>RCNH01000066.1_pt1 | contig 49742 bp, 85 predicted proteins | sample 2041161 | NCBI WGS metagenome assembly RCNH01 (sample SAMN09708215, study PRJNA481090) | Feces metagenome, whole genome shotgun sequencing project. | biome: feces | host: Leptonychotes weddellii | place: Antarctica: Sion Island | collected 2010-03-01 | reverse complement strand
CGTCCCATGTCAAAATGCAAAACCTTGGATGCTTCTCCAATACTAATTGCGCCATCAGCATCAGATACATTGTCGTAAAATTCTGCTTTAGGCTTCATTTCCGCAATCATCTTGTTCTGTGCATTCAGGGTAGCAAGCGTAGACTTGAACAAAGTCTTCGTGTTTTCGTCTGCAAACGGCAAATAAGTGTCCACAAACACCTGATCGTTTGCAACGTATCCACCAGTCTTACGGATTGTCGGAATCACCTTTGATGTAATCCAGCGTTTGAACTCTTTTGCCTTTGGCAACTTGCTGGAAAGAATCAGGCTATACAAGCCAGATTCGTTGATGATATTCATGCGCTGCTCACCGGATGGGGTGTAACAAAACGTTACGCCCTTGTCCTCGCCGTCCACATGGTCGATCAAAGCCTTTCTGCTGTTTGAATAACCAAGTGCGTCCGCAACATCCTTACCAACAAACCACGGCTCTCCGTCTTTTTCGATTGTTCGGATTTCGCCAAACTGATCGTTCTTAAAAATTTGAATTTCGTTCATTTCAATTACCTCCAAATTTTCATCGCTTATAGCGTCTTTACTTCTTTTGTGACCAATGCTTCGTTACTGCTTCGTCAATCATCATCGCACATACTACGAAAATTCCAATCACCAATGCTCCACCCCAAATAATCATCGGGATATAAAATTCAGTCCACATTTTCCAGTTAAAATAAGTTTCCATTACTTATTCCTCCTCGTCCATCTTTGCACCGCAGTGGGGGCAACTTTCCGACAGGCACCAGTCGCTTTCGTAATTCAGCAGGCAACCGCTTCCGCAAGAGGAACAAGTCCAAGGCTTGTTCCCGTTATCGTGCATTTTCCAGTGCGCATGAACCACAGGCTCAGCGTCTGCGGTAGGGACTTTTACAAGTAAATTTGAAATGGTACTCTTCATTACCATGGGAAGCCCTTTTTGAAGAACATCCAAGGCTTCTTCTGCATCAATCAATTTCTGCTCGCTCATACTTCTTCCTCTTTCAAAATTTCGTCAATGGGTACGGATTCGCCGGGCTGGATGGACGAGAAAGCTGAGGTTGGAAAAGTAACCGTACCTTCGGAAGTTTTTTCAATATCCGTATAGGCAAACGTCACTCCGCAATCATACGCCAAACAAGCCTCCTTTTTGATTACCGTTGCGCCTGCCGCTTTTGCCGCCTTAGCCCACAGAATATCAGTGTTGGTGAATCGTCTGGGGCTGGGAATTTTCCAGTACTCTGGCAATCTGCATTCACCTACGCTGCATCCTCCTCTTTTGTAATTCCACAGGGGGCACGCGCCACATTCCTTTTTATTCTCACAATGTTGCTTAATAAGTTTCGCCGCCTGAATCAATTCTTCTGCTTTTGTCATTTCAAACATCCTCCTAACAAAAATCCCCAACCTCGTAGGTGGCGGCCTACAAAGCTGGGGTGTTGGCAAGTATTCAGTTTGCGCCGGACAAGCACTCCGCCAAGCACCTGCCAACAGTTATTATTATACTCGCTTTCCTGTGATTGTCAAGAGCAAATTTACTTCTCTGGCATATAAAATACATTTTCTTCCATGTATCCGTTTAGCGTATATCGAGACGATATGTTCCCTCTGCATTTATACGCATTGCAAAAAAAGTTGCGATCTACAATTTCATTTGCACAAGCGAATCGTAAAAGCTCATTTACAATTTCTTTGCATCTTGATTTGTTTTCATATTCCCCAAGTTTAATCAAGTTACCATCAGCGCAAACAGGGTCAGTCCCAAAGCAAGCCCAAACAATATCTCCTTTTACATGGTCAACGAAACAACTTTCAACATGATTCCAGTTTACAATAGTTTCGCCGTCCTGACACATAACGTACATATCAATTCTCCTTACAATCTGCAAAGAACTTTTCCAGAATTGCGTTCAGCGCCTTTGAAAAGTCCCGAAAGCCGTTTTCTGCCTGATATGCTTCAACCTGTTCACGCAAAGGTGTTCGGATGCGGACATTACAGTTCTTAGTCTCCATACTATTCCTCCTTGTATTATTCTGCAATAATTGTATCACAGAAGGAGTTTTGTGTCAACAATCACTCAGAGTCTTTTTTAATACAGTCCTCAATGAACTTATCAACATCAACGCTACCAATGATTTCGCTGATTACCTTCATTTCTTCCGTTACGGTCTTACGACAAACGCCAACGTGCGCAGCAACATCTTCATTTGCCCATCCACGCAGGTATTTAAGCCGTGCAATTTGCTTCTGTCTATCCGTCAGGCATAAGCTATCCACCAGCTTATCAAAGCGTTCAGAGAAGCGCAGCTTAATCATAAGGTTATCTCTTGAGTTCAATTCTGTGCCTCCCTTACCGTCTACGAATGTAAATGCGCCGTTTCTTCCGGTCACGTCTATCTATGCCAGCTATGGCATCATCAAAGTCGATCCTGTTTGTCGCAATTTTATCCTTGTTAAAAGCGTATGGCCTACCATTGATGTAGATTGTTCCGATGCTGCTTTTACTGATTGCTATTCCTTTAGGGGTTCTTCTGCGCTTCGGGACTATCATTCTGATTTTCTGCCCCATAGATTACGTCACCTTGCTCTGTACCATATGCGTAATTATTAAGACCATCTCCATCTTGCGAAACGCCCAAAACGTCGTAGCTACTAAAGAACCAGATTAAAGCTCCAAAAACACAAATAATCAGAGTTGCCAACGCTGCACAAACCCATTTAATGATTTTCTGATACCTGTCACGCATCTCAGTTTTTTCTTTCTGGAAATCGTCTCGCATACGGTTCTTCTCGTTTTGGAAATCGGTTCGCATACGATCTTTCTCATTCTCATTGCGTTCATGTGCCATTTCATAGGCTGCCAATGGGATCATCTGAACGCTAGTAACGTCATTCATATCCTTGCCCATTTCCTCTGCTACTTTCTCTTTCATGTCCTGTACCTCCATTATAAACTTTATTGCTTCTCGTTGAGAGCTGTCCAGCCTTTTCATCATTTCTGTATAAGGCAACAAACACCCCTCCCTTACTTAGCAATATACTCTTTTAGGAACAGAATTACAATAGCAATCGTCTCAATGATAGTGAACCACTTTCCCTTGACCCACTGCATCAGGTCAACCTTGGACTTTTCATCAATCTCAGAAATTCTCTTGTTCTGTTTTTTGTCAGCTTCATGCTGTTCTTGCTTCTCTTTTTCACGTTCTGCGGAAAATTTCTGGAACTCTTTATTGATAGAAGAAATGCTCTGCTCCATAAGCGCCATGTTCTTATCCAAGCTCTGAATCGTTTCTGGCAGCTTACTCATAGTTGAGTAAAGCGTCTTTAGAGAGGAAAGGTCTTGGACTATATTAAGAATCATCCCTTCAACTTTATCTCTCTCTATATTGAACTCTTTTTTCGTAACATATTCCCGTGCGTCATTATCCGGCATACTCTCACCACCCTCATAAAAGAAAATGCCCTCCCATTTCTGGGAAGGCACTTCGGCACTGTATTTTCGGACGTACTATTATATATAATAATACCATCCGTAAACGCAGTTGTCAATACACGTTCATTTTGCTGTTAAGCAGTGAACTCGATGTAGCGGTTAGAACCAACGGTGTTGATTGCGTAGCCGCTGTTCTCAGAAACGGTCAGCAGCTGAGTCTGGTTACGAGCAAAGTTCTGGTTCTCCTGAATGTTGGAGCCGTTCTCCTCGTAGCGAATCAGGCTCATTGCACGGTTAGACAGGATGATGCTGTCCTTGCCGGAATTAACCTTGGGAACGTCTGCGCACAGAATGGTCACGTTCTGCTTGCCAATCTGAGGAGTGTTGAAGGTCAGCTGCATAGAAGCGCCCGCTGCCAGCTTAGGATCATAGGTCATACCAACCAGCTTCTTGAACTTATCCTTGCTCATGGTCAGGGTGTCTGCAACGTAGTGGTTCTCCATGTAGTAGTCAATCAGAACACCAACCAGAGCTTCGGGAGTCAGTGCATCCAGGTTAGCCAGAGTGCTAATCTTGGTTGCCTTGTTGTTGTTGCCGTCACCGTTGTACAGGACATCAACAGCAGCGTTCAGGTTCTGGTGTGCAATATCCTGCAAGATTGCAGTCATCTGACGCTGGAACAGAGGAATCTTCATGCGGCGAACGCTCTCGTAGGTCATCTCGATTGCACGGCCATGCTTCCACAGGCTGATTGCGCTCTCGCCCATCTTAATCTTTGCAGTGGGCAGGTCAGCACCTTCACCAATTCGCATCAGAGAGATTGCCTTCTTGTTTTCCGGGGTCATCAGGTCAAGGGACGGAGACTTGATAATGTTGCTGTCAACGCCAATGGTAGTATCGCACAGATACTGGATAATGTCGTCAGCGTACAGAGCCTCACGGATTGTGCTCTCAATGAAAGCGGGGAACAGCCACTCGTTGCTGTTTGCGCCAGGGGTAGTATATGCAGTATCCAGCAGGTCGCCCATAGTGGAATACTTGCTGATCTTAGCATCACGCATAACCATGTTCAGAGGGGTCAGGTCTTTCAGACTCTCATCCTTCTTAATCTGGTCTGCAATCTCGTCAGCAAACTCTGCTTGAATGGAATCGTTCAGGCTCATACCTGCTCGATAATGCTTCATAACCTTTTCGTTTACACAAATCATTCTGATTTACCTCCTGTTAGTCAATCTTGATAGTTGCCAAGGTTCCTGCAACGCCCAGCGCCTTGCAGTTGGAAACAGGGACAGCAGAACCAGCTGCTGCCGGAAGCGCTGCGGAAATCTTTTTCAAGCCGCCCTTGCCATCGCACAGCAAGTAATCACCAGCTGCGTCACCAGACGTGCAAGGAATGTTCTCAAATGTCTGTCCCCAAGTAACAGTAACAACCAGATCCTCAGAACCACTTACTTCCGGCTCAAACTGAGTTACAACGCCCAGAGGGGTCTTTCCGTCGCTTCCATAACCAACTTCATAGTTTCCAGTAATAGTAACTACCTTACCAACAATCTGACGAGGATCGCTCTTAATAGCGGTCTTGGTCGCGCTTGCTACCTTAAAGGTGCCACTGCTGCGCAGATCATCATAGCCAAAATCATATGCTGCCATAATTCGTTATCTCTCCTTTTTGTTAAAATTTGTAAATTTCGTTCTTAATTTCAGAACCGCCGTTGTTCTTGTAACTCGCTTCATTAACGGAGACTCGTTTGCCAGCGTGCAGTTCTTCCTGAGCCTGCTTGTTCCAAGATTCGCTCTGTTCGATAATGTCATCGTAATCCAGAGCTGCCAGCATCTTCTTCACACGGGCTTCGTTATAGAAGTTTCCAAGTGCTCGAACAGCGTTGCTCTGTGCCTTTTCTCGTGCCTTATCAACAATCTTGTCATACGCAGTAGCCTTGTTGACGATTTCATTGTCAGGCTCAGAAGCAGGCGGGTTCATTCCAGCCTTCGCATAGTTCAGAACTTCTTCCGCAGTAATGTCTTCACAGCCAAGAGCTTCGCATACATTTGCCTTGTCCATGAAAGGCTCAACTGCGGTCTTCTCTTTAACAACCTTTGCAATAGCCATAACTTTGTCGCTTTCCATATTAAAAGCAGCAAAATCATCTTCACTGATTCCAAAATCTTTCAGCTTATTATCGTAGGTCAAAGCCTTATCCTCCTTCTTCTTTAAGTCTACATTCGGATATTTATTCTTCATCAAATCGGCAACGTGCTTATCAAACATATTGTCGTTGACTCGAATACCATTTGCGCTTGCAGCAATTTCAACTTCGTCAGTGATTTCATCAACAAAGCCAAACTCTTTTGCTTCATCTGCGGTCATCCAAGTTTCGTCAGCCATAAGCTGTTTCAGCTCATCCTCTGTACCCTTGAACTTCCGCATATAGTTCTTGCACAGCACTTCTTCGGTCTTGTTTAGGACTTCCACAGTCTTTTCAAGATCGTTTGCATTGCCGTAAGTGCTTGTAAGAGGCTTGTGAATCATAAAAAGCGCATTTGAAGCCATGCTAACCTTGTCGCCAGCCATCGCAATTCCGCTTCCCATACTTGCCGCAATGCCACGGATATAAACATTTACAGAGCAGCCATTCTTACGCTTATAATCATCAATGATGTTCACAATCGCATTTCCTGCAACGCAAGAGCCGCCGTAGCTGTTAATGTAAACGTCCAGAGTTTTTACTGTGCCTGCATCCTTGAGAGCATTAGAAACATCCTTTGGTGTTACATCATCGTCCCACCACTTCGTATCAGCAATGTCACCCTCAATGTGCAGCTCGCCAACGTCGTTTTCCGCAGAGCTGACGGACATATACTGGTTAATTACTTTCTTCATTTACATTGTCACCTTCTTCTTGTTTTTGGTCTTCTTCTGTTCCAGAAGCTCCGCTTAGGTTCTTGTTCACATATTCGTACAAGTCAGGATTCACTTCCTGCGGATCTGCTTCATCACCCATTGCGAGCAGAGATGCTTCTTCATGGTCAACGTATCGGTATTCTTCCGCACGTCTTGCTCGCTGCATCTTTAGCAGTTGAGCTTCAAACTTCTCTTTCTCAATCTGCCATTCGATAGGCTTGTGCTTTACTACCGCATATACGTTGTAGCCTTTCACTCTTGCCCAAAGATTGATGATGTTTTCCAACATACGCTTAGAAGCTCTGCGCAAGACTTCAATGTTGTCCTTGACAATCTTGTACTCAGCTGTTCCAAGAGAATAGCTTCCAGACTTCAATCGCCCAAGAAGAACTGGTGTAAGCTGGAAAGAGTTTACGATAAGCGGTTCCAGCATTTCATACCAAGCTCGAACATCAATTCCGCTTCCGTTCAGCCCACCGCCAATCACATCAACGGTAAAGCTATTGAAGTGAACAATGTTGCTGTCTCGGCTCATGCTCCGCATTCCAGAACTAATCTCTCGGAATGTATCGTTGATTCTCTTGTTCAGCTTCTTTGGGTCACTCTTTTCCTCTGGCGTTGCAGATTCAATCAGCTTCTCCATATCAATAGACACGTCATACTTAGGGAATCCGATTCGATTCAGAACCACAAGGCTATCTTGAATCAACTGATAATACTCAGTCATCGTAGTGATAGCTGGTTCAAATTGAAGCGTTCCATCAGGATGACCAGGCTTTGGCTGATGGGGAATCCAAAAGAAGTTTCCATCGTAAAGGTCAACTTTATTGGCACCCTGTCCCTTCTGATAAGCTGCGTACCGCTTCTTATCTTCCAGCCACTCAAAATCTGTAATGGTTTTTGGGTCAATAATGATTACGCTTTCGATTTCATCCGCACCAGGGGCTACAACAACCTCGCAGGCCATTCCGCCATGTGCAATAGAAGAAGTATGTAGCTGGTCAATCAAGCCATCCAAACCATCCGCAGTGTTGCCTCCCATATGCGCGCAAAAACTTCTAAGCTCTTGGTCATACTTTTTAAGAGGTCTGCCCGTGCTTGCATTTACAAGTTGAATATCAACGCCTTGGTTTGCGATTCGCAAGTAAGTGTTCAACGCCATCTTGCCATCGGGAGTCTTGTCCAAGATTTTGTCGATAGCGTCATACTTGTCGTTTGTGCTGTTCAGCTCTTGAAGAAGATCCGTTGTCTTGTTTGTCTCAATAGAAATCTTCTTAGCATCTTGTGGGATTGCATAAACTTGTCCCACCCGAATTTCTTCTTCGTCATCCTTCTTTTTGCGGGAGTCTCGTTTATTGAAAAATTCAATCAAATATTCGCTCACCACCTAACAAAAAAAGAGCGCCAATCTATAACAGATTGGCACTCTGGCACTCGTTTATTATTATTCTTTTCCTTACTATATACCACAATTTTGATTTTGTCAAGCGCAACGTGGCAATACGTCTTATTCTTTATTCTTCAATAATTTTTCGGATGAAGTCTACGCCCTTTTGGAATACAACGGTTTTAATATTCACACAGGTATCGCCGTTCGGCTTTGTGTAGGAGCTTTCAATGCAGCGGAAGTACCCACGGTCAATGTATGTTTGATACGGTCGATTATTCCCTTGCAGAACCTTCTTGTCTCTCAGAATCTGAAACAACTTGTTCCGTCCAACGCCCATGTTCAACACCTTTGCAACGCTACCCATGTCGATTGCTGTTTTGCTGTCCACTACTGCATCAAAAAACTCTGCCTTGGGTTTCATTTCTGTGTTCTCAGTAAGAAGTTGCTGACGCGCCTTCTCTTCTTCAATCCACTTCTGCGCACGTTCAATGGGGTCTGCGATTTGATAGCTTGGAATCGTTTTGGATAGCAGAGCCTTTTCCATTTCATTGAATCGGTTGATGTAGGCCATCTTGAAGTCGTTATAGCCTTGGATGTTAAACATATAAAGCGTAAACCCGTCCTTGGTCAGAAGGTACTCTTTTCTAGTTTCTCCCTTTTTATCAGTATAATGGCTGAGGATAATCGACGAACGAACATTTTCGTCGGTTAAAAGTTTTTCAATTTGCGCAATAACATCGGAATGTCTTTTCCCCAGTTCTTGTGCAATCACCCGACTGCTAACCACAAGGCCATATTCTTTGCTGTCCTTAATTTGTACATTTACTAAATCATTCATGCTAAGCTCTCCTTTTCAAATAAAAAAGCAGCATCTATGAGTGGTCGTAGCACCCATAAACGCTGCTTAATTAGACGTTGTTCAGTTACTAGCCGTTACAGGCTACGACCTCTGCAACGCCCACAATTATTGTAACACGGAAGCATCTAAAAGTCAAGACTTTTTCAGAATAGACCCATAAGAGAGCTAAAGCCGACAACCTCCGCAGATTGTACGCTGTAATCGTAATATGCCGCATATGTAGCACTAACGAAGTCATCATGGGGTGTCAGGTTGTTGCTGTATTTTCCATTACGCTCCGTATAGTCATCCATCTCAGAGATGAGCTTTTGGCTGTCAGGCGAACCATCATCCAGAATCTTTACATCACTATTCTGAACAGCTCTCTCTAACGATTGAATGTATTCAGCTTTCTTTCCGCCCTGTTCATTCAACGGAATTTCGATTACCCCTCGCTTCGCAAGCTGATTTTCGATAGCGGTATGACCAGTTCTCAGCCAGCAGCATGGAGCGTAATTATACTTCCTTGAAATATAAGAAATTTCATCATACTGTTGGTCGTAACTCTTTCCATAAAGGCTCTGAACCCAAACTATTCTATTTGTAGACATATCTCGAACAACAACGGCAGGGTCATCAGCGCTAGATCCTGTTGCGGGGTCATACCCAATTCTATATGAATGCCCTTGCTCAGGTTCATGCCAGTTCTTTATAAACCGTTCTCTTTGCTCTTGGTTAAGCCCAGATGCTGCCGAAAACAAGTCCACAACGCATTTTTGCTTGAAGTCTGTGAAGACCGTTCCAGTATCGTCCACAAACTGTCCCAGAACGTCACGAGCAAATCTATCAGGAGGCCAAGTACGGCGCATATATTCAATCTTGGGAATATCACCGTACTTAGTATGAATTGTTCGTTCAAGTTCTTCCTTGACGTATGGGTTTTCCGTACTGGGAAGTCTCAGGCTTGCGAAGTCTGGGCTGTAACAGTCAAACTCTGGCTGTCCCCACTTCCACATTTCGTAGAAGAATCCTTTTCCAGTAGGGGACGAGTTTATAATGCACTTTCCGCATCCAGCTTTAAGGCCATGCCTGTCTTTTTCAAGACCACGACCAGGAGATACCAGACGCATAGAAATGTTCGCCCAAACACCTTCCAGATTTCGGATACGGTCTGCTTCTGTAATCGTACAGAAGTCCAAACCAACACCAACCAAGTTTTCTTCATCGTATGCAGACTTGACTTCTATAATCCCGCCAGTAACAAGCTCAAAAGTCATTTCAGACTCTTTTACTTTCACGATCCAGTTTTTAGGCAGATACCGTTTCAGCTCTCGGAAGTTCTGATTTGCCATAGGGAACGTAGGCGCAATAACCCAAATTAGGAAAGACGGAACCATGTCTGGGTTGTGGATATGTCTGTTCTCATTGATAAGCAACGACGTGTACTTAATAAGCATCATGTTCGAGAAACGGTCCTTACCAGTACGAGCGCCACAAGCCAAGACAAGGCAGTTGTGTTCATCAAGCAGTTTCTCTGCCTTTTGCTGCCAAGGGAAAGGAACATACTCAACAGTAGAAACGGATTTAATCTGCTCGTTTCCGCCAGTTTTACGGCATCTGGGGCACAGTTTATGCTGCATATACCTGTTATGCTTCTTATCCAGATTCTGCTTAAATTGGCTTCCGCAGCAGGAGCAAACCCCAATAGGGTTTCCCTTTGGCGATTCCGTGCTCTCCGAGCCTAGAATATTCATTACTTTCGGGGCACCTTTATTCTGCTTCTGTTGCTCTTTAATTCTTCTTACATCAGATGCTTTCATGGAATCACCTCTTTACCACTGCAATCTTTGTGGTTCCACCACCGCCACTTCCAAACTCAACGCCAACAAATACTTCGCCAGCAGTACCCTCTGTATTAACGCTATCCATACGCATAAGCGTCTGCAAGTTCTGCAACTTAATCTTCTGAGCTTCTGCAAGGAACTTCAAGTCCATAGCAGACTTCGTGTTTTCTTTAACTCTCTCAAGAACCTCTGCATCATTCAGAATGTCCGCATACATTGCGATGGAGTCTACTTCTTTCAGCGCAAGAGGAAGTTTTTTACGATCAATGGTCGCCATTGCCTGCTCACGAGCTGCAAGCAAAGCACGTTCCTGCTTCTTCTTTGCTTCCTCAGAAAGCTGCTCAATTTCGCCCATGTCGCTTATCAGCTCCATGCTATCAGGCTCAACCACCTCATAGTCTTCATCGTATTCCATTTCATCTTGGTACGTTTGCCCACCAGAAATAGAGGCAAGGGACACTTCATCTGTCTGGATTTCATTCTTCTTTGCCATAATTTCACCACCTTAAAATAAAAAAGCCAGAGAACCGCTACAATTAACGGCACTCTGGCACTAGGTTATATTCTATTATCCCAACACTTCCTTATTGTATTCCTCCGCTTGCTTTGCCTTTACATATTCCTTGTACTTTTCTGGGTCGCTGTAACGCAATGGAGAGTTTTGATTCAATCTAAGGATAGCGTTGTTTACATATTTGGGAATCGTCATTGTTGGCTTTCCAATGTTCTCTGGGTCTGCATTGTAATTGTCGATGATCTTCCGCATTTGATCGTGAACGCCCTTTGGAATATACAAATTGGCTTTTACACTTTCAGAAATCGTTTCAGGCACAACTACCTCAACATAATCCAAATCGCACTTTCTAACATATGCGCCAAGTTCTTTAAGCTCGGTAACTGGGTACGTTTCAATCAGCAAACGCATTGCTTGATATATTCCGTCAGTTTTGTTTACCCCTTTTGCCTTACACCAGAACTCAAACATATTGAAAACAGCATTTTGACTAATCTTGAGCATCTGCTTGCCGCTATCTTCTGTATCGAACTCAAGCGTAGCCTTTGGCAGCTTAAATATGTTCCCTGTGCGCTTTTTATGTGAGTCGAACAAGTTTACGGGGACAGGCTTAGAACCTGTTCTGAGCGCTTCTCTTTGACTCTTGTAGTATTCTCGGTAAATGCTGTCCTTTATTCCGAATGAAACGAACCTGCGCTTGTTGTCGTTTCCTTTGTTTTTGACGGTATCTTGAAAGCAAACCATAGCAGTTGCAATCTCCTTGAAAAAAAGAAGATTTGCAAATCGGTTAAGGCCAAGAGAATTGATTGCATCGACATGGCCATTCCAGAATCGAGAGTAGTCACTTGCTTTACACATATCGAATCGTTTCTTTACTTCTCGATACGTTTCATATCGCATTTTGCTCAGCTCATCCTTGCCAATGCACCACTTCGCAGGATCACATCCAGGGAGCGCATATCTAGGGTTCCTGAATAACTCATAGATTCCGATGTAACCATCTGCTACATATTCGTCCTTCTCAGACAAAGCATATCTACACTCAGACAAGGATTACTTCCCCACCATTCTTTTCTTTCAATGCTTGAAGAATTGCGCCCTCATACTGACCCCAGCAATAAGGGCAAATGTGACGGTTAGAGTATTCTGTTTCAGCGCCGCAGATTTCGCACTTTCCCTTGTTGTTGGTTTCCAATACGGCATATCGAGAATCCTGATATGTAAAAGCAGTTTCGATTACATCTGCTACATTCAGCTCTGCTTTCTCTTTAGGAGCTGTGCTAAACATTGCAAATGGCTGCCCATCAGATTTCTCAACGGTCAGCATACCGTCCTCAGACTTAAAATATTCAATCGCCATTTATACCACCCTCTCAATTTCAATTTCAACTCGTGGATTCTCTTTGTCATAAAGAACCCTGCTTCCGTCTGTGCTCACAACGATTGGTGGAATTGCGCAGTCATCCTTCAAAACTCCTGCATCCACCAAAATGTCCATGATCGCGCTTTCCAAGTTTGTCTTATCTACGCGTCGTTTTGTCTTCATATAGTAAACGCACTTCACATTTACTGGGTAATCAATCCGTAGCTTATACTGTGCTGGAATAAGCCAGCAGCACTTCTCTGCGCAGTCTTTATATGCCTGAGACGGAGAAATATATGGGTGTCCATTCCTGTATCGGATCTCTGAATGATTTTTCTTCGTTCTCAGCTCAACCGGGATTGTAAACTTAATCATTCGCGTTCACTCCCAAGCACTCAACAATTTTTTCGTACTTGTCTGGGCGAGGAAAAGAAAGCCCTCTTTCCCACTTCTGATACGCTTCCAAGCACACACCACATTCTCTTGCGCACTCGCCCTGGGTCTTTCCCATCTCGATACGTTTGTCTTTAAGGCTATTGCCAAACTTTACTTTATCCAACAACTATCACCCCTTTCGGTTGTTATTATCATTGTACATCAATTCAAGGAATCAGTCAACACTCCGCTGCGTTCAATGATGCCTTCATAGATTCCCTCAATCGTTTCAACATATTTATTCACTCGCTTTTCTTCTTCTTCGGACAATTCTTCTCTCGACTTGCCGACAAGATAAAAGCAGCTAATATCTTCCAGCTCTGTTCCACCATTGTAGTATGCTCCCTCCTCGTCTAAATAATTCTCTGATAGGTTCCTCGCCATATCCCAAAGGCAATCTTCTTTTGAATCATAAGCCTTATACTTCCCGTTGCAGGTGAAGCTCGTAATATTGTTCTTGCTTTCGGATAGCTTAGATCTTCCCCAACCACTTTCAAGTGCCACCATGCTTGCGTACATGGCGCTGTTAATGCCATATTCTTCCTCGATTTCAACAAATGTCTGCGCAAGAGGTTTCAAATCATATCGCAGTCCGCTTTCAAGCTGTTCTGCGGTCAATCCGCAAGGTTCAGCGAACCCACAAAGCATTACTGCTTCTGTAATTACAACTGCGCAAAATGCCTTAAAAGCTCCCATTGTTACTTCTCCTCTCCGTATCCAAAATACTCTGCGATTTCGTCTTCAAACTCTTTGTAGAGTTCGTCAAATTTCTCTTTTGCCATTTCCTTCAAACAGTCAGGGCAAATGTGAGTTTTATCTTCGCCCTCTCGATATGACAAGTCCGTTACCTCTTTACCGCATTTGTCGCAATAATAGTGAGGGACATGGCGATAAGGACAGCCGCTATGAAGACAAGGCAAGCCACAGTTTACGCAATCGTTTTGTTCTTTAATCATAATCTTTCTCCTTTCACTTTAAGAACTCCCCGTTCTCGTTCTTGCTGTTCATATAAATCCAAGTATATGGTACCACATACCGAGTCCCATTTTCAGTTCTTATGAAAGCTCTTTCACGGCTAATCCAATGAGTCCCGTCTAGTTCGGTTTCTTCTGGGCAATACTCCATGCAGCTCTGAACCTTATACACCTTGAACCATCCAAAGTATTCGTTGTAAAGTCTCTTTCCAATCATAGGAGACTTCACTGGCCACATTTTCCATTTAGTCCTTCTTCTCGTTCCTCTCGCCTCCCTTCACGTTTATCACGCTTCCACTTAGCTTCTCTTGCGCTTGCATCGAGATACTTTCTTATTATATCATGTTTAGCAAATTTTCTTGCATAAGCCGCGCTTTCACGATGCTCCTGCAAATGTTTCTCACAATAGCAATACCCTGAAACCGCCGTATCATCACACCATAAGCAAATCCCATTCTCTTTCTTCATGCTATCCGGCTTTTTGGAGTTCATTCGCCACAGTGTTCTCCGTCTTGCTCTGCACCTTGAACAGGTTGCATATGCTTTATCATCTATTTCTCCGCCGCAGGATGGGCACAAGCCATTATCTTTTCTTTCCTTATACTTTTCGTTTTCCAACTGCCTCTTGCGTTTATTTATGCGCTCTTTTTCTTCCTGACTTCTTTTTTCTTCGCGCTCAATCTCTTTTAGATGACACACTGCACAAAGTCTTCTTCCTTTTGGTACTTCTGCCCCACAGCAAGTGCATCTTCCTACTTTTTTCAGATATGCCTTTCGCTCTCTTGCTTGTTTATTTTTCCTTTCAGAACAAGCATCGCACAAAGCCTTCCCATTGTGGTTTTCCTTACCGCAGTCAACGCACAGCCCCATTGCAAGTCTCATTGCTCTTTTTTCTCTGCGTTTCTTGTTTCTTTCTTCTCGATGTTCTTTCCCATATATTGCAGATTTGGCGTTTTTTCTTTCGTTGCACTTTGCGCAGCAAACTCTATCTCCATCAACAGGTTCTCCGCAATCAACGCAAAGCCCATGGGACTTTCGGTAGTAATATCTATCTGTGCTATAGCTCATTTCATTTTCCACCCTATCTTTATTTCTTTTCGGTATACAAACCTTGAAAAGCTCTCATTCGTTATGTACCTTGCCCCACATTTTAGACATTCTCTGTAACGTAGAATCTGCCCATCTTCCGCTGCTCTTGTGTCGTATACTTTAGTTTCTCCCTCGCAAATCGGGCAATGCTTTGCGCTAACCAATCCTGATTCACTCATTTAGTTATCCTCCTTTCAATCCAAAACTTTGGCCGTTCTAGGTTTCGGCACTTGCGGAATTTCATAAATTCTATACTTTTCTTCAATCTCTGCAATCTTCTTTTTAGACCAATCTCGAATAGGATCTTCTGGGAAAGCAATTCGATACATCTTTTCCAACGGACTTTCATAAACAACTGTTCTTCGCCCTGGATATACAAAATTTTCCAAAATCCCATTATCTGCGTATGCAGCTTCTATTCTATTCAATACCGAAAGTGCAGTGGATAATCTCTCCATATCAACGCAGCACAGTTGATCCATTGCTTGATAATCCATCCTATTTGCAATGTTCTGAACCTGATTGCACTGATTCGTCAGCGACGAAAAGCCGTTCTGAAATCCAGATTGGTAAGTGCAGTATCCTTGTTGAACATGGTCGTATATGTTTGCCGTCATAAATCCAGACAGATAAGTATATGGGTTATATGTGTCCACTTCATTTCACCTTCAATCAATCACTATTACCGTTACTCTCTCAGCGCCTGCAACATAGAGCAAAGCGGTTTGTCCCAAACAAACTCAAAGTCACCACCAGCGCCGTGTCGATTCTTTGTAACTGCCACCTGAACCATGCACCGATCCATGTTCCGATACTCAGATTCAGGGCAAATTCCAATAATCATATCAGCGTCCTGCTCAGTTGCTGCGCCACCATAAAGGTCAGCCATGCCAGGCACTCGGCCCTCGCTCTCTCGCTTTGCCTGAACCAGTTCGATGATGTTAATGTCATACTTCTTTGCCAACTGTTTCAGCGCGTGAGTGTTCTCTGCGCTACTCTCAAACTCATTCTTTCGGTTATTCATCGGAGTAAGCAAACGCAGGTGGTCAATAACAACTACTTCCGGCTTCTTTGCCTTGATTGCCGTTTCAATGTCGTTCACTGTCTGTCTTGGGTCATCGTTGATAGACAGCTTCAAGCGGTTGTACAGGTACTCAGTTGCTTCCGCCATCTTTGCTGCTTCATCGTCCGTAAGCTTCTTTGCGCTGAACACCTGACTGCCAACTCCTGAATAGCGAGCCACGATGTTTCTCGTAAGCTGCACAGCAGTCATTTCTAGGCTGATATAAAGCACGTTATGGTCATGGGCGATATTGGTTGCCATCTGCAAGCCAAGCGTCGTTTTACCGCATCCAGGCCGGGCTGCGATAACGGTGATACAGCCTCTCTGCAATCCACCTGTAACCTTATCAAAATCAGGATAGCCAGTCGGAATAGATGTGTCAGGTTTCTGCATCCAGTTTACGAACTCCAACAGGCAGGATTCAAATGGTTTGTTCGTTGCTTCTCTCTGGTGCGAGATAATGTGTTCCTGCTTCTGCAAGAGCTTTTGCAGCTCAACGGTCATGCTGTCAGCATCCATTCCGTTTTCACAAAGCTCATTCATCTTGATTCTCATTGTTCTGGCTCGCCAGCTATCCATCACGCTGTTTATGTAACTATCCAGACCAGAAATAGACGGAACGGTTTCTGCGCAGCCAACTACCAATTCTTTGTAGCTATCGCCAAGTTTATCAAGCACCGTTGCCACGTCAGCTCTCTGCCCCTGTTCTTGAAGCCCTTTGCAGCACTTAAAGATCTTGCCAAGCGGTTCAGCATAAAACATACTAGGAGAAAGCGTATCGTACACTCTCACTGACTTCTCCGGCTCCATCAACATGATGCCGATGACAGCCTGCTCGCATCGGAGCATTTCTTTCTCTTGCGCTGTAAAATCATTCATTCTCTTTCACCTTTACCTTCACTTGATTGCGCAGTGCGTTTTCCTCTACGGAATCTCCGCCAATTCGAGTAAACTCATATGAGTAAGTCTTAGGCGGCTGAGCTTCTTCATCTTCCCAGCCCATGTCGTTCAACCAAGAAGACGGATAAGGGATAAACTGGCCGTTGTCTTTCGTCCAACTGTCCTTTGTCTTCATAACCCCGATAGCCGCAATCATCTTTTTGATTGTCTGTTGATTAGGCTTGAGCTTGTTCCAGGTCTTTAATGCCTGCCCTTTGCTTTTCTTCTTTGGGTAAGTTGCCCAGAAGTCATCAAATGTGAGCTTCGTCGATTCCGGTTCGCTTTCTTCTTTGCTCTGTTTAGGAGCGAACCCCATTGTTTGCTCTAACAGTTTCTTGAAATCGTCCTTGCACTCATTCCCCTCTGGGGGATTAGAGGGGGTATTTAAGTCTTTTGTTTCTTCGTCTTTAGTTCCCTTAGTATTTAGTTGTGGTCGATTATCCAAGTTGGGGATTACCAAACTTGGGTTTTCCAAGTGTGGGTTTTCGTATACAGTCCACTCAACGGAAGACATATGCCCTCTTTCGTCTCGCTTCCGCTCTCTCTTCAAATAGCCAGTCGATTCGAGTTCTTTCAAGCCAGATCGAACAGATGCCTGCCCGTCTTTCTTGAAAATCTTAATAAGGCCCTCTTCTGAAAACTCCCAGTCATCTGGAAGCGAAAGAAGACGCACAAGAAGGCCCAACGCTTTAAGTGAGATGCTGTCATCCCTAATTGCTTCATTGCTTACAACAGTGAACTTGTCTCTGTTACTTTTTCTCAGTATTGCCATCATTATCACCTCATAGCTTGAATATAACGACCATAGAAGGGAACGGAGCTGATTTCTTTGACTCTCCGAACTTTAATCGACCTTTTAAGAATCGAATCTGAACGCCATCCTTATTGTAGATATAGTCGTGAAACCATCTTGTGTCTGTCCTTGCGGGAAGAAGCATAACGATTGTTGAACCAAATTCAACGCTTTGCCAGTATGCACGCTTTACCCATTCTCCAATTTGTCTTCCGTATGGAGGGTTACACCAAACAGCTCCATTCGTTTCGAGATCCACCCAGTCTTGCTTTAGGCCATCCAAGTCTTTTGTATAATACTTTTTACATTTTGCGTTTTCGTCCGTGGCGCATACATCAAGAGTAAAGTGAAATTCTTTATTCAACTGATCGAATAAATCTTGAGGAGTCGCCCACAAATCGGTTTTTGAAGAAAACATCAAATCTGTATTCATAAAAAGTCCTCCTAATAAAAAATCCCATCTCTAGGTGGTACCAGCACCCAAAGACAGGATTAAAAGCGTTATTGAGTTTTTCCAGGTATCGCTGATCTGGTACATCAACAACGCCTTACAAGCTTATTTTACCACAACCAGACCTCGATTGCAAGGGGTAATTTCAATGAAATGAGTGCGAATTGATATTTTTTGCTTTTTCATAAATACTTTTCGCTTCTTCCATCTTCCCGTTTGCAGCAGATTCCTCTTGATGTGCATAAGCGGTCAGCTTTCCAATAAGATATGCGTATGCTTCTTTGCTTTCGTTGGATTCATATTTCTCCTCTTGTTCTTTTCTCTTTTCTTCTTCAAGAAGCGACTTGAACTCTAGTGCCTCCGATAAAGACCAATTCAGGAAAACCTCAGTTCTCAAATATGATGGCACATTTGAAAACCCCTTTCTAAAGCAATAAACTGGTCCGTATCCTTCCTCCCAATAGTGCAAATATTGCAAATCTCTCGTATACAAATACATATCAACGCCAGATTTACGAAGCAACATCATTTCAGATGGTTTTACATGAACATATTCATTGTTTAACAGTATCTTTTTTAGGCGCTTTTTGTAGCAAGCACTGTGATATTGAAAACGGATAAAAGCAACGGAAATTGCAAATAGCAAAAGCAAAAAAAGAAAAATCAATACTACTTTCATAAATCAACCTCAATGCTTTCGTCAGGCTCGCAGGGTCTGTAAAAGTGTTCAAATTTGTCTTCTGCCATTTCAACAACACCGCATTCAATCTTTCCAAAATTCATAAACCGATTGAATTTCACAATGCCGTTTTTCTTTTCAAAGATTTTCGCAAATAGAGTAAACTCATCTGACGGATGGTATTCACTCTTGCAAATGTAGTCAAGTTTCATTTTTCTTCTCCTCTCTTGATTCTTGCGTTTCAATTTCGTGCCTTAATCCACTCGATGACAGGTTCCTTTTCAAATCGCACGGCTTTGCCAATCTTGATATGCGGCATACCCTGCGCCATTAGCTTGTTTACCATAGACACAGAAATATTCAAAACCTCTGCGATGCCATTCTTGTCCAGCAGCATTCTGCTCACCTCCTTCGCTTCAACTGCCATCATTATACACCTGCATACATGGCCTGTCAAGAACAAAATAAAAAAAACGACCCCACCATGGTACGCACTGCTAGTAGGCGTGGTGAGGTCTGCCCCTAAAGGGCGTAATTACGGAGGAGCGCTCCGTGCCCCCTGAAACCTTTCGGCACAGGCAGGTCTGTTGGAGGGGAATACTGGGATTGAACCAGCGACAATCTGATTAACAGTCAGATGCTCTAACCAGCTGAGCTAATCCCCCATATAAAAGAGAACTCGGCAAGGATTTGAACCTTGCATGAGATTATGCAAAAGTTAGCCAGCACTCGCAATGAGGACAAACAGTTTCAATTTTCTTTTGCTTTAATTGGCAGTCTTAGTGTTACAGCTGTTTACCTGGCTTGTTGTCTAACTAAGCTTGTCGCACTGCCATCTCTTAACTGTTAATAGCGTCTACCTATTCCGCCACGAGTTCTATTCAATTTGGGCTACTGCACCTTGTACTTCGGCATTGAAACCCGTAACCTGTCTCATTCAATGTTTCCATTGACAGACAGTAAAAAGTGACATAAGTCCTTTTTGACGCAGTATTTAATTCGCACTTACTTGGTGCAAGCGATGGGAATTGAACCTCTGACCTCCCTCTGGGATATGAGGGTGTTCGGAACCACAAACTGCGCTTGCATATTGCCGATCATTACGGATCGGCTAGGAATCTTGTTGTTTCGCACGATACTTGGTTACGTTTTGTCCCGCAGCCAGTACAGATTCCGTGTGCAAGGAAATTGATGCAAGCGTCCGGAATTGAACCGAAACTTGGTCGCCCTTGAATCACGGCCTGTGCATTCATACACTACACTTGCATATAAAATCCGGGAGGAACCACTTAGCCCGGCAATACCGCATCAACAGGTGGCTAGCCCTCCACGATATTCTTCCCGCTGCGAGCAACATCCACATTACTATCTCAAGAGCCACTTGAAATAATAGCATAGAATTGTCCATTATAGCGTAGATGATCTTCTTTGCAAAAGTCCAGACGGTTTGAGCACTGCTAGTAGGCTTGTCTGGTTCTGTCAATATTGATTATACCACAGATGAAATAAAAATGCAAATAAAAAATCCACCCACTCAAAAAGAATGGATGGATCTTTCGCGGAGAGGTGCTTCCGCTATAAGAAAGGAGGTAAAAATGAAATGCACAATGTAAGTATATACTAGGCGTTAGGATTTGTCAAGAGGATTTCTCCAACACTCTTAAATCAAACCCGTTCCTGACAAATTCTTGAGTTAGCTTGTGGTTTACGCAGTTGCCAAGTTTGTCATAAACAATCCACATATCCTCTTGACATAGATGACTACCGCAAGCTTTGTTAAACTTTTCAGTCATGTTCAAATAGTAACCATAAAGATGGTTTTTGCTTTTGTATCTCATTGACTTGCAGCAATCACGGCTTACCCATTCGCAAAATTTACAAAGCATATCCTCTTCACACTCAATATCGTTAAGCGTGAAGTATACGTTAAATCTCGGAACAAGGATCATCTCATTGTTATCGTTTATAAAGCTGCCAGGGAACGCGTCCATGGATCGTTTGATGTAATCGGGAATCTTCATTCAAAATCACTCTCCGTTGCACCAGAAGCCAGAGCTACGTTCTTCAAGAGCATAGCGCGGGTCGTAAGGCCGATACCACCAGGGACTGTTGTGTATTTTATACAACGGCTCGGGTAGTTATACTCAAGGGAACCCCAATCCATGTCGCCGCATAGTTTCCCATTCACGTCTCTGCTAATACCTGCGTCAATAGCGAGGGGATCTCCCCAGAAGTATTCGCAATCAATCAGACCAGGCTTGCCCACAGCAGAGATGATACAATCAAATCCACTACTCAGCCAGCTCTCTAGTTGAATTGTCTTGCTATGAGCCACCGTAAGAGTGCATCCTGCGTCCAGCAGCATAGGGATTAGCGGATTGCCGACAAGTTTACCCTTGCCAATCAAAAGCACGTCCTTTCCGCTCAAATCGGCTCCCAGCTCTTTGTTCATGATGTGCATGATGCCAGCAGGTGTACAGGGCTTGTAGGGGCTGTTTGGGGCAAATCCGTCAATATCCCATTTGCGGGGGATATAGGCCATGATTTTGTCCGCATCCCATCCAGCAGGAAGCGGGAGCTGAACGATAATTCCGCCCACCTTTTCAGACATGGGGGTATCATCGACCTGTTCCTGAATTAGCTCAGCGATAAATGTGGTCATGTCCTCTTGACGGCTGAATTTCTTCTGCTCCACGGGGACTCCACAATACGCAGCGTCTTTCAGCTTGCCACGCATATAGCTTGCACTGGCAGGGTCGTCTCCACCATACAGGATATACAGCTTGCCAAGTTTGTGAGTTTCGCCCCAATTCTTCACCTTGTCCAAAATCTCCTGAGCATAGCCCTTGCAATCAACTTTCTTCATGTTAAATCCTCTCATTCCCAGTTCCATTTGTTATTAGGAACAAAATCAACAATCTCTCCGTTTTCAATAACTACGACCTCAGAAACGTATTCTTTGAGATCAGAAATTTTTGCGTCCAAATATTCATCAAGTTCTTCACTGTATTGTAAGAACCAGCGTTTTACGTTGTCGTCTACGCTTGTGTCCTTAAAAACGAAGTAAGGCTGCGTTTCTTCGTCTAAAAGGCGAATATGGGATGCAATATTACAGAACCGTTCAACGATATGATCTTCTTTCATGCGCGGATAATTTTCGTTTGTTTTCAAGAATCTGTAAATGCAGTCCGCAACGAGCTCCTTATCTTTAGTCTGAAAAATTTGCTGACTAGCCAGTTCCCAGCAAATACGATCCTCAATGCAATTGCAATTGTTTACTGCTTCGTTTACTTCCGCCGCCACTTTTGCCCCGTTGGAGCTAATGATGCTCTTTTTTATTCCCCATTTAGCAAGATTAGGGTCAGGCGTTGCATACTTATCCGTCAAAGTGTCCCACACGATAGGAGGGAACAACCAAGCGTTTTTATATGAATGTTCTTCCGTCCCAGTAAGATCCTTACCAATAACATACAGACTGCTGTAGCTCATTATTTAGTCCTCCTTCAACGATTTTTCCAGCTGATTCCTGTACAGCCTTGTAGCTAATTCAAGGTCATACAAAATGTCGTTCCGATAGCTACTGCTTAACACATAGCCATTTCCAAGGTTGGTGTTTTGTTGAATAGCTACATATGCGTTTGCAAGATTCAAAATGTCATTCGATGTAATTTCCATTTTATTTTTCCTCCTTAATCCTTGCAATAAATCCTGCACTGTCCCAAACATCGTTGCCAACGCCGCTAAAGGGGAAAAACTTGTTCTTGCGAAGATCACGTTCGGCATCTTCCTTGCGGTCGTATCCAGTTTTCTTCGATGTGGTTCCCTTTGAGCGATTGTAAAAATGGATGTAGTACATTAGTCTACGCCCTCCATTGCTTCAACATAGCACCAAGACTGCGGCGGTCTGCTCATCCGTTTCATTCCTGGATAGTCCGTTGTTGCGTTGCTCTCAACCCAAAAGCTGCTCAGCTCTTTGGGTTTGTCGTAGATTTTCAGGTTGGAAATATGCCAAGCGTAAAGGCAATGAGAATTTTTACCATACTCGTTAAGTTCTTTCTTCCCAATGCACGACTTCTTTATAGCCATGATTTCAGTTTCAATGTCGTCGTTTCCCCACACGTTTAGCGATTCATAGCAATAGTCATAGTTGTCGTCGAATCCGCGCTTGTTGATTGTATCAAATCTATTGCAAATGAACTCACCGACAACCTTTTTGTTCAGACGAATATGCAACCCCAAATGGCCTCCAAGAAAGTCGCTATCAATAAGTTCCAAAACCCCGTTTACCATATTTAGGAATTTAGGGCCGCTCGTGCAATAGATATAGCACTTGAACGGCATATGGTCGTGCGGGAACGTCTTGCGGACTTCAACGGTTTTCTTACCATTCAGAATCTTTTCGCACCACTCAGGGCGAATACTAAGCATTACTGCGTTCATTCTTTTTTTCTTCCTCTCTTTCAATAATTTCTAGTTCGGCAAACGAGCACAAACGCTCCGTAAGTCCCATCTGGTAATTGGAACAGCTGGAAACTTAAAATTTCTCGTTCAAAAGGGCCGTCGTCGTTGTTCAAATCGTTGATTTTCTTTTGCAACTCTAGCGGAGTGTCGGCTGTCACCAATTCAACATACTTCACCATCTCAATTTTCCTCCTTATAAATGATACCGCTTAACGCTACCGTCAGTGAACTGAATATCCAACGTAATCGGATAGCCTTGCGGGGAAGTCTTGATCGAATTGTATCTAGCTTCCTTGACGAGCTTTATTTTCTTGTGGCCTTTTTCGCAATCCAGAGCATCTTTCTTTTCTTTGTACGGGGTGCCGCAGAACTCGCAGCAGTATCGAGTGATTACTTCCATTGTTCATACCTCCATTGTGTTTGTGTGAATTGCTTACGAGAACATTGTATCACAAATAGAGTGGATGGTCAATAGCGAATGAGAAATTGTATTGTTTGAAAATATTAGTTGATGAAAGCGAATATCGGGTAGGGCTAAGTCTGAATGACTAGGTATTCGACGCAGCGTAGAAATGAGCGCAAAAATCTGTTGCTGTATCTCTTGAAACACTTTGAAAATATAGTTTACAAGAAATTGCTAATCAACCTGGCTGTCTATCGCCAGAAACAGGGCGAATAAAGCATTTACAGCCAAAAGGCAATAAGCTAGACCTAAAACAGACAAAGTGAAGCCTGTGAGACCTCAGATTGGCGCTTATGACATGATATGAGCCGGATTGCATCAGAATATCGCCAGACATGAACCCATTTGCTCTAAAATAAAGCTATTTAAGACGCATTTTGTACTTTAGGCATGGAATCACATGGGTTAGGTTTGAAACGAGCTTAAAACAGCTTCAAATTAGCTCTAATTGATATTCAAGACTACTTTTGGCAAACAAAAAGCGCATTATATTAAATATATTCTACTTTATTGAGGTATTTTTCATTATATTTCAGTTTTTAACGGTTTTAGACGGCCTTATACAGCCCTCTTTTAGCCTGCTTCTTATCCTTATCATCATCCCTGCTTCTGAGTATAGTATATTATTTTATTTATTATTTTTTATCTGTTATAGCTTAACATAGAGCCTTATAAAGCATTTTATAGCCTTAATAGATATATTCCATTGCCAGTATATTAAAATACGATCTGAGGTCCCTGTATGCTTATTATATTATATATATTATTATTGCTCTTGTATGTATTTATTTAATATAGCGCCTTATAGTAAAATATAAAAATTACGCGCGGTATCTCACACGCCCAGTTTAGACCTCCCCCGCCCCATTTTAGAGGAAAAACAGCGCAGCCAACATAAAAACCATAAAAAATAACGCTGTATCGCTGTATTGAATGTAATATAATATCTATTATGTTACGTTGTAACTCAAAAGAAGCCAAAACACCGCAAAAATAACTTGATAGCAATTCCCAAAAGCACAGCAAGCCCATGTGGGAACACGTTTCCGACTCCCTTTTACACGCTTACAAGTTATTCTAGTGATAGTTCAATTATATACTATTACTCTACACGTTACTAAATCATACTACAATATTATACTATATACCACAATATAAAATACTAGATAACACCAGATAAAATAATAAAATTCACTATATAAAATACTATTCAAAATATAATATACTAAGTTACTATAATATAATACTATAAGTTACAAGCGATTTGCAGCCGATCGGCAAAAACAGAGCATATCGTTTTTCAATATCTTACTACACAGCTATGAATTAAACGCTGCACCGGTTCACGATAAACAAAAAAGCAATTTCATTTCCCACTATTTCACTATGAGTTACACCGGTTTGTAAAGCGCTGCAACTGGCCAAGCGGTAACACCGGTACGCTGATCAGAACTTTTCTTTTCGCCTTATAATGTATCGCGTATTATAAAGCAATCCAACCCACAAAAAGAAATTCAAATAATTTTAGAAAAACGCTTGACAAGCGCCACACATAGCGGTATACTTGCGTTGCAATCAAACGAAACGCAAAGCAAATGCAAACCGTTGAAACGGTCGTTTCCAGATTGTAAAAACAATTTCAAAAAGTGCTTGACAAGTACCACATAGCGTGATACAATGTAGGCGCAAGGCAAGGGACACAAACCCAAAGCAAAAGCCCTTGTCTAATCTAACGGACAAAAGTACACGGTCTAAAGGTGTACCCTAGCTGGGTGACAGACGGCTATGTGAACATTGACAATTTAATAGTCTGGAAAGCGTTACACGCTGGCAAGTGTACCCTAAATGGATTTTAATGGGTATGCGTTGGTAAAAGTGTGACTATTGGTTCAAAACTGATAGAACAATCACCGTAGCCATACCATATAGCGTATAAAGCACCTACTGTCAAAACAAGGCAAGATGTGGTAACGCAAGTCCATGTACAGACAAAAAAGCGTAGTGCATGAGTAGTGAGCCGGGTGGAATAACCTTTGGCGGGCCTTGGAATTTGATGTATCGGGCTGTCGCTATAAATATACCGGAATATGCGGGTGATAGGCAATTCCCGCACACGAAAAGAAAAGGCGCTGTTAGCACATTAGGTGTTCTTTGAGGCAACATGGCAAAGGGTTGCAATTGTGTGACGGTCTAATAAATCGAAGCACAGCAATGCCGGATACTACCACGCCCAATAGCAAGCTCCGCCTAATGATGAGCCAGCCTAAAGGTACTAAAGGCAAGGCATTGCCGAAAAGCACAAACAAATGGAAGTCGTAAATATCCATTTGAAATGCCATAAAGCAAAAATCAAACTTTGATCCTGGGCGCACAAGGCTTAGATTTTGTGCGTCTGGATGAGCGTTTGATACTCAAAAAAAGGATAGGTGAAAACTATGAAAAAAATCAAAACTTCTATGAAAGAAATCCGCAACGGTTGGAGCAAAGTGTTCCGTGCTGGCTATTGCGATCTGCAAAACATTTTTCGAAACCGTGAGCCGCAATTTTATAATAGCGGTGTTTATGGCTGGAATTGTGATGTGTATTGCGATTATAAACGCGATATAGCTATTACAACTGGTTATCGCAACATGGCTGGTATTCGTATTCCAGATGAGCTTATTCGTGCGTATGATAGCCGCGCAAAAGAAATTCTCAATAAAAAGAATTGGTTTGAATGCATTCCTAATCCGAGCGGGTTCGGCTGCTATAAAAGAGAGATTACAGGCGCAGAAAAATACGCTTTTATTGAATCTGCACTTGATGAAAACGCAGAAGCGTTTTTGGATGCGTTACTGGCTGAGTTTATCGAGCTGAATAAGGAAGTGTAACTATGAAAATTTATAGTGATGTGAGCATTCCCGACTTTGAGTTCTGGTCTGGTGCAAAAGATACCGTTTCGTATCTGACAGAGGATGAAATGCAGACGGTAGCAGATATTCTGGAAACAGAATACCCTGACGGCATGGACGAAACAGAGCTTAACGACTTCTTCTGGTTCGAGGATGATACTATCGCTGAATGGCTGGGGTATTCCAGCTTTGATGAGATTATGAAACGTGAGGAGGCATAAGCCATGACTAGATACAAGGAATACATTCGGGATTGTGGAAATTGTCTCGAATGCGACTATGAGATTCTTCCGTGGAAGTTTGCGAATTGCGAACTTCTCGGAGTGCAAACAATGGTTTTACCAGATGGTATTCTGATGGTAGAACAATACAACATCGGAGATATTGCGACCAAATACACGAGGGACGGAAAGGAATGTGTAGAATTTTAAGCGGAATGAGCGGGCGTTGGCGGGCCGCTGGAAGAAAGTTTCCCGCTACCATATCCGAAAACAAACGAGCGGCGGGGCAATAGTCCCTAAGTGGAGCTATATGAAAGGACAAAGAACTATGAAATATTACGCAAAACAGATACCTTGGGATCGGCAGGACAGCAGGATCTATATGGACGGCTGGGACAACTCTGCGGTTGTTCTTTATGGAAATCGGAACTACATGGCGGAAACAACGGAAGAGTTTGACCGATGGATGGAAAACTTTGACAGCTTGGCAAGCTGTTATGATGACCCGGAGGAATGGACTGTAACTTGGAAGGAACTTGCAAACGATTGGTTGCATCCTACGAACAAGGAAAAGTACGATGAGGCAGACTTCAAACGCTGGGAAGATATGCTGAAAACCTGTGAAGATCTTGACGATGAGAAGAACATTTGCGAAGCATTGGAGATTATGACCGGCAAAGAATATTCTCATGTACAGATTTGCGGCAGCTGCCAGGGCGATTGGCAGACTATGTACTATCCAGTGGACGATTGGAGCAAAGAATCTCTTGAAGCATTTGCAATGCTTTACTTTAACACTGGTTCGGAGTGGGATGTGTGGGACGAAGAAAGCGGCGAAGATGAAAGCTGCGGCTATTATGTTACAAGCTACAACCCCCGCGAGTGGCTGGAAAATGAGCTGTGTGGAGAGGGTGACGAGCTGGTGATGTATGAGTTCACTGGATATTCACAAGTCGGAAACTGGACGGAGGGCTAAAAAATGAAAAGCATTTTTTCTTATGCGGTGATTGGCTTTACAGATAAGAACAAGAAAGCGACTTTCCGCAAGGAAGGATATACCGAAATCGGTGGGAACCGCGTGTTTGAAAAGCTGGTGAAAAGTGGCGAATATCAGTGCGTGGTTTTGCGTGAAGAAGAAAAAGCGCTTGACTGCAATTTTGAAGCAAGTACGCCTGTTAAGGTATGGGAAATGGAGGGCTGAAAATGAAAAAGCATATTATGCTCGGAGTGAATGGAAACAATTGTTGCTTGTTAAGCTGCTTGCTGGGATATAACCAGCTCGATTTTGAGAACCTTGACACCTCTGATTTTTGCCATACTTCTACGAATTGGGGAGGCTGCGACACGCTTGAACGAACATTTGAAGTCAAAAAAATGCACTTGACTGGAAACTGTACCAAGCTTGAAAAACCTCTGGTTTTTAGGGGGTGCGATTATGATTGGGGCCGTAGTTATAGGTGGGAATTTGCAGTAAATGAAATCTATGAAGTTGAGGAGAGATAAAGCATGAAAACTAGTTACTTTTTCGAGATGCGGACGGTTGATGCCGTTATGTATGACGGCGAATGGGTGTGGAACGACAGCTTTTATATTGCGGACTTTACCGCATATGATGGAGATGAACGGAAGAATTTTCTGGAAGAGCTGGAAAGATGCGGATATACTTTTGATGAAAGCACGATGGAAGTCGTGAACGACCAAGACGATCTTGTGGCCGTGGAAAAGGAAACCATGCGGCCCTTGTTTGCTGCAATCTGGCGAAATATGTGAGGTGCGATATGTACAGGCAGTATGAAAAGGTGAGCGATTTAGAGGACGCTCTGAAAACTTGCAGGGGTTACATCAGAGCGATTGAAGATGGCGAAGAACCGTTTGATAAGCTTAACGATGAAGAGCGTGACGAGCTTATGCGGGAGCTGAAAGAGGGCGAGAGCGACCTGAAAGAGCGAATCAACTTTGCATATCAGGACGAAGAATTTGACGAAATGTGGTAGGACTGATTGTTTCGCTATTGGCAACTGTCCATTGGTGCGCTGGTGGGCAGTAACGAGTTGCGAAGCTCGGAGAAAAAATTGAAAAAATGTATTGACAGAATGGCTTGGATTGTGATACAATAAAGCCACGGAAATAAAGGAGGAAAAAACTATGCGTAAACTTGATGAAATGAGAAGTGAACTGAACCTGGGTGACTATGGCGACCGTCTGAACGATTATCGTGATAGTTCCAGCTATATCTGCGATGCGATTACGGAGATTGCGGACGGTGCAACGAGCATTTATTACAGCGACATTATGGAGTTTATCTCTAACAACGTAGAAGCCGTGGAAGAGGCCATTGACGAGTTCGGATGGGATGGTTGCGGTGGAACTCTTACGAAAGCTGGTCAGCTGGGCGAATTCCTGATGATTGAGCGCGATCTGTGCGATCACATGAGAGATTCTATTCTGATGACTGCGATTGATTTCGTGGAGCGTGATCTGAAAATCATGGATGATGACGGATACATTCCTGATGAACTGGCTGAACTCATGGAAGAACAGGCCGACAATGCAGACAACAACGATATGATGGACAAAATCTGTGATGAAATTCGGGAGTGGTACGAAGCAAACGAGCAGTATCAAAACGGGGATTCTTCCTGGGACGAAGAAGCCGTAAACAATAAGGAGGTAAAAGAAAATGCGTAAACGGAGAATTAACATTGTTAAGATTTTAGATCTTGTTGTTTTGGAATGGGCGGCTGTTTCTATTGTATTGGCTTTGGGCTTTGCATTTATAAACGCCGACACATACGAGCTGAAAGATTGCCGTGTCGTGGGAGTTTCCGGTTCTGTGGCAACGGTTGATGATGGATGTGGTAATATGTGGGAAGTCGAGAATGACGGCTACATTCGAGGCGATTTCGTGAACTTGAAGATGAACGGCAAAGGCACGGACTTCATTGAAGATGACGTAATTCTGAGTGTGGAGAAAGTGGAGGACTAATATTATGCGTATCGCAAAACCGATGAAAGCTGAACAGTTTGCAGCGGCTGGCAGTTGTGAATCTGAGCCTTTTGAGATTTACGGAACGGTAAGCGGAACAACTTTTAAGAGCGACCTCTTTTCTGGAACTATGGATTCACAAAAGTTCTGGGATGACTTAATGGCTTATGCAAAATCAATTAACAAATTCGTTCGTTTGATGTATTAAGTCTGTATGCAATCAGAAAGAGAGGGCTAAAAATGTCTGGGAAGTATCTGTGGGATTTGTCTGACGAACAGTTGAACGAGCTAAAACGGCACTACATGGATCAGCACTATCTTGAAGTAGAGGATAGGTTGGCAACCGATGAAGAGCTGAAAAATGCAGAGAATGTTGTGAGCTACGAACTTCTGATGCAAGCTTATGATGGCTGCATCTTTTTTGATAGCGATTTTGAGAGTTCGGAAAGTGAGGGTTAATCATGGGATACGAGAGCAAAATTTTTGTTGTAGATCGTAGTGATTGGTTGCGAGAGGATGACGGACACCTGTATGGACGGATTGTTGCAATGGTCGATATGTCGTGTTGTCCTGGGCTGAGCAGTCTTTTTACTGAGCCTGCGGATGTTTCCATCTTTGCAGACAATGAAAATAAGAGCACCTGCGTTGATAAATACGGAGATGAAATCAAGTCGGCGAACATTCAGAATGTGATTCAGTGGTGTGAAAAGCAGGAGAAAGAAGAACATTACAGACGGTTCAATCCGCTGATTGGTCTACTTAAAGGGCTGAATCCTGACGAATGGAAAAACCTGATGATTGTTCATTATGGGCACTAAGAAAGCGAGGAATAACAATGGGGAGAACAAATAAAGAAAACGCACATGATTTTGTAGAGGCTATCAAAATGCTGGCGACAAAGCCTGAGAACTTGGAAAACTTTGAGAATTACTTGTCCCATCATTTCCATGAATGGCTTGAAAAGTATGCGAATACGCCTGACGATATTGTATTTGAACTTAAAGAATTTGCGAAAATGGAAATCTAGTAAACGGATAAACAAGTCGTTGCACCGACTATAAACAGCCATTAAGGTGCAAGCGTCCCGACCATGTGTCGGGGGTTGGGGAGAAGAAAGAGAGGTAAAAGAGCATGAATGTTGTAAAGCTGGAAAGCAAGGAAGATATTCAGAACATATTCAAATGGAAAGATGAACACCCTGACGAAATACGAAAAGGGTATAACCCTATGCAGCAGGTGGAAATCTCGATGGATTCCTACAATTCTTTGAGCTTTCGCTGCTTTCGGAATAAAGACCGGATTCAATTTTATGTAAATCTGGGAGGCAATCCGGTTGGGCACTTTGTAATCACAAAACTGCCGTCTGGCTTATACAAAGTGGTCCAGAATAAGCGCAACATGAAGACCGAGTTCATTGGGGATCTGGTCACTCTTTATTTTTCTCTTATGGCATTGTTCGTGGTGGGTTCTAATTATGTGGATGTTGAGACCGTCCAAGAGGCGGAGCCAAAGGAAAAGCAAGTAGCAAGCAATCATAGCAAGCTGAGAAAGAAAAAATCGAGTTCTGTTTGCTATATTGTAAGGCGGAAAAGCCGAGAGCGCAAAAGCAACGGCGAAAAGAGAGCGTATACAAAGCACGCTGGTACATTTGATGTGCGTGGGCACTATCGTCACTACAAGAGCGGAAAGACTGTATGGGTGAACGAATATGAAAAAGGAACTGGCAAGAAGAAGTCAGAAAAGACTTACAAGCTGGGTAATATTGAAGTGGAGAATTAACCGTGAATGATTGATGGAGGGATTTGAAATGCTGCTGATTTTTTTGATTTTTGAATTTCTGACGATTGGGGAGGCTAACTAAAGATGTGTAAGTATTGCGAGCAGGAACGCGGAAAGTCCGAATTGATTGCATCTGGCAATGATATTGCGGTGGAGATTGAAGCGGATGAAAAGGGAAGAATCTTTATTTATGGAAGAACAGAGTACGAAACAGAACGTATTTACCCTGCTTTTTGCCCTTTCTGTGGTCGAAAGCTGACTGGTATGTGCAAGTGCTGCGGAAAACATCCTGCGGAAGTAAAGGGGATGTGCCGGACTTGCTATTCTCGTGAGTATGCGAGAAAAAGAGCTGGCGATCATAAGCCTGGCGACAACTGGAATGAACAGTCGAAAGCTATCGCGGCCGATTATAGAGCTGGCATGAAGCAGTCGGAGATTGCAAGAAAGCACAACGTGAGCCGACAGTGGGTTAGCGTTGTCGTGAAAAAAGTACAGAAAAATATTTCAGAAAATGGTTGACGCTACGGCTGTGTAGCGGTATAATGATAATAAGAAGAACGGAGACGATCGAGTGACTAACATCGAAAAGGCTCAGATTAAAAAGATGGCTGAGCAAAACGTGAAGCGTGATGGATGGATCTGTCCGCTGTATATCACTACGGACGGTTCAAGATTTTCTTTCAGGAACTTGGCGGTTGAGCATGAGTTCAAATGGCTGATGAAAGATTGTGAGAGGTGAGTGAAATGAAGTTCACGGAAGCGGTCGAGAAGTTTGGCGAGTACCAGAAGAACATCCTGGGACGATCTGAGAACACCATCAAGAGCTATCGAATGGACATTATGAAGTTCAGCGAAGGAACTGGATGTGAGGATGTGGAATCCGTAACGAAGAAGGATGCAGAAGAGTATTTCAGTGAGCTTGCTAAGTCTACGTCCGCTTCTACACGATGCCGGAAAATCAGCGCAATTCAGATGATTTACAAATGGCTTGTGAATGAGGAAATTGTGAGTTGTGATCCTGTGCGGAACTTGGCGAAGCCTAAAATCCCGCAGAAAAAGGTTAAGGCGATGAACCAGGAGGAAGTTCACAAGGTCCTGTCAGTAGCAAAGGGACGGAACGTAAGAAGTCAAGATTATTTCCGAAACCTGACGATCATCAATTTGATGTTTGCAACTGGCCTGCGTCGGAATGAGCTTGTGAACATTCAGCTTGAAGATGTGAACATCAGTGAAAATTCACTTCTGGTTCGTGTCGGCAAGGGCAACAAGCAGCGTGTCGTGTACTATAACGACACTACGAAAGCACTGCTAAGTGAGTGGATTGCAAGCCATAGGAAGCTGTACAGTTACGCCGAAAAAAGCGAGTATTTGTTTGTCACACGCAAGGCTCCGCAGATGTGCGTTAAGTCGGTAAACGATATTGTGAACGGGTTGTTCCAAGAGGCAGGCGAAAAGGATAAAGGCTATACAGCTCACAGCACAAGAAAAGCATTTGCAACCACTGTTTACGATGCGACAAAGGACATTGTAACGGTGCAGAATCTTTTGGGACATAGCAGCCCACAGACGACCATGCACTATGTGATGGTTGCAGAAGAAACGAAGAAGAAAGCAGCACAGCTTGTGAATTTTTGAGGAGGTATGAATTATGAGTCATTTTAGCGTAGCAGTTTTCACCAAGAACGGAACAATGGAGGAAGTTGAAAAGCTTCTGGAACCTTATCAGGAGGCAGATGGTAAAGATTCTATGGATAGAAAATATCTGGAATTTGAAGAAGATGAAGATGGAAGCTATGACGAAGAAGTTGGCAAGACTGGATGGTGGCAAAACCCGAACGCAAAGTGGGATTGGTACAGAATCGGCGGTCGTTGGATTAGTATGCTGATTCCGAAGAAAAACACAAAAAGCGTGGGTGTCGTTGGAGATGCAGGGATGTTTAGCTCTGCAAAGCTTGGTCGCTTCGACTCCATGCTGGTTTCTGACATTGATTTTGAAGCCATGCGACAGGAAGCCATGAAAGATCTTACTCCTTACGACAAGCTCATGGAAGAAAGCTATTATCTCAAGGAATACTTGAAAAAGAAGTATCCTAACGAGGAAGCTTATATTCTGGATTCCACTACGTTTTCGACATATGCGGCGGTTACACCTGATGGCGTATGGCACAGCAAGGGCACTATGGGATGGTTCGGTTTTGGCTCAGACACTGTTGAGAGTTCCAACGAATTTAGAGACAGCTACCGTGAGAAATTCATTGAACCTGCGATTAAGAACGGATGGTATATGACGATTGTTGATTGCCATATTTAAGGAGGACTAAATGGAATTGTTACACAAAGAGAAAATCATTGAGCTGTTCAACACAGGCAAGCTCAAGCTGTCTGATGCTCAGTGGTACGAGAAGCAGGGCTACGCTGTGATTTGCAACGATGGCAAAGTAACGGACATTGTAAAGGAGGTATAACAATGGAAATGAAAGACTTTGTGGATGAAACCTTCAACAACTTGTTGGGCCGAGTGTGTGGAAGCAGTTATGCTGAAATAGCAAAGGATTACAAAGAAATTTTCCAGTACTGGATGGAAACGCGAGTGATCCTTGCGGAAGCGGATAAGAAAATTGAGGAAATGCCGATTCAGACATATGAAGGAAAAAGCGCAAGCGAAATCTTTGCGCTAAAATGGAACGGAGTTCTTCCTGAAAGCGTTTCCTGCCACGGTGGAGGTGCAAAAGTAAACATCTTGACTCGTGATTGGTCAGATAAGGACTTTTTAGATATGTTGCAGAAGCGTAAATAAAGGTAGGAGGACAGATAAGTATGAAACCTAAATTTAGATTAGAAGAACACACTGGCGATTATGTCATGCACTGCCCTGAGAAATGGATGGCAGAAAAGTTCTGTGCTTTCTTGGATAAAGCAGGAAGGAAGTGGCTCAGTGGTAGGCGGTACACTAACGAGAGTAATTGGTGGGAGCATAGGGAGAACTCTTGCTACAAATTTAATATGGGTCAATGTGGTTCGATTGATTATTACAAGAATTGTGAGTATATCGTGTTGGAATTTGATGACTTCGATTGGAACGAGGAGACAACTATGACAAAAAGTGATTTGAAGGTTGGCTATGTGGTAAAGTTCCGTGACGGAACGCTTGGTATGGTTATGCCGGATGATGAATACGGGTTAATTACGGTGAATAATGATGGAACGTGGATTAACCTTTCAAATGTAGACGACAATATGTGCTTCAAAACGCTAAATAGCTCATCCTGTGACATTATGGAGGTGTACGGACGGAGCAAACTCCCTGCAATGAGTATCCGAATTGATGAAAAGCACCGTGACTTGCTCTGGAAACGCAAAGAAGCGAAGAAAATGACCGTTTCCGAAATCAGTGAAATCGTCAGTAAGTATTTGGGAACTGACGTTGAAGTGGAAGTTGTAAAGGAGCACTAACCGTGAAGCTAAAAGATTTGATTGGCATTATCCCAGATGAAGAATTTGTCTGGATTAACAGTGAAAGCTCTTTTAAGTTCTGTGCTGTTCCGCTTGTATGTTGGAATCAAGAGGTCCTGTGTATTAGCGAAGCAAACTGGGGAGGGATCAACATTGAAATTTGTGATTGAAAAGATTAACATTGAAAACTTCCGCTGCTTTGAGCGTCTGGAAACAGATTTGTGGGATCGTACAACCGTCCGTGGCGAGAACGAGAGCGGCAAGAGCTGTCTGGCATCTTCTATTTTGTGGGTGCTGAGCGGAAAGGATATTGATGGTAGCTCTAGCTTTGAAATTGTACCCACTGGACATTACGGTGAGGTAAGCCCATCTGTAACTCTTGAGTGCAAGATTGACGATAAGCCTGTAACGCTCAAGCGAGAGTATAAGGCTAAGTTCGCACGAGATAAGAGCTTCAAGGACTATGCAACGGTATGCTACATCAACGGACTTGAAGTTGGCGCACGGAAGTTTCAGGACTACATCTCGCAGAATATCTGTAACGAGGACGTATTCAAGATTTTGAGCAACCCTTACACGTTTGTTGAGAATCCGCCCAAGATGCAGAAAGAGCTTGTTTGGCAGGCTCAGCGTCGTTTGCTCATGGGCATGGTAGAATGTAAGCCTGACGCAGAAATCTCTAAAGAAAGCCCCGAATGGAGTGCTCTTGAAGAACCACTCGCACGATACGATGATGCAAACCAGTATCTTGCATATTTGAAGCAGCAGACTAGTGCAACTCAGAAAGAGGTCGCAAGCTTTGAAGCTAAGATGGAACAGCAGCAGGCAAACATGATCCGTGTTGAGCTTTCTATGGAAGAATGCAAGTCCGAAGAACAGAAAGCCATGAATCGACTGGCTGAGATTGCATCTGAGGAACAGAGCGCAAAGCGTGGCAAGCAGAAGGAAAAGGCTGACGCAATCCGCGCAGAAATCGAAGAACTGACCAACAAGAAAGATGCTTTGGAAAGCCAATACCAGCGTGAGCTGCGAGAATGCGAATACGAAAAGCAGAGCGTTAACAGCCGAGCCATGAAGCACAAGCAGGAAGCAGACGCTTGGGTTGCAAAGCAGGCTAAATATGCAAGCGCCGTGGAAGAACTGAAAGCAACCAAGGTACAGACTGTTTGCCCAACTTGTAAGCGTCCCCTGACCGCTCAGAGCGTGTCTGACGCAAAGCGCGAAATCGTTGATAGAATCAAGAAGGGCGAAGCATACATTGAAAACGCAAGAAACAAGGCTCAGGAGTGCCTTGCACTGTACAATGAAGCTCTGAATGAGAGTGTATCTGAACCTGTTTATCCTGTTGAAGCCCAGGTCATCAAAGAAAAGATTGCAAAGCTTTGGGAAGATTTCTACAACGTAGAGGAACCTGACATTGCAGAGAATCACGATGAAGAAAAAGAAAAGCTGAATATTTCTATTGTGACTGTGCGACAGATGATGTATAATATCAAGCAGAACGAAATCTGCTTACAGAAAGCAAAGGACCTGGAAGCAGAGCATCGCAAGAATAATGAGCGGATGAACGAGCTGCAAATGATGACGGATATGTGTAAGGACTTTATCACATACAAGTGCAAGCAGTACGAGCAGCAGATCAATTCGCTGTTCCCGACTGTGCGTTTTCAGTTGTTTGAGCAGAACAAATCGAACGATGACATTCGAGAAGTCTGCAACCTGACGTTCAACGGTCACAAGTACGAAGACCTGTCTGCATCCACTAAGCTGGTTGCAAACATCGAGCTGGTGTCTGCTTTCCAGAAGTATTACAACGCTTTGGTCCCGTTGATTTGCGACAACATGGAAAGTTGCACGGCAGAAATCAAAACGGATGCACAGGTCATTGCGATGTACGTTCGAGAAGAAAACTGTCCTGTTTGTGGTGGCAAATCTGGCCGCAGACAGCCTAACGGTATGTGGAAATGCCAGAAGTGCGGTCACGAGTGGGCAAAGAAACTCGAAATCAGCGAGGGGTGATTGAACTTGAAGAAGCCTAGCGTTACTGAAATGGCAATGCACAAAATGTATGACGAATTGAAATCTCCATACAAGGTTGCAGAGCAGTTTCACGTAGATAGCGATGAAGTCATGCACGCGGTTGCTCATTGCTTGCAGTACAAGAGATGGATGGCAGATGACCACTATTTGAAATGTGAAACTTGTCCTTGGGGACAATCTGGTAGACCGTGTGTATGGCCTAAAGCTATTTGCCTTATGAAAGAGGAAGAATAAATGCTTGCACTAGGAATTATCGTTGGTATGTTCATTGGAGCTGCTATTACAGTAGTTGCTCTTGCAGCTTTTCACATTAACGAGAATGGCAAACGAGGAGGATATTATGGCAGAAAATAAAATGGTTACATTCAATCAGGCGCTTACAAACTTGGTAGAGAAAACAAACAATCAGGTTGAAGAACTGACAGAAAAAGGAGAGCTTGCGCTACCTGTGAATTACAGTGCAGGCAACGCTTTGAAGCAGTTTCAGCTCATGGTTCAGGATGACGACAAGATTAAGGCTTGCTCTCAGGCAAGTATCGCAAAGTGTATGCTGGACATGGTTATTATGGGTCTGAACCCCAGCAAGAAGCAGTGCTACTGCATCCCTTATGGCAACAAGGCTTCTCTTATGCCGTCCTACTTGGGTAACATCGCAATCGCAAAGCGAATCGACCCGACCATTGAGGATGTAAAGGCTCGTACTATTCACGCTGGCGAGGAATTTGATTTTGAGGAAGATCTGGAAACTGGCTATGCTCACATCACCAAGCACAAGCGCACCCTTACCAGCATGGCAGTAAACGATCCCGACAAGGACATTGTAGGCGCTTATGCAACGATTTTCTACAACGATGGCAAGCCGCCTGTTTCTATGGTCATGCCTTTCTCTGAAATCAAGAAGCGCTGGGCAAAGAGCCAGGCTCACCCGATTGATAACAACGGCAATGTAAAGGCCAACAGCACGCACTACCAGTTCCCTGACCGTATGTGTGAGCGAACTGTGATGAACGCAATCTGCGTACCGATTATTGCAAAGTCCAACGACGCTGATCTGTTTGGCTCTACGGTCCAGGCTGTAAACATGGAATCTGCTAAGATGGAATCTGATGCAGAAGCAATGGAGAAGATGTGTGAAGGCGATTTTGTTGACGTAACAGATGACGAAATCGAAGCAGAAGACATTCAGGTTGAATCCGAAGAAAAAAATATTGAAGATTCTCTTGACACGGACGTAATCCTGTGATACAATGAATGCGTGGTCGATAGCACATCACTACGACCACTCCTTTCAGCACAAGGAGCCTGCAATACGTTGTGGTTTTTGCTCTTGACGGTGTTTTCCCACAATGTAGAGTCGTGTGTATAAGGTTCCGCCGCCAGTCTGAAATGGCTGGCATTTATATGCGAATATAGCTCAATTGGCAGAGCGTCTGATTTCCAATCAGAATGTTGCGAGTTCAAGCCTCGTTATTCGCTCCACGGCGTCCATTTAATTCCTTTCAAAATCCCATCTCTCTTACCAGTGGCAGCTGGTGGGATGAATAAACAGAGAGTTTCATGCAAGCGTAGCCTATGAAGAGCAACCGTGTGCACAGCGGGAGGTTCGGGATTGAAACCCGGAGCTTGCAGATGGGGGAGTCCCCATGTATAAGCATAGATACATAGTAGCGTTTCGGTATGCCTTACTATGTGGAGCTTTCAAGAAGGGTTGTGTGACGTTACCTCAAGCCGAATAGGAGAAATCCGAAATAAAACACTCACTCAAAGGCTAGAACTGGCCGAAATCAGTCAGCGAGGTTCGATTCATATTTTTAGTCTTGGCATCCGCTTCAACAGCTTTAGCTCAGTTGGTAGAGCGGGCACCAAATGCCTTTGCTTTAGTATGATGGCACGGTACGATTCCGTGGTGAGTATGCAGTAGCTACCATGCTCATAATGCTTAGACCACAAAGCATATTAAAAGGCTATGGCTCCATCCTTGTGCCACTTGACGAAGTGGAGAAACGCAAAAGAGTCTTTGCTTTGTGGCGTAGTTCTTGCACGAAAGACAAGAAGCTCTCAGCCTAGAGTAAAATAATGGTTAGGCAAAGAAATGCTACTTTGCCGGGAGTAGTAATGAAGTGCATCCTTTGCATGGGTAGGAGCTGATTTCGGGAGCAGTGTGCTCCGCGGAACCAGTAAAGGTGAAACCTATGCCTCCTATGGGGCTTTAGTTCAGTTGGTAGAACACCTGGCTCATAACCGGGTAGTCGCAGGATCGTAGCCTGCAAGTCCCACCACACGGCCACACAGAACCACAGGCCACCGTACACGAAGAACTGTGAGAACAAGGTACGGCTCAAACTAGCACGAGGTAGAGTGGGTTTGCAAACGGTGTGTACTCAAGCAGCTAGAAACATAGCACCGTGACAGCCGGAGAGACGGCATTTTATAGGGATGTAGCGAAGTTGGCTATCGCGCCTGCCCTGGGAGCAGGAGGCCGTGAGTTCGAGCCTCACCATTCCTACCATATGTTCTTGTGGCGGAACAGGCAGACGCACATGACTAAGGATCATGTACCGCAAGGTATGAGAGTTCGATTCTCTCCAAGAACACCAGACGCAGCTTTGCGAACAATCGAAAAGTTAAGTTCCTGATTGTATTGATGGAAACTGGCAAAAACGATATAAACAGAGCTGCGATATTATGCTGCTGTCGCCAAGTTGGTAAGGCAAAGGTCTGCAAAACCTTCATGCGGTGGTTCAAGCCCACTCAGCAGCTCCAATATTAAGCCCTCACTTCGGTGGGGGTTTTCTTTTTTTGTTTATTTGTATTGACTGCAAGGGCCATTTGTGATACAATTCTTGTAGGAGGTGAATTGAAGTGAATATTGGAATGGGTAGTGTAATTGTTCTTTTGCAAGATCACCCTGAATGGGATTTGTATACAGAGTACCGTAACGGAAAGCCTGTTGCGTATCGTTTTGGTGAGGAATGGGTTGCAGAACAGCTGTATGTAGATGGAGGGTTTAAGTCCGTAGGAGAAGCCGTGAGCGATTGGCTTGCGTACTTGGAAAAACGAGGTGAATTGAAATGAGGCTTTGGCACGAAGCTTTAATACCTTACCTTCCACATAAACAATTATGCGGCCTCCACTGCGAAGTTTGCGCTTTGCGGGGTAAAGGGTGGGAAAAGAAACACAAAACCGTCAACTATGTGTTTGAGCATCCATATGGATGGTTGGTGGCGTACCATTGGCGTGTTATGAAAGAAATGGAACGAAGGGGCTACAGTCCGCAAAAAGAATGGTATAAACCTTGGTATCGTGGGAAGAACCTTCCAGAAATTAAATATGGGACAAAAGAAGCGACGGACTTGTATATGGACGTTGCGACAGGGATAAACAAAAGGCATTACGTTTACCCAGAGCACAACGATGCATACCTGAAAGAGTGCCTTGAAAATCTGGAAGGTAAGGGCATTCATATCGAGATGGAGGAATAAGAAATGAAAATTAAAAGGTGTTCGTGCGGTGGGTTCCCGGATGTTAAAAGAGTCGGAGACCGCAAGGATTATTTTGTGTGCGTATGCAAGAACTGCGGTAAAATTCCGGCGCATTTGGATGAAGCTCGATGCACGGAATACGGAGCCGTTAAAGTTTGGAACAGGAGGGCAAGCAATGAGTAAATCCGACAAAATGTTCCAGGGAATGGGCTATGAATCAGTAGAGCCTACATGGGGCAACCTGGCAGAGTACAGGAAACCCGCATGGAGGGAAGGATATTATTACAGGCTTCGGATTACGTCATGTGAACAAGTCGAATTTGCTTCGATTGGACCATATGGATTTGACGAATCCCTTCCGTTGCCGTTTGAAGAAATTGCAGCTTGCTACCAGTTTATTAAAGATAGTGAGGTTTTGAATGAGGACAATCGGTAAAGCCGACGAAATGTTCTATAAATTAGGATATAGAAAAACATTTGAAAAGAACGGTAGGGTACAGTACACAAAAGGAGAGTACCAATCCTTAACTCGTATATCTATATACAGAAATGGCGATTGCTTATCAGAAACCGAAACGATTTCCGACAAATTTAGAAGCTGCTTTACCAAGCCAGAAATTTTTGCTTGTGCGCAGAAATTAAAGGAAATGGAGGGATAATTATGCTGTTTCAAGTAAAGAAAGACGGCAAGGTTATGTTCTGGACAACAGAAGAATCTTGCGTGCCAAGCGAAGAAGATATTAAGTCAATGAAGCGAGCTGGGTACAAAGTGAAGAAAGTAGGTGATAAAGTTGATCCTGAAAAGAATTAAGAACTACTTCATCTGCCGCAAGGTGGAGAAAGCAATCGGATTAAAGCTGTACAAGTGGCAAAAAGACTACATTTTCAATGGGAAACGAATACCAGATGAAGTGATGGGAAAACGCTGTAACGGAAAGACTACTGCTGCAATTCTTCGGTTGCTGCTTTCCGATGGGAAACCAGTGATTGCGAACTGTTGGGGAACTGTTAATTCGGATTGGTGTGGAACAGACATGGATAATATTAAAAACCACACTCATTATTGGGCACCACCAGATGAGCGCAGGAATGCGAGAATTTTAATGTGGTTCAACAAAGAGCTGCATAGAATTCAAATGATTCTGAATGAGAATGGAGTCAAAACACGAACGATTATCTACAGCAAAGGCAGACAATAAAATGATTACCAAAGAATAAAGGAGTGGTTTTATGAATTACTATATTTCTGATTTTCACTTTGGGCACAAGAATGTGATTTCGTATGACAACAGACCTTTTAAGGATGTTGAGGAAATGAACGAAACGCTAATCAAAAATTGGAACGGCAAAGTTAAGCCGACTGATACAGTATATATCCTTGGCGATTTTAGTTGGCTCAATAAAAACAAGACCTCTGAAATTTTGAAGAAGCTTGCGGGCAAGAAAATTCTTATTAAAGGAAACCATGACGAACTGAAAGACGCGGTTGCAGCTCAATTTGAAGCGGTATACGATTATTTGGAAATTGAGGATGATGGAGAAAAACTTGTACTGAGTCATTACCCTATGCCGTTTTGGGATGGGCAGTCAAGAGACACTGTGCACCTATATGGACACGTTCACAACTCGCATTGCTGGGATGCATATGAGAGCTTTATCGAAAGCCTAAGACAGCTACAGGATATGCCTATGAGGACTTATAATGTTGGCTGTATGATCGACTATATGAATTATACTCCGCAGAGCTTGAAACATATTCTGAATCAGGCTAAAAATTAAGAGGTGATGATGTATTGATAATTCAACAAGACAGTCGTGAGCAATTAGGAAAGCACCAGCACGTTCTGGACTACTTTGAACAGCAAGGGATCAAGGTCGTTCGGTCGAAGCTATATGTTGGGGACTACACCTTAGCAACCAACCAGAGCGTTTGCATCGACACCAAAAGGGATGTACTTGAGCTGTTTATGAACCTCACGAAAGATCATGTGAGATTCAGAGATGAATGTATCAGAGCGCAGGAAGCTGGCATTAAGCTGATTGTGCTTATTGAAGAACCTTTGCCGTCTGGTGGTCTGGCTGAATGGGAAAGTCCACGGTTCAAGTCCACAACAGATTCGCACAAAAAAGGCGACAAGAGAACCAACGCAAACCCTGCAACAATGCGAAAGATTATGCTGACAATGCAGGAGAAATACGGTGTGCGGTTTTACTTCTGTGATAAAAAAGACACGGGGAAGATTATCGTACACATTTTGAAAGGAGCAGAAAACAATGCAGCAGTACCCTGATAAGGTAGATATTCCTGGCTATGAAGGACTGTATTATGCAACACCAGATGGTGAAGTGTTCAACGCTAGAACAGGCAGGCAGGTTAAAATGTCTTGCAACAAGAGAGGGTGCTACCAGATCCACCTCAACAAGAATGGAAACCGGAAGACTTTGACAATGAGCCGGATTATGAAAATGTGCTTCTTCAACAACACGGACAAGTGCATAATTCGCACTGAAATGAAGTCTGACTTTTCCGTATGGAACATGAAACTTGTTGACAGGAACGAATCAAACAGAATGTCTGCTGAATGTGGTGGAATCCCTGTCGTGAGAATAAAAGACGGAGAAGCACAGTTCTACAAAAGCATTGCAGACTGCGCAAAAGACAATTTCTTGTGTGCATCAACAGTTGGAAAATACCTTCGCAATCCATCGAAGAAAACAGCTGACGGTGCGGTATACATGAAAGATACAAAGTTCATGCCTGCAAAAACATATTCGAGAAAGGAGCTTGAGGAAATGTGGAAATAATCTGCTCTAAGACTGGATCTGACGGAAACTTTAGCGTGATTTCAGATGGTAAATGTTCTTTGGCGATTGATTGCGGTGTAAGATGGGATAAGGCAAATAAGATGGCTAATTACAATCTGCTCAATGTGAGCGCCGTGCTTTCAAGTCACGGGCATTACGATCATGCGGCCTATATTTCGCAGTTTATCCAAAAGGGACTAAATGTATACGCAACAGAAGAAACGTGGGAAAAGGAGCCTATTTCTATCGCATACAAGGGCTTAATGCACACTCTGGATGGTTCTCAATTCACTGCTGGTTCATTCATCGTGAAGCCGTTCAAAGTACCTCACGCCAATTCTGACGGCACTCCATGCGAGAATTACGGCTTCCTAATTTACAGCAAGGCGACCAAAGAAAAGATGCTGTGGATCACAGACTGCGCCTACATCGAGAACAAGTTCCCACCGTGCGATTATTACTGCGTAGAGTGCAACTACATTGACGTAGAAGATTATTCTGGTGAGCTGGAATACATCAACCAAGCAGTAGAACGCAGACGGTTGAACAGCCACTTGTCTCTGAATCGATGCATTGACTTCTTCAAAAAGCAGGACTTGTCCAAGGCAAAATTCATCAAGCTATTGCATTTAACGAAGACACAAGGTATAATTGAAGATAAGATTCGGGAACGATTTAGCGAGGGGTTCCCTGGGATTGAGGTGATTATATGATTAAGAACATTGTCACGGCTGTCATGTGCCACTTGGTTGGCGATTATGTTTTGCAGTGTGATTTCATTGCAGGCACAAAGGGCAAGAATTGGTATCACTTGTTCGTTCATTGCGCATTGTATATTCTTCCATTCATCATTTGCTTTGGGTTGAATTGGAAATGCCTGTTCGTTTTCTTGACACACATTGTTGTTGATGCTCTAAAGGCACGGTATCAAAAGATTACCTATTTGCAAGATCAGGTTTTGCATTATCTGATTTGTCTGGTTTATCTTTTCTGAATATAAAGAGGTGATTATATAATGGCATACCCTATGGGATGTTTTATGGCAGCTATTATGGCAAGCCAGAATGCAAGCAGGCAGATTCGAGAGGAAGAAGAAAAGAAATTGAAGCGTAACGATTTGTACAAAAGCTCAAATCGCAAAGAGCTTTTAGCCAAATTGGGAGAACCAAAAGTTTGCGGTGAGCACAAAGAGGATGGGATGGGCCACCTTTATAAAGCAAGCCGGGATAGCTATGGATGGTATTGGAAAAAGATTTGGTGAGGAGATAACATGGCATATCGAAGCATCTTTGAAAGCATGAACCGAAAAGACAAGCGTAAGTTTAACAACCTGCCAGAAGATGAAAAGGCTGAAATCTTTCGCACAGAGTTGCAGAAGACGATTAGCGGCAAGATGGCAGATGAAGTAACGAACAGCTTTTACCGTGGCTATCTGATGGCTTACAGCTTGCTGTACGAGAACTACATCGAGCCTATGTTGAAGCTGGACGAAAGCGAGTATGAAAAAGTCGTTGAAATCTGGGCTGCACTTGGTAAGGAAATTGCGGAAAAGAATGAGAAAGCTCACACTGAGTTCGCAATTATGGATAAAAAATCAGAAGAAACAGAAGGAGACAACTAATGCAGTTTTCGTTTATTGAAGGCAATATCACAAAGCAGGGAGTCAAGTTGCAAGCATCCGAAAAGAGCAATTCTCGCGTTGCAACATTTAAGCTGGCTGTGCAGACTGGCGGTGGCAAGTACAAGCGTAAGGATTACTTCCAGTGCGTTTGCTTTGGTAAGACTGCTGAGAACATCAGCAAGTATTTCCATGCTCACAGTCTGATTCAGCTGTATGGAACCATGCAGAACAATCCGTTCCGAAAAACCGCAGATGGCTATGATATTCCGAACTGGCAGTTTATCATTGACAAGTTTGAGTTCCCACCTTTCAACAAGCCGAATGGTGAATCTGATTCTGGTGAAGATGGTGGAGATTTCAGCTATTCTGACAACGAAAGCAATGAGTTCACCCTGATTGAAGATGACTCGGATAGCTTGCCGTTCTGACCTAAGCACTTGAAATAAAACCGATTTTGAGCTATAGTATCTATAAAAGATGATGCTATGGCTCTTTTTTATATTTAGGAAAAACGAGGTGATGAAATATGTATGTAGCAAGCATAAACAAAGCAAACAAAACGATTGAGCTTGGTATGCAAGGCGAGAACAACGCTAGATCCACTCCTTATGATATATCTGATTGGATTGAAAAGTTCGGTGCTGATGGAAGCGTATCTCTTGTTTGTGTAAGACCAGGCGAAACCGAGCCTTACTTGGCAGAAGTGCAGAAAGTTGAGAACAGCGTAGATTGGGTTGTCCAAAAAGTAGACGTTGAAATCAGTGGAAGCGGAATTGCACAGTATGTTTACACTGTTGGAGACGCTATTGTAAAAAGCCCAATATTCACAACAAAAATAGACAAGAGCATCGCAAGCGCAAGCGGTCCTATTACTCCGCCTCAGCAGAGCATAATCGAACAAATGGTTTCGTTGAAGACTGCTGCTGAAAAAGCAGCAATCAGAGCAGAGGAAGCCGCTGAGCGAGCAGAAAATGCAGGTGGCGGCGGCGGTGGCGAACCTGTGCCTGGCCCTGCTGGCAAAAACGGTTCCACATTTATTCCGTCCGTTTCTCCCGAAGGTGATTTAAGCTGGACGAATGACGGTGGATTGGAAAACCCACCTACTGTAAACATTAAAGGCAAAATGGGTGCTACTGGTCCTATTGGTCCCAAAGGAGACAAAGGAGAACCCGGACCAGCTGGAAATCAGGGTTCTAAAGGTGATGCTGGCCCGCAGGGCGCAAAGGGTGATGCCGGCCCACAAGGGCCTAAAGGCGATAAGGGAGATACGGGCGCTCCCGGTCCTGCTGGTCAAGACGGCAAGGATGGCGCAGTTGGTCCGCAAGGTGTTCCTGGCAAAGACGGCGCACCAGGTAAAGACGGAACAAACGGCACAAATGGCAAGAACGGCGAAAACGGCGGCTATTATACTCCCTCTGTAACCCAGCCTGACGCAGACCACATACAGGTTAGTTTCGATGGTAGCAAACCTGATATGCCATCTGTTCCGCCTGTTAGAGTGGCGTTGCCTAAGAGCGGTGGCTCTGGTGTAGGCCCGGCAAACGCTTCTGAACTACCCGCCACCGTCCCGGCTGGTCTGCCCCCAGAAACTGAGAAAAATGTACAGGCGGTTCTGGATGCGCTGGATGCGAAGCCAGGCGGATACGAAAAAAAAGAATGGAAAAAACTGCCAGTTATCGATTTTTCAAAGGCCGGATCTTCTCAGGTGGTAAATTTTGATTTTGACTCCCCGGTTACGGAAATGTTTTTCCAAGCGAACTTATTGGCAAATGGATCTGCTACTGAATCGTCAATGGGGCTTTTAATCAATAATAAAGTTGTTTATAACGGTTTTATTCTTACAGCAAATAACGGGAAAGGAAAATCATACCAACAAGGAGCCGCTTTTTACAACGGGCTTTATTGGGAGTGCACAGCAAGCGCCGGCGCAGCAATGCCTAACAATGTAATGCCCAGCATTTGGAAGCTTCCCTATACTGTGGCGACGAATATCGGAGAGGCGAATAATGCACAGCTGTTCGTTGGAAATCCTACGTATAACCCGACTACAGGAACATTGGAGGTGTGGGTTAGATGAATGAAATCCTTAACGGTAAAGTTGTGAAAATGACCCCGGAAAAGATTTCTGCTTTGCAAGAGTATGCCAAGAGGCAGGAATCTGCTGAGCGTCACCGCTCTCTGAACGAGCAGGAAGTGACCGCTATGTTTATCCGCCAGAACATCCAGACACTTACCGTAGACGATGCAACTGCAGTGCGAATGATGCAGTATTACCCTGAGTGGGTAAAAGATTTCCCGTATACCGAGGGCTATAAGGTGCAGCACAACGGTAATCTGTGGAAGTGCCGACAGGCTCACACGAGTCAGTCAGGATGGGAACCGGGTCCCGGAACTGAATCTCTATGGACTGTCATCAACGAGTATTATGCAGGCGACGAATACGACCCTATCCCCTATGAGGGCAATATGGTTCTGGAAAAGGGCAAGTATTACACGCAAGACGGTGTGTTGTATGAGTGCATCCGTGATAGTGGTATTGCGGTATTTGAGCCTCTTTCTAAGCTTGCAACAATGATGGGCGGTCAGTACGTTAAAGTAAAGGAGGCAACGATATGACATATCGTAATTTGCCTCAGCAAGAGCTGATTCAAAAACTTATGGCAACATCGTTTGGAAGCCCAAGCACAAACAAAAAAGTGTTCGATTGGTGTAATGCTGTGTCTCCCATGATTACTTTTCGAGAGAATGAGCGCGTAAAACTAATCGAAAAGTATGGAGAAAATCGTGGAGATGTATTCGCTGTAAAGCCTGAGAACATGGCAGATTTTTTAAGCGAATACAATGCAGTTCTTGATATGGAAACAGACAAACTTCCTGTTCTGCCAATCAGCGAAGAATCGTTTGACGATGAATCGTGTTGCTACCCAAAAGACAAAGAGCTTTGGATTAGTCCAAAAGAAATCGCAATCCTTATGGGTATAAAAGAGAAGAAGGGGCATTAAGCCCCTTCTTTTTTTAGTTTGCTTTTAAGAATCCTCTCGAATCAACTGAGATTTTCTTACCATTGATTCGTGCGTCTCCTCCAAGATCTATCGACCCAGATACGGTTGTAGTTCCATATAGAACAGTCCATGTTGGCGTAATTGCAATTGCAATTCCTCGTCTTTCAACTCCAAGCGTTACGCTACCAGCATCAACCTTAACAAAGCCAGCCACGTTATTAAAGCCATTCGTTTTTTCTTTTATGGAATCAACGTCTGCTCGAATTTCCACTCTGGCAAAATTCTTTGTTGCATACTGCTTTATGCTTGCTTCCGAGCGAGAAATCTTATTGTCTACTCCCGATTTTGTTTCATAGCTTGCAAGAAGTGAGTTGGTTGCGAAAGTGGAATCTGCATAGCTGCGAAGCGAAGCAATGCTGTTTGAGTTCTCCCTGTAATGGCTTGCTTCTAGTGCTATCTGTGCAGAAAGGCTATTTGCAATAATAGAAATCTTGCCATTAGATTCCGTAATGCCAGCAGACGTTTCCTTGTAGTGATTAGCTTCAAGTTCAATCTGTGCTTTAAGGTCAGTAGACACCTGAGATATTTGTGTGCTAGATTGTACAAATTTGTCAGCGGTTTCTTTTTGGAAAGTCGTAAACGCAATTTGCTGTGCGCTAAGATCGTCAGCAACGACCTGGACTGCGGCTTCTGTTTTTACAATATCGTCTTTGTTCTGTTTCTCATAGTAAGCGTGTAGCTCTGTGATGGAAGATAGCGATGTGTAGCCAGTTCCGTATCCATAGGAATCTCCAAATTCAGACCCATACCCGAAATCGGGGAGCATCCAGTCTGGAATTTCAATATAAACATTGTCAGAAGAAATATTGCCATTCTGGTCTGTTGGCGTAGAGCTTTCTACTCTCTTATAAACTTGATGGAATATCTCTGCTTCGTTTGCAACCTTGTCTCCAACTACAACAGTACTGCCACTAGATGGGAAGAAGTAGTTGTAAGATACCTCTTGCACCCGAACAAATTCAGAAACTTCTTTTCCAGTTATATCGTCCGTATAGTAAGCCTTAACAATATCATTTACATCGAACGTCTCAAACTCGTGCCCAGGTACAGCTCGCAAATCAATAATATCGTTGTATTCTATCGACTTCCGCGGGCGGCTCAGCTTTTCCAATTTCCTCTCAGCCCAAAATTTAAGCGTTTTCTGGCCGCTTTCATTTCCAGTGTCATAGATGTTTGCGTTCTGCAAATACCCATCGTACACCCTGTCTGTGTAGCTGAAATTCTCTACATAAGACTTTCCACCATTTACCTTTCGGATATTAAGGTTTCCGTTTCCAAGAGGGTACAGCCGAGTGATTATATCATTGTCCCATGTAACAGTAGGATCAGAAGCAATGTTTTTACCTTTCCTAATTTCAAATCCTTTCCAATCATTAAAACCGAAAAATTCTTTTATAGGAGTCTCGTCTGGATATTTAAAAGCTTTACAATCTGTGTCGCCCGTATTGCTGTACAGGGTATTTATTCCTTCATAAGCAAAAATTGGATGTTTTTCCAGTTGAAATGTTTTCGGCTCTGGCAAACGTTGCCCAGAAGAATCATGTGTGCTTGTTAATACGCCAGTATCCCACTCATACGCCCCACCAAAGACTTCTTCTGGGAGCGCTTGGGTCAGCGTTTCGCCGTGGTAGGGCTCATATGGCGTAGTCACATCGCCCTTCTCAATTTGGAGTTTGATGGTGCCACTGGTATGCGGCTGGAGCACCAAAACTAACGCTTGCATTTTCTCTCCGTAGGTTAGCGTTTTTGCATTGTT
>RCNH01000065.1_pt1 | contig 49850 bp, 51 predicted proteins | sample 2041161 | NCBI WGS metagenome assembly RCNH01 (sample SAMN09708215, study PRJNA481090) | Feces metagenome, whole genome shotgun sequencing project. | biome: feces | host: Leptonychotes weddellii | place: Antarctica: Sion Island | collected 2010-03-01 | reverse complement strand
GCTCTTCCGATCTGGATTACTGTTTTCTCTGCGATACAATATCTAATAGAAAAGGCTAAATATAAAGAAATGGGTTCAATAAAACGAGAATTAACGGGATAAAAAGTTAAGATGTGATAAAAATGTCTAGAAAATAAGTGATAAAGATGTATAATAATAACAAAACATACAAAAGTAATTAGCAGAATAATGAGATGGGATTATAATGAATCTAACATAATGAAACGGGTTTCAAAAAAGTTTGATTTGATGGGGAAAACGGTAGTAGACACAGCAATCCAGCTGTTAAATAGAGAAAAAGTAGAAAAGATGATTTCAATGGAAGTAGAATTGATTACAAAATAAGAAATATTTCTGAAAAAAGCTTAGATAACAATTTAAAATCTCCATCAAGACAGAAATAGTGTCGTTGACGGAGATTTTGACTACTTATCTTCGATAAAATGAACGTCGATCTTCTTTAGTGGAAAATTCATTTCGCGTATCACTTTCATAGGGATTTTCAGAACAATCACAAGGATCTATTGTAACGTCACCGCATTGAACTACAGCAGTACCAGTTTCTATTACGGCTCCAAAAGAAAGAGGAATTTCAATACATAAGGTCTGCGTTACAATAAATGAACAGGAAGTTTTATCACCAATACAGTTACCATTTTGAGTCACTACTGCTTCCCCACAACAGGTTGCTTTCGCTTTTCCTGGATTTGCAAAAGGAGTTACCATAACAGGGACACAGACAGTTTCTTTCTGATAAAATACGGACTCACAAGCTTCGGTATCGTTACATGTTGGCCCACAAATTGTAAGTCCTGTTGCTGTTGTGTTACCACCAAATAAACAAATGTTTACTGGACCTATGGTAAATACTTTTGCCATAGTAAAACATACTTTCATTTTACCATCTGTTTTGTTAAGTGGAAAATCAAATTTTAATCCAATACAACCAGTCGGATTATCTGGATTATCAGCAGTCTTTATTTCTACATTTTCTCCCCAGATAATAGTTTGTGTTTGATCATCAATAATTACTGAGATATCTGCAATATCGTTTGGAGTAATATTGTCGCAAATTCCAAAAAGGAAATGACTTAAATCAGCATAATCGGATGTCTCCTGTCCTACACCTTGGATGTCATAACAGAATTTTTGTTTTTCTTCTTCTTCCGGATATAATACGGATTCATCCGTATTTAAAGTAAATATAAAGGGTAAGATTTTGTCTCCGCTAATCTGAGAGTAATCCACTTGATTATTACAAATAATATTATTCATATTTTATTTTCCTTAAATTTGTTCCTTATATAATATACTAAAAATGAGAAAATGTTTCTTTTTTTATAGTTTATAAAGTTTTTAATTAATTCAATGTCAAAATAGTGTATAATATGAAAAATAAATTAGAAAAACAATTTTTATAAGGAGAGGGTAAAATGAAAAAAAAGGCATTAGTGGTATTGGTAATAGTAATTTTAACTTTTATATTTACTGTTCCTGTTTTGGCAAGAGCCGGAGGTGGAGGAAGCAGTGGAGGAAGCAGTGGAGGAAGTAGTGGAGGCAGTGGAGGCAGCAGTATGTCTCATCATTCAGATAGTTCAAGGTCAGTCCGTTCAAATCCATTGGGTTCTTTATTTCAGCTGATTTTTTTTGTGGCAGTAACTAGTGGGGGAAGTATTGTGTTCATAAAAAAAGCAAGAATGGCCCAAAGAAGAAGCCGTAGAACAATGGCAGTGTTTGCTGAAATAGGAGAAAATTGGAATGCTGATGAGATACAGCGCCAGGTAGAGGAGTCTTATTTTCAGATTCAGGAGTGCTGGAGGAGAATGGATGTTAGTTATGGTGCTCCATATCTAAGCAAGGAATTGCAGAAAGATTTTGATAGTAAGATTCAGTGGATGCAGATTAGAAATGAAGAAGTTGTGCAGGAAAATGTTAGGCTTTTAAGCGCAATGCCCATTGCTGTTATAGATGAAGAAGGGGAAGAAAAAGATACAATATGGTATTTGATACACGGGAAGATGACAGGATATTACATAGATAAGAGTACACGTTTGATTGTCAGAGGAAAGAAACGACCGGAAGCATTTTATGAATACTGGAAATTTGTTTACAGAAATAGGCGTTGGGTACTTTCTGAGATAAAGCAAAAGGACGAAATAGATATTGATTCTTTTGGATGAAAATTTTTGTGATAAAGTATAAAATTGTAGACGGATAGATAAATATAGAGTATAATAAAGCAATTCAAAAATCCTGTAAAGGTGACAGAGAAAGGAAAAGAAAAAGTGAAAAGATTATTTAACAGTTTGCCGTTTCGTCTGTTCTTAGGCGTAATTATCGGTATTTTTGTGGGACAGCTGGCAAATCTTCCAGTGATGCATGTGGTAGTTACTGCGAAATTTATTTTGGGGCAGGTAATTACTTTTTGTGTACCGCTGATTATTATCGGTTTTATTGCACCGTCTATTACAAAATTGGGAAGTAATGCCTCTAAGATACTGGGTGTGGCAATTATTTGTGCTTATACATCTTCTGTTTTAGCAGCGTTATTTTCTATGGGAGCAGGATATACCTTAATTCCCCATTTATCCATTAGCTCAGAGGTAGATGGTTTAAAAGAGCTTCCCGAGCTGGTATTTAAACTGGAAATCCCTCAGATTATGCCGGTTATGAGTGCGCTGGTTTTGTCTGTTATGCTTGGTCTTGCAGCTACTTGGACAAAGGCAAAGACTACCATACAGCTTTTAGATGAGTTTCAGAAGATTGTACTTTTAATTGTATCAAAGGTAATTATTCCGATTTTACCATTTTTTATTGCAGTTACTTTTTGCGCGTTATCTTATGAAGGAACTATTACAAAACAGCTTCCTGTATTTTTGAAAGTGATTTTAATTGTAATGGCAGGACATTATATTTGGCTGGTGCTGCTGTATCTGGTGGGAGGGATTTATTCCGGTAAAAATCCGTGGAAAGTATTGAAAAATTATGGTCCTGCATATCTGACCGCAGTGGGAACTATGTCGTCTGCGGCTACATTGGCTGTCGCCCTGCGTTGTGCCAAGAAATCAGAGCCGGAGCTTCGTGATGATATGGTGGACTTTGGAATTCCTTTGTTTGCCAACATTCATCTTTGTGGTTCTGTTTTGACAGAGGTATTCTTTGTTATGGTGGTTTCCAAGATTTTATATGGTGAGTTGCCTACAATGGGTAGTATGATTTTATTCTGCCTACTTTTAGGAGTGTTTGCCATTGGAGCACCCGGAGTACCAGGTGGCACAGTTATGGCATCTCTGGGGCTGATTATTAGTGTTTTAGGATTTGATGAAACTGGTACTGCGTTGATTCTTACGATTTTTGCTCTGCAGGATAGTTTTGGTACAGCTTGTAATGTAACCGGTGACGGAGCATTGACTATGATTTTGACAGGATTTGCCGAAAAACATAAAATCAAACAACAAAAAATGGAAATTGACTTTTAAATAAATCATATTGCATAGAAAAAACCCGGAAACATGGAAATTGAACATGTTTCCGGGTTTTTTATTATATTTTTTTCATTTTTGCATAGATATAATATAGACAAACAAAAGAGAACGTAAACAAAGGGAGGTAAATAATCATGAAATTTAAAAAAGTATTTGCAATGTTGATGACAGCAGCTATGCTTACATCTATGCTAGCTGGCTGTGGTGACAGCACAGAAAAAGAAGACAAGGAAGCACAGAAAGAAGAAACTTCTGAGGCAAAAGGGGACAAGGAAAAAAGCGGAGACGGAAAGGTATATTATCTGAATTTTAAACCAGAGCAGGCAGATCAGTGGGTTGAACTGGCAAAAACATATACAGATGAAACCGGTGTAGAAGTAGAAGTACAGACAGCAGCTTCCGGTACTTATGAGTCTACTTTGAAATCTGAAATGGCAAAGGACGAGCCGCCCACACTGTTTCAGGTCAATGGTCCGGTGGGACTGGCTTCTTGGAAAGATTACTGCTATGATTTATCAGACTCTCAGATTTACAAAGATATCAGCAGTGATGATTATGTATTAAAAGACGGAGATGCTGTTCAAGGTATTGCTTATGTAATCGAAACTTATGGTCTGATTTATAATAAAGCATTATTAAATAAATATTTTGAACTTCCGGATGCAGAAATTAAATCCATTGATGAATTAAATAATTTTGAAGCACTGAAAAAAGTAGCAGACGGTATTCAGAAAAATAAAGATGAGTTAGATGTTTCCGGTGCATTTACATCTGCTGGTATGGACTCTTCTTCTGACTGGAGATTTAAAACACATTTGGCAAATCTTCCAATCTATTATGAATACAAAGAAGACGGAATTACTTCTTCAGAAGCAATCAAAGGTACTTACCTTGAAAACTTCAAAAATATGTGGGATTTGTATTTGAAAGATTCAACCTGTGAACCTTCAATGATTTCATCTAAGACAGGTGAAGATGCAGCTTCTGAATTTGCATTAGGCGAAGCAGTTTTCTTCCAGAATGGAACATGGGCTTATAATGACATTAAAGATATGGAAGTAAAGGATGAAGATATGGGAATGCTTCCTATTTACATCGGTGCAGAAGGAGAAGAAAATCAAGGACTTTGTACAGGTTCTGAAAATTACTGGTGTGTAAACAAGAAAGCATCAGAAGAAGATATTCAGGCAACCTTAGATTTCCTTACATGGGTTGTGGAAAGTGACGAAGGAAGAGATATGCTTGCAAATGAAATGGGATTTATTACACCATTTAAGACTTTTGATGAATATTTGCCGGAAAATCCATTAGTAAAAGCAAATGATGAATATACAAAAGCAGGTAAAACACCGGTAAGCTGGAACTTCACAACAATGCCTTCCGAAGAGTGGAAGAACAAAGTTGGCTCTGCAATGCTGGAATATGCACAGGGAACAGGCGAATGGGATACTGTAAAAACTGTATTTGTAGATGGCTGGGCTTCTGAATACAAAGCAGCACACGCAGAATAAAGAAGATGAGAAACAGGGCTGCTGTGTAAAAGTTCTTTATACAGATAGCCCTTTTCCTGATAAAAGGGGGAAGAAAATTTGGAAAAATCAATCAAGAAATATTTTCCTGTTTTTGTAGTGCCTACCATGCTGGCATTTGTTTTAGGATTTATCGCACCATTTGTTTTGGGCATTTATCTTTCCTTTTGTAAATTTACAACAGTGACAGATGCCAAGTGGGTAGGCTTTCGAAATTACTTAAAGGCTTTTCAGGATACGGAATTTTACCATGCTTTATGGTACACTGTTTTATTTACCGCAGTATCGGTTATCCTGATTAATGTACTGGCATTTACTGTGGCAATGCTTTTGACTAAAGGAATTAAAGGAACGAATCTTTTCCGTACTGTATTTTTTATGCCTAATTTAATTGGTGGAATTATTTTAGGTTATATCTGGCAGCTGCTATTAAACGGTGTGCTGGCACAATATGGAAAAACATTGACATTTTCCTCTACGTATGGTTTTTGGGGACTGGTTATTCTGGTATGCTGGCAGCAGGTGGGATACATGATGATTATTTATATTTCCGGTATTCAGAACATACCGGGAGAATTGATTGAAGCAGCGAAGATTGATGGAGCAAATTCAAGACAACTTCTTCGTCATGTGACAATTCCTATGGTAATGCCTTCCATTACCATTTGTACCTTTTTAACGCTGACCAATGGATTTAAGCTTTTTGATCAGAACCTGGCACTTACCAATGGTGCTCCATCTAACATGTCAGAGCTTTTAGCACTGAATATTTATCGAACCTTTTACGGACGTCCCGGATATGAAGGGGTAGGACAGGCGAAAGCAGTTATTTTCTTTATTTTAGTGGGAATTATTGCTTTAGTACAAAATCGCTTAACCAGAACAAAGGAGGTGCAGCAGTAATGAAGGCAAGAAAAACAAAACATGGTTGGCTGCTGACGCTGATTTTCACAGTTATCAGTGTGTTGTATATGTATCCTATTGTACTGGTATTTATCAACTCTTTTAAAAAGAAAGCATATATCAGCCGCTATCCTTTTAAAATCCCAAAAGGAAATATGTTCGTAGGATGGGAAAATTATATTCGGGGACTGGAAAAGACAGGATTTTTTGAAGCATTTTTATGGACTTTATTTATTACCGTATGTTCCGTGGCTCTGATTGTAGTATGCTGTTCCATGTGTGCATGGTATATCAGCAGAGTAAAAACATTGAGTACGAAAATCATTTATATTTTATGCTTGTTTGCAATGGTAGTTCCTTTCCAGATGGAAATGTATACTTTATCAAAAATCGCAAATATGCTGAAACTTGATAATCCCTGGGGGCTGATTATCATTTATCTGGGATTCGGTGCAGGACTTGCTGTCTTTATGTTTACAGGATTTGTAAAAGCAATTCCTATTGAGATAGAGGAAGCAAGTATGATTGACGGATGCACACCACTGCAGTGCTATTTTAAAGTAGTATTTCCAATTATGAAACCTACTTGCATTACTGTGGCAATTTTAGATGCCATGTGGATTTGGAATGATTATCTTTTGCCTGTTTTGGTATTGGATACAAAGAAATATAAAACAATTTCCATTGCGATTCAGTACTTGAAGGGTGGATACGGTTCCATTGATATGGGAGCTATGATGGGTGTTTTGGTATTGTCCATTATTCCGATTATTGTATTTTATCTTTTTTGCCAGCGCTACATTATCGAAGGTGTGGCAGCAGGTGCAGTAAAGGGGTAATTTCATTGACAGAATGGAAATACATGTTAAAATGAAAGAAACGTAGATGGAAAGTAGAAACAGGACTGGCACAGTAGGCGTCAGTCCTGTTTAGTAATTATAAAGGTGGGAGATATGTATAGAATTTTAATTGTAGACGATGAAAAGCTGGAGCGGAACGGAATTAAATTCTTACTGAAAAAGACAGGGATAGAGATGGAAGTCTTCGAAGCATCAAACGGAAGGGATGCTTTGAAGCTTTTGACACACCAAAAGGCGGAAATTCTTCTTACGGATATTAAGATGCCTTATATGAATGGTCTGGAACTGGCAGAAAAGGTATCTTCGCAATATCCGGAAATGAAGATTATTATGTTCAGCGGATACAGTGATTTTTCTTATGCCCAGACGGCAATTCGATATGGAGTATCAGATTATATTTTAAAGCCGGTAGATCCTTATGAATTTCAGAAAACCATAAAAAAGGCTTTGGATGAGATTACAAAAGAAAAGGCAGAGGAAGTTCGGCAGATTAAAAAGCAGGATTATTTATATCAGTTCTTTTTACAGAATTATTTGTATGGGGGAAAAACAGATATTGAGGAAATGAAAGAAGCTCTGGATTTTCAGCAGTATCATTACATGGTTTTAATTCAGACATCCAGTAGCTTTTTTGAAATAGAGGAAGAAATTTTTAAAGAGAAATTAAAGGAGGAAATCCATCGGGATTTCTTTTACTTGAACTTAAATGCAGGAGAAGGACTTTTCTTTTTTAAGGAAAAGTACAGCGATTATGAACTTTTATGCAGGGAAATTTACCAGTTTTTTAAACTTCGCTATAACACAGAATGTTTGCTGGCTGTCAGCGAGGAATTAAAAAGTTTTGAGGAGCTTCCTGCAGTTTTTGGGGACTTGGAAAAAGTTCTGGAAGACCAGTTTTACCAGCCGGGAAAACATATTTTCTCTTTAAAAGATGATGAGGATAGAGAGGAAAATACATCTCTTGGGGACTCAGAACTTTTAAAGCGGATTTTAGAAGATGTTAATCATCGGGATATGGCACATTTAAAAAGTCATTTTGAACAGTTGAAAGTCGTGTATCATCCGGAAAAAGCGTATTCAGAAATGTATGTCAAATTTTTATTTTCCAGCATTATAAAGGAAATTTATGAAGTTATGGATTTGCCGGATGAAAAAAGGCTAAGCAGAGAAATTGATAAGCTGTATCGTGTGAGAAGACTGCAGGACGTATGGAAAATTACGGAGAAGGCAATGGAGGAGCTGGAGAAATATCTGGCAGAAGAAGAAAAGGGAACAAGAAGCGAAGTCACGCAGGTGAAAAATTATATCTATCAGAACTATCAGGAAGAATTAAGTGTGGATATTCTGGCAGAAAAAGTATATTTATCTCCGGGGTATTTAAGCTATATTTTTAAGCAGGAAACAGGGATGAATTTAAACCGTTTTATTAAAGCTTTTCGTATGGACAAGGCAAAAGAATTATTGGAAAACAGCCAGAAAAAAATTTCCCAGATTGCAAAAGAAGTGGGATTTTCCAATAATTCCTATTTTTGCCGAAGCTTTCGGGAATATTTCGGGGTGACACCGGAGTCCTGCAGGAAAGGAACTGCAGAGTATGAAAAAATGGATTCAGAAATATAAAGACCTGAAATACCGATATAAATTGACGATTATGATGATTTTGTGCAGTCTCATACCAGTGTGTGTTATCAGTGGATATACGCAGATGAGAACCGTACATATCATGCGGCAAAATGAGCAGAGTGGATTAAAGCAGGTTTTAGACCAGTCTGTGGATAGTATTGATAATCGGGTACAGATTTATAAAAATCTGATAAATTACCTTACGTATTCTTCGAATTTACGGGGAATTATGGAAAAAGAATACCAGTCTGATTATGAGGCATATCTGGCATATACAGAGATAGCAGATCCGCTGTTTACTATGCCTCAGCTGTACCACGAGGAAATCAGAAGCATCACTTTATATGCAGAGAATATTCAGGTAGAGCACGGAAATACGTTAGCGCCGCTGTCTGTTGCACAAAATCAGGTATGGTATAATCAGATAAATGAAAATGGTACAGTGCAGTGGCTTGTAAAGCAGGGAAATAAAAAAGAAATTCTGGCAGTGCGGAAGTTTTACCAGCAGGATAAAATACAGGCAATGCTGGTTTTGACTTTAGATTATAATATGGTTCTGGAGCCTTTTGCTGATTTATTGACAGAAAACAGAGGAGGTTTAATTTTAGACGAGCAGGGGAATGTTGTGTATTTTGGATACCGCATGGACAGCAATTATAAACCGAAAAGGGAAAATTCTTTAAAATATTTGAAAGAACATTATGTATGTATAGAGAGAAAGATAGAAGATACCCAGTGGAATTTCTGCCTTTATCAGCCCAAAGAAGTGCTGGAAAAATCTGTTTGGAGTCTGCTTCTTGGAAATATTCCTATCTTGCTCATCTGCCTTTTGCTGATTTTGCTTTTGGGATACTTTTTCTCAAAGAAAATGGTAGAACGTCTGGAACAACTTACAGAAAATATGAATCAGATTAATCTGGGGCTTCGTCAGGTTACGGTAGTAAGTCAGTCGAAGGATGAAATCGGTGTGCTAGTTCGTACTTTTACCAGAATGATGGACGAAATCAACAAACTGATTTCTCAGGTGTATGAAGCGAAGATTAAGTTGCAGAAAACAGAGATGAAAGCCCTTCAGGCTCAGATAAATCCGCATTTTCTGTATAATTCCCTTTCTATTATTAATTGGAAAGCCATTGAAGCGGAAAATGATGAAATCAGCCAGATTACATTGGCGTTGTCTACCTATTATCGCACGAGCCTGAACAAGGGAGAAACCATGACAATCGTGGCAAATGAAATTCGAAATATTGATGCATATCTTCATATTCAGCTTATTATGCATGATAATAGTTTTCAGGTTATCAAAGAAGTAGGGGAAGATGTTTTAAGTTATTCTGTTCCAAAATTGATTTTACAGCCACTGGTGGAAAATGCCATTGAGCATGGTCTGGATGTGTCGGAAAAGGAAGAAAAATGGCTGAAAATCTCTGCCTGTAAAGAGGGAGATAATTTAATCCTGGCAGTAGAGGATAATGGTATGGGAATGTCAGAAGAACAGGCAGACAACATCATTACCTATCGTTCTAAGGGTTATGGAGTGAGAAACGTCAACGACAGAATAATCTTACTCTATGGAGATGAATATCATTTGAGAGTAAAGAGCCGTCAGGGGGAAGGAACCAGAATTGAGGTTGTCATTCCAATCAATAAGGAGGAAAACAGGTATGAATAAAAAAGCATTTTGGGGAATTGCCGCTGTAGGAGCAGTATTTTTGGGAACTCTGCTTTTTTCATGGAAAAAAGAGTTTTCAAAAGAGCTGCCCCAAAAGCCGGATGACAGTGCAAAATGGCAGGAAGCGGCACATACTCCTTATGGAAAATATCCCGAAACCGTTACGTACACATTGGGAAAGATATCAGGAGGAAATCATTCCAATCTTCCGGCAGGAGATACTTATGAAGATAATGGTTATACCCGGTATTTGAGAAAAATGTTAAACATTCAAAATGAGGATGTGTTTGAGCTGGAGGAAGGAAATCAGTATGAGGAAGCGGTAGAAATCGCCATAAAAGACAAAAATCTGCCGGATATTATGGTGGTGAAAGGACAGGAAACAGTACAGAAGCTGGCACAGGCAGGAATGATTGAGGATTTAACTGATGTTTATGAGAAATGTACTACCTGGCGCATTAAAGATATGTATGTCAGCTATACAGATGCACTTTTAAATTCAGGAAAGTATCAGGATAGACTTTACGGATTTCCTGATGCAGTTATTGACCATGGTCCTACCCTTTTATGGATGAGAAAGGACTGGATAGACAAGCTGGGACTAGAAGAACCTGCTGATATGGATGAGGCAATGAACTGTATTTTGGAATTTGTCAATAAAGATGTAGCGGGAAATGGAGAGACCATCGGACTTGCTTGTACTCCGGAGTTGGTGGCAGGAAGTAGCGAAACTTATTCCGCTGACGGGATTTTTTCCATGTTTCATGCAAGCCCCAGAAAATGGGTGCAGGGAGCAGATGGAGAAATTGTGTATGGCTCAGTAACACAAGAGTGTAAAGCTGCGCTGGAACATCTAAATGCATTGTATACAAGAGGAATTTTAGACAAAAAATTTCTTTTGCGCACGTCACAAAATATTGAAGATTTAATCAAGAAAGGGAAGTGCGGAGCGTTTTTCGGAAAGTGGTGGGCGCCCAATAATCCTCTAATGGAGTCCTACGATTATGATACCGGGGCAGAATGGAAGCCCTATTTCTTTACGGTGCAGGATGAAAATGTACTGCAGGAATATGAAACTTTCGAGGACAGACTTTATGTAGTGGTGAAAAAAGGATATGAACATCCGGAAATCGTGGCAAAGTATATCAGTGTAATTTTTGATTATTCTCGCTATGATGATAAAGAAGCAAATGAAGTAAACGAATATTTTTCTTTGAATGTAGATCCCACAGCAAGACCTTTGAATATTAATGTAGATTACAGAGATACGCTGTATCAGACAACAGAAAATATTCGAAATGTACTGGCTGGAGAAAAACCAGTCGCCTCTTTGTCGGGGCTGGAAAAGTCCTATCATGATACCTGCAAGGCTTATCTGAATGGAAGTCTGACAACGGCAAATGCCTGGGCAGCTTATACTTCCCGCATTACAGCAGTGGGAGCATTGGTGGATTTGAATTTTAAAAGCCGTCAGCCATTGCCTCTTTCCGGAGAAGGTCTAAAAGCAGAAGAAAGCCTTTTAAAACTGGAGCAGCAAACCTTTATTCAGATTGTCTGTGGAGAAAAGCCAGTGGGCTATTTTGATACTTTTGTGAAAGAATGGTATGCGGCAGGAGGAAAAGACTTGACTCAAAAAGCAAGAATAGCACAGAGAAAAAATAATTGTCAACTTAATGAATGATAACAGTTGACAATAGTGAGCAGATTATGATACGATACTTTTGCAAAAAAATGATACATGAGAAAGGTGACAAAATATGATAATGATAAAAGAAAACAATAAAACATACGACTTAGTGTATATTAGTATGTTTACTGTACTGATTGTAATCTGCTCATGGATTTCTATTCCCGCAACAGTTCCATTTACTTTACAAACATTAGGTATATTTTGGGCAGTGGGTATTCTGGGTGGCAAAAGAGGAACTATGGCTGTTTTGATATATATCTTACTGGGAGCTATTGGAATCCCTGTTTTTGCAGGCTTTTCCGGCGGAATTGGCGTTCTTACCGGAACGACAGGAGGATATGTTGTGGGATTTCTGATATCAGCTCTTGTTATGTGGGGTATGGAACGTGCTTTTGGAAATGGAAAGCTGGTGCAGATTGTTTCCATGTTTTTGGGCTTGCTGGCATGTTATACAGTAGGAACTTTATGGTTTATGGCAGTGTACACGCATCAGACCGGTGAAGTGGGAATTTGGGCAGTCCTTAGTTGGTGTGTATTTCCTTTTGTGATACCGGATATTCTGAAGATTGTTTTGGCAATGATTTTAGTCGGAAGGCTTAAAGGGGCGATTAGAAGATGAAACAGGAATGTTTAAAAATCAGGGCACATCATGGTATGTGCCTTCATTTTTTTGAAGGAAAAGGATATAGTACTGAATTTACTGCCCATATGCAGAAGATTTATGAAAAAATGCAGAAAAATCCAAAGATTGAATTAGTCGTTCAAGGGGATGAAATCTGTAGAAAATGTCCAAATTTAGAAAATGGAATTTGTAAGACGCAGGAATTGGTTTTGCATTATGATAGAGAAGTTTTAAGACACTGCAGGGTGTCTGAAGGCATGAAAATTTTCTGGAATGATTTCTCAAAACTGGTGCAAGAAAAAATTATTTTTTTAGGGGAACGTCAAAATATATGCGGAAATTGTCAGTGGTCCTCTATTTGTGAGAAGAAAGAGGAAGAAAGCCTATTGGAAACTGAAAAAAAATGTGTTACACTGTAGAAAAAGTATTGGAGGGAAAGAAAATGAGAGCAGAATTTGATGAAACATTAGTAACCGGAAATGAAATGATTGATACACAACATAAAGAATTGATTGAACGTATCAACCAGCTTTTAGAAAGCTGCGAAGACGGACAGGGAAAAGTAAAAGCAATTAAAATGTTGGATTACTTATTAGACTATACAGAATTTCATTTCAGCGCAGAGGAAAAACTGCAGGAAGAAATTCAGTATCCGGGAATTGAAGAACACAAAGTAAAACATGCAGAATTTAAAAATGCCGTAAAAGAACTTCAGGAAATGCTGGAAGAGGAAGAAGGACCAACAGAAGCTTTTGTAGCTCAGGTTAAGAAAAACATAGTAAATTGGTTATTCGACCACATTAAAGGCTTTGACCGTTCTGTAGCAGAGTATAAATTTATGGCTTCTAACGCAGACAGATTATAAGAGGTTGCCTATGATATTATTTGTAGAATATCCTAAATGCAGTACCTGTCAGAAAGCGAAAAAATGGCTTTTGGAAAATCAGGTGGAGTTTCAGGATCGTCATATTGTAGAAGAAAATCCTTCCAAGGAAGAACTAAAAGCGTGGTACGAAAAAAGCGGGCTTCCTTTGAAACGTTTCTTCAATACTAGCGGAATGAAGTATAAAGAGTTGAAGTTAAAGGATAAGCTTCCTGATATGACAGAGGAAGAACAGCTTGAATGTCTTGCTTCAGATGGTATGCTAGTAAAAAGACCTGTAATTGTAGGTGACAATTTTGTTCTTACAGGTTTTAAGGAAAAAGAGTGGATAGAAAAGCTAAATTAAAATCAGCAGGGGAGTCCGTAATCGGACTGAGAGGAAGTCATTAACTTCGACCCTTTAACCTGATATGGGTAATGCCAGCGTAGGGAGACGAGTATGAAAACCGGGAGACGTATAGGCGTTTTCCGGTTTTTTATTCTGCAGGTTAAGGTGCAAAAGCTTAGGTGTATAATATTTTGTATTTTAACACCTTAACCTGCAAAAAATATAACGTGAGGAGAAAAAATGAAGTTAAAAAAGGAAAATATGTATTTATATGCAGTTACAGACAGAAACTGGGTAGGAGAAGAGAGCTTTTTACAGCAGATTGAGGACTCTTTAAGAGGTGGAATTACTCTGTTGCAACTTCGTGAGAAAAGTTTAAGCAAAGAAGAATTTTTGAAAGAGGCACATGAGGTAAAGAAACTGACAGATAAATATCAAGTGCCATTAATTATCAATGATGATTTAGAAATTGCTCTACAGGCAGATGCAGCTGGCGTGCATGTAGGGCAAAAGGATATGAAAGCAGGAGAAGCCAGGAAAAAGCTGGGACCTGATAAAATTTTGGGAGTATCCTGCCGTACAGTGGAGGACGCAAAAAAAGCAGAGAAAATGGGGGCAGATTATCTGGGAGTAGGAGCTATGTTTGCAACTTCTACCAAAACAGAGGCGGAAGTGATTACAAAAGAACGTCTTACAGCTATTTGTCAGGCAGTGTCTATTCCAGTTGTGGCAATTGGAGGAATTAAAGAAAAGAATATGCTCGACTTAAGTGATAGTGGAATTTCCGGTGTTGCAGTGATTTCGGGAATTTATGCACAAAAAGATATAGAGAGCACTTGTCAAAGACTTTTAAAACTGTCAAAGGAAATTACAAAGTAGGAGGAAGTGGAAAATGAAAAAAGTATTAAGTATTGCAGGCTCAGATTGCAGCGGAGGGGCCGGTATTCAGGCTGATATGAAAACTATTTGTGCTCATAAAATGTATGCCATGACAGCAATTACGGCATTGACGGCACAGAACACCACACGTGTTTATGACATTATGGAGGTATCTCCGGAATTTATAGCAAAGCAGTTAGATTGTATTTTTCAGGATATTTATCCTGATGCTGTGAAAATCGGAATGGTTCCAAGTAGCGAAATTGTCTGTGCTATTTCTGAAAAACTGAGAGAATATAAAGTGAAGAATATTGTTGTGGATACAGTTATGGTATCTACAAGCGGAAGCAGACTGATGCAGCAGGAGGCTTGTAAAGTGATGAAGGAACAGCTATTTCCTTTGGGAACGGTGTTGACACCTAATCTTTTTGAGGCAGAAGTTCTTTCAGGAATAGAGATAAAGAGTCAGGCTGATATGGTATCAGCAGCAAAAGAAATCGGAAAGTATACACAGGGAGCAGTTCTGGTAAAAGGTGGACATCTGACACAAGGAGCAGATGATCTTCTCTATGAAAATGGGAAAGAAATCTGGTACTGTAAAGAAAAAATTAACAATCCCAATACACATGGTACAGGTTGTACTCTTTCTTCTGCCATCGCATGTAATCTTGCTGCGGGATACTCTTTACAAGAAAGCGTAAAAAATGCAAAAGAATATCTCACAGGAGCAATTAAGGCGGGGCTTGACTTAGGCAAGGGGAGAGGACCGTTAAATCATCTCTATATGGAAAGTCATTAACAGAAAAAGAAATTCTGACTTTTGGACCGGTTTGTATTTTGTCCAAATACCAGAGACAAGGATATGCAAAATGCCTATGGAACATTCATTAAAAAGGGTAGCGGAGATGGAATATGATAACAGTTTGTGAAAATACAGAGAAAATCTGGATGAAATAGCGCATCGCCGCAAAGCAGCATTAAGAATATTTATACATTTGTGAAAAAATGTATAAATATTCTTATATGCATTTCTTATATGCATTTCTTATAATAACTGCTTATTTAACTGTAATAAGTTTATATTTGCTGTTTCCAATTCCGATTTTTTCTCCATGGGAGATAGCAGTTTCCCAACTGGTTTCCGGGAAAATGCTGTGGAAATGGTCGTGGTCGTGAGCAGTTCTTTCTTCTTCGCTGCAATCTCCCAGCATGCTGTTTGAGAGAACAGGCTGAGCATTTACTGCGTCTGCACATGCCATATCAAGAGCGACCGGATCAAAAGAGGCAAACATTCCTACGTTTGGAACGATGGCAGCGTCATTTTCTCCATGACAGTCACAATATGGAGATACATCAATAACCAGACTGATATGGAAATGCGGGCGATTGTTAATAACAGCCTTTGTATATTCTGCAATTTTGTAGTTTAAGATTTCATTTGACTCGTCAGAAGCAGATAAAATTGCATCTTTTGGACAGACACCGATACATCTTCCGCAGCCAACACATTTATCGTGGTTAATGGTTGCTTTTTTATTTGTAAATTCCGGAGCATCATGAGCACAAATCTTTGCACACATCTGACATCCAATGCATAAATCCTGATTCACATGAGGTTTTCCGGCAGAATGCATTTCCATTTTTCCGGCTCTGGAGCCACATCCCATTCCAATATTTTTTAAAGCACCACCAAATCCCGTTGCTTCATGTCCTTTGAAATGATTTAAAGAGATAAATACATCTGCATCCATAACAGCACGTCCGATTTTGGCTTCTTTTATGTAAGTACCGCCTTCTACAGGAACCAATGCTTCGTCTGTACCTTTCAGACCATCGGCAATGATAATCTGACAGCCTGTTGTAGTTGGATTAAAACCATTTAAATTGGCACTGTCTAAATGGTCAAGAGCATTTTTTCTTCCGCCTACATATAAAGTATTGCAGTCTGTAAGAAAAGGTTTTCCGCCTAATTCCTTTACTACATCAGCAACTGCTTTTGCATAATTTGGGCGCAAAAATGCAAGATTTCCAGGTTCTCCGAAGTGCATTTTAATGGCAACGTATTTGTCTGTAAAATCAATATTTCCAATTCCGGCAGTTTTTATTAGTCTCTGCAGTTTTGTGAGAAGATTATCGCCGTTTTTCACTCTTAAATCTGTAAAATATACATTTGATACTTCCATTTTCAATCCTCCTGTAAATATTTATTTGCGAAGCAATAAAAATATTTTATCATTGAAAAAATGAAGATACAATAGAAAAATATGGATTTTCTTTAGACTGTTCAGGAGAGAAGAAATGTGATAGAATTTACTGAAAAACGATGAAGGGATAAAAATATGGGAAACAGACTTTATCTGACATGCAAAAACGGGTTAAATTGTCATATTTTGATAGAGGGTTTAAAAAAGCTGGCAGCAAAGCAGAATTTATCTGTGAAAAAAAAATTAAAAGAGGAAACAGCAGAGAAACTCACACAGGTCTATGCTTTATTAGAAGAAGCAGGACAAGATAGAGAAGAATATAAAAAGCATCAGGAAGAACTGGGAAGGCTTTTCGATGCTCTGGAATGTGAGAAAATCTGTTTTTCTTCCCTTCCGGAGGGAAATAATGAAGAAACTTTTGGAGAAAAATCTATTTTGATTTTTCGTATTTTACAGAAATATCATATTCCAATAGAATTACAGTCTGAAAAAGGAGAACTTTTAAGTCTGGGGATTGTCTGTTTTTTGTCTGTTTTTGGAGAATGGGAAATAGAAAAAAAACCCTGTTGCTTTATGCAGACAATGATAGAAAAAGATGAGAACGATGTTATGATAAAGCTTTTGCTTTGCTCAGATAGAAAAACTTCAGAGAAAGTAAAAGATGTAGTACACGTTTTGGAAACTAATGTGGATGATTGCAGTGGGGAACAACTAGGATATGCCATAGAATGTTTGATGAAAGCAGGGGCATTAGACGCCTCCTGTTTTCCTATCTATATGAAGAAAAACAGAATTGCATATATGCTGCAGGTATTGTGCAGAAAAGAACAGCAGGAAAGATTGGAAGATATTATTTTTCGTGAGACAACCAGTATAGGATTGCGAAGGTACGAAGAAAATCGCCGGATTTTACCCAGAACCTTTAATGAAATCATATTAAAAGACGGACATAAAGTTACTGTGAAAGTATGTGAACATCACGGACAGAAATTCTGTTATCCAGAATTTGAAACTGTAAAAAAGGTGTGCGAAGAAACCGGCAGAGCCTACAAAGACGTGTATGATGAGGCATCTGCTGTGGCAGGGGGATATTATGAAAAGTTATGAAGAAAAGAAGCGGGATTTGTATGAAAAAATGAAAGAATATACAAAGCAGGATATTTGTATCGCCTTTTCAGGAGGAGTGGACAGCAGCCTTCTTTTAATGTTGGCAAAAGATTGTATGAGACAGCACAAGGAAGCAAAAAGAATTCACGCAGTGACTTTTCACACAGTTCTGCATCCGCCCTGTGATTTGGAAATTGCCCAAAAGGTAGCAAAGGAAGCCGGTGCAATACATAAAGTGGTTTATGTAAATGAACTGGAACAGGAAGAAATTCGATTTAATCCGAAAAACAGATGTTATCTTTGTAAAAAAATATTGTTTCAAAAAATCATTGACTATGCAGGAGAGCAAGGGATTTCTATTATTATGGAAGGAACCAATGAGGATGATTTACATGTGTACCGCCCGGGATTAAAGGCAATCAAAGAGCTGGGAGTATTAAGCCCGCTGGCAGAAGTTGGTTTTACCAAGCAGGAAGTAAGGAAACTGGCAGAAGAGCTTGCAGTTTCTGTTGCAAGCCGCCCTTCTACACCATGTCTTGCCACAAGGCTTCCTTATGGAACGGAAATTAAGACAGAAGATTTAGAGAAAATTGCTTTGGGAGAGGAATATTTAAAAAACTGTGGTTTTTCTGTGGTGCGAATAAGGCTACATGGAGAGATTGCCAGAATTGAAATTCCCAAAGAGGATTTTTCGGTTTTTCTGGAAAAATCCCAAGAGCTAGTAAAAGATTTACGGAAAATGGAATTTCAGTATATCACTTTAGATATACAGGGATTTCGAAGCGGTAGCATGGATGAATTTATAAATTAAAGCTTGTCAAGAAAAAATACTTGACAGCCGGAAAAGTCTGTTGTATGATAAGCAAGGTGATGCGAATGGAGAAATTTGTAGAGCAGACTTTACTGTATGATTTTTATGGTGAACTGCTGACAGTTCATCAAAGAAGAATTTATGAAGATGTGGTCTTAAATGACTACTCGCTTAGTGAAGTGGCTGACGATTTGGGAATTAGCCGTCAGGGAGTACATGATAACATCAAGCGCTGCAATAAAGCTTTGCAGGATTATGAGGCAAAGTTGCATTTGGTAGAAAAGTTTTTAAATATCAAAGAAAAAGTTCATCGTATTCACGAACTGAGTAAAAAATGTGAAAAGCTTAGCAAACAGGAATTAGTTTTCCAGGTGGAAAATATTTCTCAGGAAATTTTAGAGGAGTTATAACAGATGGCATTTGAAAGCTTAACAGACAAACTACAGAATGTATTCAAAAACTTAAGAAAAAAAGGCCGTCTGACGGAAGCCGATGTAAAAGCTGCCTTAAAAGAAGTAAAAATGGCTTTGCTGGAAGCTGATGTAAGTTTTAAGGTAGTAAAACAGTTTATGAAAGCGGTACAGGAAAGAGCCATTGGACAGGATGTAATGTCCGGTTTGAATCCAGGACAGATGGTAATCAAAATCGTAAATGAAGAGCTTGTCAAGTTGATGGGAAGCGAGACAACAGAGATTGCCTTAAAGTCGGGAAATGAAGTAACCGTTCTCATGATGGTAGGACTTCAGGGCGCTGGTAAAACAACGACCACAGCAAAGCTGGCAGGAAAGTTGAAATCCAAAGGCAGAAAGCCTCTTTTAGCAGCCTGTGACGTATATCGTCCTGCAGCCATTAAACAGCTTCAGGTAAATGGTGAGAAACAGGGTGTTGACGTATTTTCCATGGGAGATAAGAACAGTCCTGTGGATATTGCAAAAGCTGCTTACGAACATGCAAAAAATGAGAAGTATAATGTTCTGATTTTAGATACAGCAGGTCGTCTTCATATTGATGAGGAAATGATGGAGGAGCTGGAGAAAATCAAAGAAGCCATTACCGTAGATCAGACTTTACTGGTAGTAGATGCCATGACAGGTCAGGATGCTGTGAATGTTGCTGAAACCTTTGGAGAAAAGGTAGGCATTGATGGCGTAATATTGACAAAGATGGATGGTGACACCCGAGGCGGTGCAGCTCTTTCCATAAAGGCAATCAGTGGAAAACCAATCTTATATGTAGGTATGGGTGAAAAGCTTTCTGATTTAGAGCAGTTTTATCCCGAACGTATGGCATCCCGTATTTTAGGTATGGGAGATGTCATGAGTTTGATTGAAAAGGCACAGGCAAATCTGGACGAAGAAAAAGCAAAAGAAATGGAGCAGAAGTTCCGTAAAAACTCTTTTGGATTTGATGACTATCTGGAGAGTATGAACCAGATGAAGAACATGGGTGGCTTATCTAGTGTATTGAGTATGTTGCCCGGCGTGGGTTCTCAGATGAAGGACCTTGAAGGTATGGTAGATGAAAAGGATATGGCCCGTAAAGAGGCGATTATCCTGTCTATGACACCAAGAGAACGTTCTCATCCGGAAATTTTAAATCCGTCAAGAAAATACCGCATTGCAAAAGGTGCCGGTGTGGACGTGTCAGAAGTCAACCGTATGGTAAAACAGTTTGAGCAGGCTAAGAAAATGATGAAACAGATGCCCGGTTTAATGAGTGGCAAAGGTGGTAAAAGAGGAAAATTTAAACTTCCCTTTTAACATATATGAAAGATAATGAAATAAACTAGGAGGTGAAATGAAATGGCAGTAAAAATCAGATTAAGAAGAATGGGACAGAAAAAGGCTCCTTTTTATAGAATCGTTGTAGCAGATTCCAAATCTCCAAGAGACGGAAGATTTATCGAAGAAATCGGAACATATGATTCAACTCAGGAACCAAGCGTATATAAAGTAGATGAAGAAGCAGCTAAAAAATGGCTCGCAAACGGTGCTCAGCCAACAGATGTTGTTGCTAAAATCTTTAAACTGGCTGGTATTGAAAAATAATCTGGGGGTGTCTTGTAATGAAAGAATTAGTTGAAGTAATTGCAAAATCTCTCGTAGATTGTCCTGATGAAGTCGTTGTGACGGAAACAGAAGATAATGATGCGATTTTCGTTGAACTTAAGGTGGCAGCTTCCGATATGGGTAAGGTAATCGGTCGTCAGGGACGTATTGCTAAAGCAATCCGTACTGTTGTGAAAGCAGCTTCTTCCAAGAGTGAAAAGAAAGTAGTCGTAGATATTTTACAGTAAGCAAGAGGTGAGCGCTATATGCGCCCCTTTTTGCGTATCTAAGAAAAGGAAAGAAGGCTGTAGTAAATGTTTATTTACTGCGGCTTTTTGTATATAGAGTTTTAATGAGGAGATTTAACTGATGGAAGATTTATTGCAGGTGGGTGTAATTACCACTACACATGGAATCAGAGGAGAAGTAAAGGTTTTTCCTACCACAGATGATGCACATAGATTTGAATATTTAAAAAGTGTACTTTTAGATACAGGAAAAGAGCTGTGTGAGCTAGAAATAGAAAGAGTAAAATATTTTAAGCAGTATGTTATTTTAAAATTTAAAGATGTAGACAATATCAATGATATTGAGCCATATAAAGGAAAAAGTCTGTATGTGACAAGAGAATTTGCAGTGCCTTTAAAGGAAAATGAGTACTATATTGCAGATTTAATTGGCATGGAAGTTTATTTGGAAGATGGAAAGTATTTCGGAACTTTAATGGATGTAATGGAAACAGGCGCCAATGACGTGTATGTGGTTCATCTGGAAGCAGGAAAAGAAGTTTTAATTCCAGCCATTAAAGACTGCATTAAAGAAGTGGATGTAGAGAATGGAAAAATGGTCATTCATCTTTTAAAAGGTTTGTGCTAGGAGGGATAAAATGGATTTTCATGTACTTACGCTGTTCCCTGAAATGGTGGAAAATACAGTGCAGACCAGTATTACGGGCAGAGCTGTGAAAAATGGCAAAATATCCCTTCATACTGTAAATATCAGAGATTTTGCGGATAATAAACATTCTCGTGTAGATGATTATCCCTACGGGGGCGGTGCAGGTATGGTAATACAGGCAGAACCGGTATATCAGGCATACCAGTCTGTGAAAAAACAGACTTCAAAACCCAGATGTATTTATCTCACTCCTCAGGGAAAGGTTTTTAACCAGACTATGGCAGAGGAGTTTGCCTTGGAGGAAGAACTGGTTTTTCTCTGCGGACATTATGAAGGAATCGATGAAAGAGTTTTAGAGGAAATTGTGACAGATTACGTTTCCATTGGAGACTATGTACTCACTGGGGGAGAGCTGGCTGCCTGTGTTATGATTGACGCTATTTCCAGATTTGTACCGGGTGTTTTAAATAATGAGGAGTCTTCCCAGTTTGAGTCCATGCAGGACAATCTGTTGGAATATCCTCACTACACCAGACCGGAAAGTTGGAGAGGGAAGAATGTGCCTCCGGTGCTGCTTACCGGAGACCATACGAAGATTGAAGCATGGCGTTTAGAGGAGTCTTATAAAAGAACAAAAGAAAGACGTCCTGATTTAAGGGCAAAAAACCGTCTTGTGACAGCAGCTTATTTCAGTCCCACAGAAGGGACAAAAAGGGCAGTGGAGCTTCTTGCTCAGTGTCTGACACAAAATCCTCAGTATCTGGATTTGACTAGGAGGAAGCTTCGTCGTGAAAAAAGAGTATTTTCGGCACAGGAGCTTCTCATTGCCGCAGCGCCGGTATACGGCGGACAGCTTCCGGTTTTGGATGACAAATTGTTTGCAAACCTGAAAGGAAATCATACACCTTGCGTTATTATGGCTGCTTATGGAAACAGGCATTATGACGATACTCTTGCACAGATGAAAAAAATTTTAGAGGATAGAGGATTTGTGTGCATTGGAGCAATTGCACCGATTATTCCTCACATCTATTCTGATAAATTAGGTGTGGGAAGACCAAATGAACAGGATGAAGTGATTTTTAAGAAATTTGCAGTGCTTATAAAGAAGCGAATAGAAGAGGGAGAGGAACAGGGCTTTGTCTCCATTGAAGTTCCCGGAAATTCTATGCCGGATAAAAAAGAGATGAAACCTGTACCGAAAATTTTTGATAAAGAACGGTGTACAGGCTGCCAGGTATGTGTGCAGAAATGTCCCGTATACGCAATTTCCAAGGACACTTTAGAGATTGACGAGAGCAAATGTATTTCCTGTATGCGATGTGCTCTGTTCTGTAAAAAGGGAGCGAGAACTTACGATAATTCCAAAGTACAGGAGCATTTAGAAAAGGAATTTTTAGCTCCAAGAGAAGTAGAATTCTTTTAATCTCTTTGGAAATCAAGGAAAAATACTTGACAAGGGTAGGTGCGCATAGTATAATTACCCATGTTGTAAAAAGAGATGGTCCTCTGTTGCTGATTGCATTAAGAACGTCCGAATTTAAAGGAGAAAAATCATGAACGAAATTATTAGAAACATCGAAGCTGCTCAGATGAAAGCTGAAGCACCAGAATTCAACGTAGGAGATACTGTAAGAGTTCACGGTAAAATCAAAGAAGGTAACCGCGAAAGAATTCAGGTTTTTGAAGGCGTTGTATTAAAGAAACAGGGTGGAAGCAACCGTGCAACATTCACAGTTAGAAAAAGTTCTAACGGAATTGGTGTTGAAAAGACATGGCCATTACATTCCCCTAACGTAGAAAAAGTAGAAGTTATCAGACGTGGTAAAGTAAGACGTGCAAAACTGAACTATTTAAGACAGCGTGTAGGTAAAGCAGCTAAAGTTAAAGAGTTAGTAAAATAATAACGTAAACATGACAGGGACACATACTTTGGTATATGTCCCTGTTTCTTCAATATGAATAATTCAGGTGAAAACAGAATGAAAAAAAAGAAAAGCAGGAAAAAAAGAGAACAGCAAAGAGAAATGGCACTTGAGTTTATTAAGAGTAAAAGAGGCAGAACAGTCTTTGGCTGGGTGTTTCAGGTGGCAGTGGTATTGACCATTGCAGCAGTGGTGTCTATTTTCTTTTGTCAGAGTATTCGTATGCAGGAAAGCAGTATGGAACCTACCCTGCAGACAGGTGAAACCTTTTTCATAAATAAACTGGCATATAAGTTAAAAGGACCGAAAAGAGGAGATATGATTGCCTTTACAAAGGATGGCAAGGATCATGCAGCAATTCATATTAAACGAGTAATCGGACTTCCGGGAGAGACTATCCAAATTCAGGATGGAGAGGTCTATATTGACGGAGAAAAATATAAGGAAAAAATCAAAGTAGATAAAATGACTAATTCCGGTCTGGCAGACCAAGGGGTTACCTTAAAAAGTAATGAGTATTTTGTATTAGGTGATAATCGAAACAACAGTGAAGACAGCCGCTTTGCAGAGGTAAAAAAAGTAAAGAAGAAATATATTGAAGGAAAGCTATGGTTTCGAATTGCACCGATAAGCAAAATCGGATTTGTAAAACATTAGACAGAAGGAGAAAAAGCATGAATTATCAATGGTACCCGGGACACATGACAAAAGCAAAACGTATGATGCAGGAGAATATTAAGCTCATTGACCTGATTATTGAGGTGGTGGATGCGAGAATTCCTTTCTCTAGCCGAAACCCGGATATAGACGAGTTAGGAAAAAATAAAGCAAGACTTATTCTGTTGAATAAGGCAGATTTGGCTGATGAGCGTGAAAATGAGAAATGGGCAGAATATTTTAAAAACAAAGGTTATTACGCAGTAAAATTAAATGCAAAAAGCGGTGCAGGAATAAAGAGTGTGCTTCCTGTTATTATGGAGTCCTGTAAGGAAAAACTTGAGCGAGACAGAAAAAGAGGGATTATTAACAGACCAATCAGAGCCATGGTAGTGGGAATTCCTAATGTTGGAAAATCTACTTTTATCAATGCTTTTGCGGGAAAAGCTTGTACAAAAACGGGAAATAAGCCGGGTGTGACAAAGGGAAAACAGTGGATACGTATTAACAAAAATGTGGAACTTTTGGATACACCGGGAATTTTATGGCCAAAATTTGAAGACCAGAGCGTAGGAGCAAAGCTTGCTATGGTGGGCTCTATCAAAGACGAAATTTTAAATTTAGAAGAATTATCTCTGGAGTTGTTAAAATATCTTCATGAATGTTATGATGGCGTTTTAGTAAAGAGATATGATATTGAGGAAAGTGAAAATGCACTTTCCATGCTGGAACAGGTTGCAGAAAACAGAAAATGTATACAAAAAGGCAATGAGCTGGACTATTTAAAAGCAGCTAATATTTTATTAGAAGAATTCAGAAATGGAAAAATTGGAAAAATTACTTTAGAAAAGCCGGAGGCTTAAAATGGAGAGTATTCAGGAAATAAAAGAGAGGTTTAAGAATACACCTGTACAGGAGCTGACTGCACTGTGTGAAATTTATGTGGCAGATGAGAGAAAGGGTGTACAGAAGCTTGTGGAACAGGGCAGAAAGCGTATGCAGACTCTGGAAAAGGAAAAAGAACGTTTAAAGCAAATGGGAGAATTTGAGCGTAAATATGAGCATTTGGGCTATGTCTGTGGAATTGACGAAGTGGGAAGAGGTCCTTTTGCCGGTCCAGTGGTGGCTGGTGCAGTGATTTTGCCTCCTGATTGTGAAATTTTATATGTAAACGATTCGAAGCAGCTTTCTGAAAAAATGCGGGAACAGCTTTACGATGAAATTATGGAAAAGGCTGTTTCTGTAGCAGTTGGATATACAAGCCCGGCAAGAATTGATGAAATCAATATTTTACAGGCAACTTATGAGGCAATGCGGGAAGCCATCTCAAAGCTTGATGTAGTACCGCAGATTTTATTAAATGACGCTGTTACCATACCTCAGATTACCATACCCCAGGTTCCCATTATCAAAGGGGATACAAAAAGTATTTCCATAGCAGCAGCCAGTATTGTGGCAAAGGTTACCAGGGACCGTTTAATGCGAGAGTATGATAAAATTATGCCAGAGTATGGGTTTGCTTCCAATAAGGGATATGGCTCCCCAAAACATATTGAAGCGATTAAGAAATATGGTCCAACACCCATACACAGAAGAAGTTTTATTCATAATGTGACTGGGGAAAATCATGAATGAAATCGGCAGAAAATATGAAGAAGCAGCAGCAGGGTTTTTAGAGAAACAGGGATATTCTATATTGGAGCGAAATTATCAGTGCAGACAGGGTGAGATTGATTTAATCGGGAAAGAGGGAGAATATCTGTGTTTTATTGAGGTGAAATACAGAAGCAGCTCAAGTTATGGAAAACCGCTGGAAGCAGTGACAAAGGCAAAGCAGAGAAAAATTTCCAGAACAGCTTTGTATTATCTTACAAAAAAAGGCTATCCGGAGGATACACCCTGTCGTTTTGATGTGGTAGGGATAGCCCCCGGTAAGGCAGAACTTATTCGAAATGCATTTGAATATCAAGGATAAGTGAAAAAAAGCAATAGAATAATTGCATAAATTTTACAAAAAATCTTAGGCACTATTACATAAATATTACGAAAAAATGAAAAAAGACTGTTCTTCCTGTGAATTTTGTGTTATAATCAGTCTCGGTTATGAAAAGGAGCTTTGATTATGAGGAAAAAAACAAGTACAGGTCTAATTTTGGGGCTTTTATCAGCAAGTTTGATTATCACTCCTTGTTACGCTGCAACGACACAGGGTAAGATTTCTGCAGAGCAGAGTAAACAAAAGGAAGATGAAAAACAGTTAAATGATGCTCAGGGAAGAATCAAAAGTCTGGAATCCAAGAAAAACGATCTGGAAGGGTACTTGACAGAACTGAATAACCAGCTTAGCGAATTGGGAGAGAACCTTCAGGATATTCAGAGTCAGTCGGATATGAGGCAGGAAGAACTGGTACAGCTTGAAAAGGAACTGGCAGAAGCGCAAAAGAAGGAAAAAGAGCAATATTCTAAAATGAAGCTTCGTATTCAATACATGTACGAAAATTCAAATAGTTCCTATATGATGTTATTTTTGGAGGCGAAGGATCTTTCAGAATTTTTAAGTCAGGCAGAAAATGTGTCACAGATGACAAAATATGACAGAAAGATGCTGGAGGAATATAAAAAGACAACATTAGAAATTAAGGAAAAAGAAGAAAGTATAAAAAAAGATCAAGAGAAACTTGAAAAACTTCATCAGGATAGCTTGGACAAGCAGGATGAAATTTCAGCAGTGATTAAAAGCACACATTCTCAGGTTGAGGAATATGAAAAACAGATTTCAACAGAACAGAATGCAACAAAGGTGCTGTTAGATAAAATTAATTCTCAAAATGATAAAATAAATGCATTGATTAAGCAGGAAAAAGATGAAGAGGTGGTACAGTCACAAAAACCGTCTCCACAGAATCCTAAACCGGGAAAACCGGAGAATAATGCACCTCAAGATACAATAAAGCCGGAAAATAAGCCTGTTCAGGAAGAAAGCAAGCCAGAAAAGCCAGATTCTCAGGGGAATCAACAGAATGAGAATCAAAATTCCTCTGGAGAAAAATATTTAGGTAAGTTTAAAATTACAGCATACTGTAATGGCTCCTGTTGTGGAGGGCATTCCAGTGGTCTGACTGCAAGTGGAACTGTTCCTGTACAGGGAAGAACAGTTGCGATGAATGGTGTGCCTTTTGGAACTAAACTAAGAATCAATGGTACGGTTTATACTGTAGAAGATACAGGAGTGCCTTATGGACATGTAGATATTTATTTTGACAAACATGAGGATGCACATCAATTTGGAAAAATGTATGCAGATGTATATCAGGTAAATTAAATATACATAATGAAAGCAGATGGCTTTATAGACGGGTATTCATAAAACAGTAATCTACGAAAATTACGATTTATGGTATCTGTTATATAGGGTTGACTGAAAATGAACAGGCATCACCAATGTAAAATCTTGGTGATGCCTGTTTTTTGCAATCGACAAACTTCTGTTTTGAGTCTCCGTCCGCTACAATATGGGTAGAAATCAGGTGACGGAAAGGATGGTATCAAGATGGAACAAAAATTGATTTATCTGCATTGCAGAGATTGCCGGATTCCCGACATCAAGTGTTCTTATGGCTTCTCAAAAACAATTTCACTCCTGATAGGGAAATGAATCAGATGGATGGGTACAGCATATGATCGCAATCAAAGCGCAGGCAGAAGAAATAAAGTTCCTGATTATTTCACATGACATAGAGTTTATTGCAAGAACCTGCAACCGAATACTGAAAAACATTTCGGACATATTTTCGCAGCCGTACTTGTTGCTATCATTGGCGTTTTTCGCAGGTGTTTCCCTATTTCGCTGGGGCTCTTGGGAAGTATTGTTTTTCATGAAATCTCAACTTTGACCTCTCACAATCTTGCCTTCCGTTTGATTGAAAATGTTCTGATCCCCATTGTTAGGTTTTATTCCGGATAGATACCACCTTACAAGGGGTTATGTTGATCGTAGCCAGCTTTATTGTTTTTGCCGGCTTTGAAATGGCTGAAATTATGCAAAATGTAAGAGGTGTTGCAGTACAGAATCTGAAGGCAATCACTGTGTTAAGAAACTTTTCTGTTATATCCGAAGGAACGAAGGACACAATGGATACAGCTGAGATTGCAGTCGAAGATGTAGATTTTGCTTATGATGATAAGCCACTGCTCCAAAAAACTAAATTTGCTCGTTCTGGACGGCAAGACAATTGCGATTATCGGCGGATCTAATGTAAAGGATTATCAGTATGATGCACTGCTCTCAAATTTCAGTTTCGTTTTTCGGGATGTATATTTATTTGAGGATACAGTAAAAAACAATATTAAGTTTGGAAACCCCGAAGGAGGGGGCAAATTTGTCGGGTGGAGAACGGCAAAGAATCTCGATTGCCAGAGCTATGCTTAAGCCAAGCAAAATTGTAATACTTGATGAAGCAACCTCTAGTATTGATCCGGAAAATGAGGAATAGTTGAATATTGCCTTGAAACATTTACTGGCAAATAAGACTGCTCTTATTATTGCATACAAATTAGAAACGATTAGTAACGCTGAGCAAATCATTGTCATGGGCAAGGGAAAAATAGAGAGTACTGGTACACACCATGAACTGATTCAGAACTCAAGTATTTATCGGTATTTTTTATCTCAGTGGAAAGAAGCTGTTAACTGGAAACTTAGTATGTGAAACCAAGAAGTTGCTGAGAAAATATAAGAGCTACATTGTTTTTTAAAAGAAAAACTTAAAAGGATAGATATGAGCTTCTGCCGAGTGACAGTAAAAATCTGTTAGGAAAATGATTGGAACAATTGAGCAACTAATAAGGAAAAACGGCGTGATTTTAGTCACGCCGTTCTCTAAGAACCTCAAGTTCTCAGATTTTTAAAATTTTATTGTTTTACGAACACAGCCCTTTGTAGGCCATCTGTTTTTAAATTAGCATCTGTTAAGAAGCTGATTGATTTTCTTTGTTGTATTTCGAACTTTATTTACAGATAAATCATGATTTAAAATATCCATAATACTTGCCAGATATTTACTCATATCAGCTTCTAAGTAATAAGGGCGTGTAAGTAATTCAGGATTTCTATAATTTAAGTTTGTGGTAACTACACGATAAATGTAATCTTTTTCATAGTATTCGTCAAATTTTTCAAGACCATCTGTGAAAAGACCAAAGGTAGTACATACAATTACACGTTTTGCTTTGCGTTCTTTTAATTTTCTTGCAACATCTAACATGCTTTCGCCGGAAGAAATCATATCATCGATAACAATAACATCTTTTCCTTCAACGGAGTCACCTAAAAATTCATGTGCAACAATAGGATTTCGTCCATTTACAACTGTAGAGTAGTCACGACGTTTGTAGAACATACCCATGTCAACACCAAGAATGTTAGAAAAATAAACAGCTCTTTGCATAGCACCTTCGTCAGGGCTGATGATCATTAGATGTTCATTATCAATTTTAAAATCTTCAATAGATGCACATAATGTTTTTAAAAATTGATAAGTTGGCATGAAATTGTCAAATCCAGCTAAAGGAATGGCATTCTGCATACGTGGATCGTGTGCATCGAAAGTAATGATATTTGAAACTCCCATTTGAACTAATTCTTGAAGTGCAAGCGCACAATCTAAGGATTCTCTTTTGCTTCTTTTGTGCTGACGGCTTTCATAAAGGAAAGGCATAATTACGTTAATGCGGTGAGCTTTGCCGGCAGCGGTAGCAATGATACGTTTTAAATCCTGATAGTGATCATCCGGTGACATGTGGTTTAAATGTCCACACATATTGTAGGTTAAGCTGTGATTACAAACATCTACCATAATAAACATGTCTGTACCACGAATTGATTCATTGATTACACCTTTTGCTTCTCCGGAACCAAAGCGTGGACAGTTGCAATCGATTAGAAAGCTGTTTTCGGCATAACCTCGGAAATTTAATCCGGATTGATTGTGAGAGTTTAATTCTTTTCGGAATTGTACTAGATGAGAATCTACCTGAGAAGCTAATTCAGAACAGCTTTTTAATGCTGCAATTTTAATAGGAGCCACCGGGATAGATTTTTCCAGTAAACTGATATTGACCATAATGACCTCCAATTTAGAGTTTTTTGACATAATTACACAATAAGTTATAACATTCGACACATATATGAGTCAAGGAAAAATATTGCTTTTTTCATATAATATTGGTATTATATGAAATAACGGGCATTTGCAGGAGGAAGAATATGAAAAATAGCCGACATAAAATCAGCCAGGTGAAAGAAGGAAGCATTGCCTGGGAATTAGAATTAGAGCCGGGAGATGAATTAGTAAGTATTAATGGACAAATCATAGAAGATGTATTTGACTATCATTATCTGGTGAATGATGAATATATAGAACTATTAGTAAGAAAATCTAATGGGGAAGAATGGGAGCTGGAAATAGAAAAAGAATTTGAAGAGGATTTGGGTATTGAATTTGAAAACAGCCTTATGGATGAATATCGTTCCTGTCGTAATAAATGCGTTTTTTGTTTTATAGACCAGATGCCTCCGGGAATGAGAAATACACTTTATTTTAAGGATGATGATTCGAGACTGTCTTTTTTACAAGGGAATTATGTAACATTGACAAATATGAGTGATCATGATATCGACCGAATTATTCATTATCATTTGGCACCAATTAATATTTCTTTTCAAACAACCAACCCTGAGCTACGCTGTAAAATGTTGAACAATCGTTTTGCAGGTGATATTTTCCCAAAAGTTCAGCGACTGTTTGAAGCAGGAATTGAAATGAATGGGCAGATAGTTCTTTGCAAAGGTTTAAATGATAAAGAAGAACTGGAGCGCAGTATTCATGACCTTACCCAGTATCTTCCATATTTGAGAAGCGTTTCTGTTGTTCCGGTAGGGCTTAGTAAATATAGGGAAGGACTTTATCCTTTGGAAGCTTTTAGTAAAGAAGAAGCCCAACAGGTTATTGATACTATTGAAAGCTGGCAGAAGAAGATTTTCCCGGAATTTGGGGTACATTTTATTCATGCTAGTGATGAATGGTATCTTTTGGCAGGGAGAGAGTTGCCTGAAGAAGAGCGTTATGATGGATATCTTCAACTGGAGAATGGAGTTGGAATGCTGCGATTGTTAGATTCAGAAATATCAGAGGCATTACAGAAACAGCCGTCAGATGAAAGAAAACGCAGAGTTTCTTTTGCTACAGGGAGATTAGCGTATCCCTATATTCGTCAATATGCAGACAGAATTTCAGAAAAATTTCCGGATACAGAGATTATAGGATATGAAATTCGTAATGATTTTTTTGGAGAGCGTATTACGGTTTCCGGACTTTTGACAGGTCAGGATATTATTAAGCAGCTATCTGGAAAAGACTTGGGAGAATATCTTCTCCTTCCATGTAATTTGCTTCGCAGCGGAGAAGATGTATTTTTAGATGACAAAACAGTAGATGAAATTGAAAAAGCTTTAAATATTCCTGTTAAAATTGTAGATGAAGCCGGCGCTGACTTTGTGGCGGCAGTCTTAGGAGAGGATACAGGAAAATCAAATAAAAGGAGAACGATGTATGAGCAAACCGATAGTAGCAATTGTTGGAAGGCCTAATGTAGGAAAATCAACACTTTTTAATGCCCTTGCAGGGGAAAAGATTTCTATAGTAAAGGATACACCTGGAGTTACAAGAGATAGAATTTATGCAGATGTAACATGGCTGGACAAGAGCTTTACTATGATTGATACAGGTGGAATTGAACCAGAGAGCAAAGATGTGATTCTTTCTCAGATGAGAGAACAGGCACAGATTGCCATCGATACAGCAGATGTTATTATTTTTATGACAGATGTAAGGCAAGGACTGGTTGACGCAGATGCTAAAGTAGCAGATATGCTTAGGAGAAGTAAGAAACCGGTAATTTTAGTGGTAAATAAGGTTGACAGTTTTCAGAAATTTATGATGGATACTTACGAATTTTATAATCTGGGAATTGGGGAACCGGTTCCTATTTCAGCAGCCTCTATGCTGGGACTTGGTGATATGCTGGAAAAGGTAGTAGAACATTTTGGCGATAATGTTCAAAATGATGAAGAAGATACAATTCCTAAAATTGCGGTAGTAGGAAAACCGAATGTAGGAAAATCTTCTCTTATTAATAAAATTCTGGGTGAAGACAGAGTAATTGTATCAAATGTTGCAGGTACAACAAGAGATGCCATTGATACAAAGGTAACATATCAGGGAAAGGAATATACCTTTATAGATACAGCAGGTCTGCGTCGTAAAAATAAAATTAAAGAAGAACTAGAGCGTTATAGTATTATCCGTACAGTGACTGCAGTAGAAAGAGCTGATGTGGTGGTTATGATGATTGATGCAACAGAAGGTGTAACAGAACAGGATGCAAAAATTGCGGGAATTGCCCATGACAGAGGAAAAGGTGTGGTAATTGCCGTGAATAAATGGGATGCTATTGAGAAGAATGACAAAACTATTTACAAGTTTACCAACAAAGTAAGAGAAACCCTTTCCTATATGCCTTATGCAGAGATTATGTTTATTTCTGCCCATACAGGACAGAGAATTCCAAAATTGTTTGAAACCATTGACATGGTTCTGGAAAATCAGACATTGCGTATTCAGACAGGTGTCTTAAATGAAATTATTACAGAAGCTATTGCGCTTCAGCAGCCGCCTTCTGACAAAGGAAAACGTTTAAAAATTTTCTATACAACACAGGTTTCTATAAAACCACCTACTTTTGTTATTTTTGTAAATGATAAAGAATTGATGCATTTTTCTTATGTGAGATATTTGGAAAACAAAATCAGAGAAGCATTTGGATTTAAAGGAACTTCGCTGAAATTTATTATTCGTGAGCGAAAAGAGGGAGAATAGAGAAAATGTTAGCGCGGATGATTTGTCTGGTAATCGGTTATGTATGCGGGTTATTTCAGACCTCTTACATTTACGGAAAGAAAAACGGAATTGATATACGTGAACATGGAAGTGGGAATGCAGGAAGCACGAATGCCTTGAGAACTCTGGGGAAAAAAGCAGGTGCATTGACGCTTTTAGGAGATTGCTTAAAATGTGTAGTGGCTATGATTATTGCCAAATTGCTTTTTGCGTCTCATCAGGGAGAAGATTTGTTGCTTCTGGAATTATATGCAGGAGCGGGATGTATTTTAGGGCATAATTTCCCTTTTTATCTGAAATTTAAAGGTGGAAAGGGGATTGCAGCATCCGTAGGTCTTTTATTGGCTTTTGATTGGAGGCTGTTTCTGATTTGTGCTGTGTTGTTCTTTGGAGTATTTTTCCTGACGCATTATGTATCTTTGGGCTCTTTGTTGGCATATTTTGGATTTATAGTGGCACTTATTATTTTTGGGCAAATGGGGACTTATGATTGTACACAGTCTGCTTTGCATGAAATGTACGGCGTAGCAGTATGCTTAATGCTTTTGGCATACTGGCGGCACAGACAGAACATTGTTCGTTTAATACATGGAAATGAAAATAAAATTTTTCTTAGGAAAAAGAGGTAGAAGCTTATGAGTAAAGTAAGTGTAATTGGGGCAGGAAGCTGGGGAACAGCTCTGGCAATTCTTTTAGAGAAGAACGGGCATCATGTAACTTTATGGTCTCATCGGGAAGAAGAAGCAAAAGAATTGGCAAAAAACAGAGAGCATAGAACAAAGCTGCCGGGAGTTCATATACCTGAAGGTATTGTGATTACCGGTGATTTGGAAAATGCTTTGAGAGAAAAAGAGGTGATTGTTTTTGCTGTGCCTTCTGTAGCGGTACGCAGTACAGCAAAAAAAGTCAGTCCCTATGTAAAAAAAGGACAGTTGATTGTAAATGTGGCAAAGGGAATAGAAGAAATTACATTGATGACACTTACAGACATCATTGAAGAAGAAATTCCCTGGGCAAAGGGCTGCGTGCTGTCCGGTCCAAGTCATGCAGAGGAGGTAAGCCGAGGACTTCCTACAACCTGTGTGGTTGGTGCAAAGGACAAAGAGACAGCGGAGTTTTTACAGAATATTTTTATGAGTCCTGTATTTCGTGTTTATATTAGTCCGGATATTTTGGGCATTGAGCTGGGCGGTGCACTAAAAAATGTCATTGCTCTGGCAGCAGGAACAGCAGACGGACTCGGTTATGGAGATAATACAAAGGCTGCTTTGATTACAAGAGGAATCACAGAGATTGCCCGTCTGGGTATTGCCATGGGAGCAAAAGCAGATACTTTTTATGGACTGTCCGGCATTGGAGACTTGATTGTAACGTGTGCAAGTAAGCATAGCAGAAACCGAAAAGCTGGTTATTTCATGGGACAGGGAAGGAGTATGCGCCAAGCCATGGACGAAGTCAACATGGTAGTGGAAGGCGTTTATTCTGCTAAAGCAGGTCTTGCATTGTCACAAAAATATAAAGTGGAAATGCCTATTATTGAACAGGTAAATAAAGTGCTCTTTGAGGGAAAAGCACCGGCAGATGCGGTGAGAGAACTGATGGTACGAGATAAAAAAATCGAATCCTGGGATAGCACTTGGGCAATGGAATAAAAGAAAAAGAAGCTGCATATTCATGTGATATGCAGCTTCTTTTTATAGATAAGGTGCTATATCTTCTGGCACCTCGGTAATGCGCTGCCCGGTATTCATAGCAGAAATGGCGGTCATTTCCTCTGGTGTCAAAGTGAAGTCGAATATTTTACTGTTTTCTTCCAGATGGCCCTTCTGTCCTGATCCTGGGATAACGGATATATTTTGCTGTACAAGCCAACGAAGACCAATTTGTGTAGGCGTTTTTTGATGTTGATTCCCAATTTCAATCATAAGCGGACTGTTTATATAAGTGCCTCTGGCAAGAGGAGCATAAGCTTGAAGAGCGATGCCATTGCTTTGACAATAGGTGACAAGTTCGGGATTTTGGAAAAGCGGATGCATTTCTATCTGATTAATTGTAGGAATAATATCCGATGACTCTTTTAAAAGCTCTAAATCATGTATGGAGAAATTGGAAACACCAATGGATTTTATAACACCGGCAGCCTGTAATTTTTCAAAGACACGCCAGGTGTTGCAAAAACAGCCGGGCACAGGCCAGTGAATTAAATACAAATCCAGATAATCCAAACCAAGACGTTCCAGACTGCGATAAAAACTATCTTCAATATTTCCGATACGCTGTGCCGTATTCCATAGTTTTGTGGTGATAAATAATTCACTTCGCGGAATGGAAAGAGCTTTGATGGATTTTCCGATGGATTCCTCATTCTTATAAAAAGAAGCCGTGTCAATCAGGTGGTAGCCACAGGAAAATGCTTCTAGAATTTTTTGCTTTAATTGGTTATCATCTGTTGTTTTATATGTGCCAAGTCCTAACAGGGGCATTTCTTTTGTGTCGTTTAAATGAATAATGTGATTGCCGAAAGACATATAAAAACCTCCTTGTACTGTGAACAGTATAACATGAAAATGTGAAGAATGTACAACGTTTTTATTAAATTTCAGCGTTGATAAAAAGATTGTTCAAAAACCTACAAAATCCATGGCGAATAAAGGGGAAATCACTGTTTTCTTTATATGGAAAAAGATATTGGGAAGGAGAGATATACAAAGGGGGAAAACAAGATTTTGAAGCTATTGAACAAAAATAACAAAAAGTTAAATAAATAAGGGAAGATATTGAAAATATTTACGGGTTGGACGTAGAAAAAAACATAAAATATCTTGATAAAAATAATGAAACCATGTATAATAAGTTTAATTGATAAATTATTGTCATTCAGTGCGTAAAAATATAAAATGGCGCACAGAAAGGATGGAAAAATGCATTTAATCAAAGATGAAAATGGCAATGTAATTCCTCATGGTAGTGACCATCATCATGAACATGAGCATGAACACTGCGGTAGTTGCAATAGTGACTGTCAGGGAAACTGCACAGATGAAGTGGTAGCTTTATTAAATTATATGTTATCACATAATGAGCATCATGCAGATGAGCTGGACCAGATGGCAGATAATCTGGAAAAACTGGGTATGCCGGATGCTGCAAAGACTATTAAAGAGGGTGTTGCAGATTTCAAAAAAGGCAATATGCGTTTGGGACTGGCCCTGACACTTGTTAAGGAACATTTAAAGGAGGCGTAAATATGTGTCTTGCAACTGTTCAGAAAGAAAGTGATAACACTGTTATCTGTAAAATGGTAAGCCGTATTGATGTGGAGGGAGAAAATGTTATTCTTCGTGATATCATGGGCGAAAAGACAGTGATAAAAGGGAAAATCCTTATGGTAGATTTGGCAAACAGTATTGTAAAGCTGGACTGCGAATAAGATTTTAAAGGGTAACACCTTAAAATAAATATAATATTTTAAATGCGGAGGTACAAATTTATGAAATTATCAGATGCAATGAGAGAGAAAATGCTCCTTTCTTTTGAGCTTTTCCCACCAAAAACAGACAAAGGTATGGAAAATCTTCCAGGAACAATTGAACATTTATGTAAGTATAAACCGGAATATATTTCCTGTACATACGGTGCTGGCGGAACAAACGTTGGTAAAAACATGGACGTATGTAAAATGATTAAAGATGCAGGGACAACTCCTGTTACACATTTTACATGTATTGGAAATACAGCAGAAGGTATTAAAGAACAGCTTCAGAATTACTTGGATAACGGTGTAGATCACATGCTGGCTCTGCGCGGTGACCTTCCATTTGGATGGACAGGAACAGGCGGAGATTTCGCTTATGCAACAGACTTAGTTGCTTATGTACGTAAAGAGTTCGGCGATAAAATCGAAATCGCAGTTGCAGGTTCACCGGAAGGACATATTTCCTGTCGTAGCCTGGAAGCTGATATCGCAGTTTTGAAACAGAAACAGGATAACGGTGCTGACTATATCATGACACAGTTATGCTGGGATATGGAACAGTTCAAATACTGGTTAGATGCAATTCGTTGCGCCGGTATTACAATGCCTGTTGATGTAGGTATCATGCCAATCTTAGATCAGGCTGCTACAATCAATATGGCTCTGTCACGTAACGCATGTGTAATGCCACGTGAACTTTGCGAAATCATTTCCCAAAACTGGATTTTCCCAAATCCATTTGTAAAGGATCCATTTGATGCAGATGTTGAAGGCAAGAAAGCAAGATTTAAAGAAGCTGGTATTGAATACACAATCAGACAGATTGATGAATACCGTGCTTGTGGTATCGATGGTATCCATCTGTACGCATTGAATAAATGGAAAGATGTATCTGAAATTATTGACCGTTCAGGACTTCGTACATTAGTATAAGAAACGTAAAGAAACATAGGAGGTGCCCTTTATGGCGCATGTAATTGCAGTTGCCGGAAAAGGCGGCGTAGGTAAGACAACACTGACAGGACTTATTATTCAGTATCTGGGCGAAAAGGGCAAAGGTCCTATTCTTGCAGTAGATGCAGATGCGAATTCAAATTTAAATGAGGTGCTTGGCGTAGAAGTGGAAGCGACTCTTGGTGATGTCCGCGAGGAGGTTGCACGCTCTGAAATGGCAAAAGATAATCCCATTCCTGCAGGTATGACAAAAGCGGATTATATGGAATTTAAGTTTGATGACGCGCTGATTGAGGATAAGGATTTTGATTTGCTGGTTATGGGACGCACACAGGGAAAAGGCTGTTATTGTTTTGTGAATGGTCTTTTACAAGCGCAGCTTCAGCGATTAGAAAAGAATTATCCATATATTATCGTAGATAATGAAGCTGGAATGGAGCACATCAGCAGAGGTGTACTTCCTAGCATGCAGACAGCAATTCTGGTAAGTGACTGTTCCCGTCGAGGAGTACAGGCAGTAGGAAGGATTGCGAAGCTGATTGAGGAATGTGATATGCATCCTCGTCAGATTGGATTGATTATTAACCGTGCACCGGGCGGTGTGCTCAATGAGGGCACAAAGCAGGAAATTGAAAATCAGGGACTTCATCTTTTGGGTGTGGTACCTCAGGATGAAACGGTTTTCAATTATGATTGTGAAGGAACACCGACAATCAAGCTTCCGGAAGACTCTCCGGTAAAAAAAGCTATACGGGAAATAGTCGACAAATTAGATATTTAAAGCGTAAGCTTTCTCCTCTCTGTCCGGGCATAAGAAAAACCTGTTGTAGCGTCAGCTATGCAATAGCTGGAAACAATTTTGATGCAGCTATTGAGACAGAGAGGATTTTTTATAAAGCTTGTAACCCCCTGGGGCGGATATAGGGGTATACGGTCCGCCCGTAAATAATAAGTAAATTGAAGAATGCCAACTTCAGGAAAAATATTTGAAAAAGAGGCGACAATAAAAGGAGGATATTCATGAGTGAATTCAGATTAACTACAGTAGAAGAGTTTGAAGCTGCTACTGCGAGACTTCTGGAAACAGGCGCTAAAGTAGGCGCTGATTCCTGGCAAGCTCGTGTAAAAAATCAGACACCACATTGTAAATTCGGAGAAGAAGGTATTTGCTGCCGTATTTGTACAATGGGACCATGTCGTATTACAAAGAAAGCACCAAGAGGTATTTGTGGTTGTGACGTGCATGGTATCGTAGGACGTAACTACTTGAAATTTACAGCGGGCGGAGCTTCCGCACATTCCGATCACGGTCGTGAAATCTGTCATACTCTGTATGAAACAGCAGCAGACGGATGCTACAAAGTAAAAGATCCTGAAAAACTGATCCGCATTGCAAAAGAATGGGGAATCGAAACAGAAGGAAAAGATATTTACGAACTGGCACATGAAGTTGCATTAGAAGGTTTAATGGAATATGGTAAACCATTTGGAACTCAGAGATTTTTAAAGAGAGCTCCTGAATCACAGCAGAAACTGTGGGAAGAAAACGAGTTAGCACCTTATGCAATCGATAGAGAAGTTTCCCGTTCTCTTCACATGACTCACATGGGATGTTCTTCTAAACCGGAAGCTTTAGTAAAACAGGCTATTCGTTGCGGACTTGGCGATGGATGGGGCGGTTCCATGATGGGAACGGAATTTTCTGATGTCTTATTCGGTACTCCAAAGCCAATCGAAACAGAAGCAAACTTAGGTGTTTTGGTAGAAGAAAATGTAAATATCGTTGTACACGGTCATGATCCAAGTCTTTCTGAAATGATTTGTGAAGTTGCTGACAGCCCTGAAATGATTGCTTACGCAAAAGAACAGGGTGCGAAAGGTATTACAATTTCTGGTGTATGCTGTACATCCAATGAAGTTGCAATGCGTCGTGGTATTCCTATGGCTGGTAACTTCTTACAGCAGGAAAACGTTGTATTAACAGGTGCTTGTGAAGCTATCGTCGTAGACGTACAGTGTATTTTCCCTGCATTAGGACCTTTAAGCAAATGTTTCCATACAAAATTTATCACAACATCTCCAATTGCTCAGATGCCAGATTCTGAATTTGTTCGTTTCGATGCTCATACAGCACAGGAAAAAGCAACACAGATCGTTAAGATGGCAATTGAAAACTTCAAAAACAGAAAACCTGAATTAGTTCACATTCCACAGATGAAACAGAAAGCAACTGTAGGTTATTCTACAGAAGCAATCGTTAAAGCTCTGGATGGTGTTACAAACTCACAGGTTGATGAAACAGGTACAACAAAACCATTATTACAGTGTATTACATCCGGTGTACTCCGTGGTGCTGTTGCTATGGTTGGATGTAACAATCCTAAGGTACGTCCTGACGTTGCTCATATCGAATTAATGAAAAAATTAATTGCAAATGATATCATCATTATTGCTTCCGGATGTTCTGCTCAGGCTGCTGCGAAAGCAGGTCTTATGGACAAGAGAGCAAAAGATGTCTGTGGTGATGGTCTGAAGAGAGTTTGTGAGCTGGCAGATATTCCTCCAGTACTTCACATGGGCTCTTGTGTTGATATCTCCCGTATGCTGGTTCTGGCTGCAACACTTGCAAAAGATTCTGGCCTTCGTATTTCACAGCTTCCGGTTGTTGGATGTGCTCCAGAATGGATGTCAGAAAAAGCAGTATCTATCGGTAACTATGTAATCGGTTCCGGACTTGATACATATTTGGGTGTTGATCCTTATGCTTCAGGATCCAGCGAAATGGTTGAAATCCTTACAAACGGTACAAGAGAATGGTGTGAAGCAGCATTTACTGTAGAAAAAGACATCGACAAATTAGGCGATTTAATGATTGAAAGAATTGAAGAAAAGAGAGCTGCTCTTGGTATCTAATCTTTAAACAGGAAAGGTGAATGACATGAAAATTGCAGTTACAGGAAAAGGCGGCGTAGGAAAAACTACGTTTGCAGCAACCCTTGCACGTTTATATGCAGAAGAAGGAAAACATGTGCTGGCGGCAGATGTGGATCCTGATGCAAACTTGGGATTGGCCCTTGGCTTTGATGAGGAAACTCTGGATTCTATTATCCCCATCACAAAAATGAGAAAGTTAATAGAAGAAAGAACAGGTTCAGGAGAGGATAACCAGTTTTATAAGTTAAATCCTCAGGTGAGTGATATACCTGATACCTATTCCAAGATGGTAAATGGCGTGAAACTGCTGGTTTTAGGTACTGTAGAAACCGGCGGAGGCGGTTGTGTCTGTCCTGAACATGTAATGCTCAGAAGGATTATCAATAATCTGGTGCTCCATCGTGATGATGTGGTTATTCTGGATATGGAAGCCGGCTTAGAGCATCTTGGCAGAGGAACTACAGAGTCTATGGATCAGTTTATTGTGGTAATCGAACCGGGTGCAAGAAGTGTTCAGACATACAAAAATGTAAAACGTCTTGCAGAAGATCTTGGTGTAAAACAGGTTCGGGTTGTTGCTAATAAGGTTCGAAATGCAGAAGATGAGGAATTTGTAAAAAGCAAAATTCCGGCAGAAGACCTTCTGGGCTTCATTCACTATAACACAGAGGTTATTGATGCTGATCGTCAGGGGAAATCACCTTTTGACTTCAGCAATACAGTAAAAGAAGAAATCACAAAAATCAAGACCATAATCGATAAGGGATTATGAGAATGTTAGGAGGAAAAGACATTGACATTATTTGAAACAGTATTTAGTGGAAATGACGCTGTTTATGGTTTAACAGAAGGTGCGATTAACGCTGCCATTGAACAGTACGGTGCTGACAAGGCTGTCAGCTTCCCAAATACAGCATACAGCTTACCATGCTACTATGCTGTAACAGGCGTAAAGGTAAATACCTTAGGGGAATTAAAAGAAGCATTAGGAGTTGTAAAAACTCTTATGACAAGAGAAATGAGAACACATGATATCTTTATGTCAGGTGTGGCTACAGCTCTTTGTGCAGAATTTATTGAAGTATTAAAATATATTGATGGTGCAACACCATACGAAGAACCATGCTACGGACATTTAGCAGATGCTGTTATCCGTGAACTTGGTGTTCCTCTTGTTACAGGAGATATCCCAGGTGTTGCTGTTATCTTAGGAAAAGCTCCTACAACAGAAGATGCTGTTGCATTAGTTAAGAGCTATCAGGCACAGGGTATTCTTGTTACTTTAGTTGGTGATGTTATTGATCAGTTAACAGAAGCAGGAATGAAGACAGGTGCAAATGTTCGTGTTATTCCATTAGGAAAAGACGTTACATCTGTAATCCATGTTGTATCTGTTGCTTTAAGAGCTGCTTTAATCTTCGGTAACATTACACCAGGTGATGCTGGAAACTTAATGAAATATACAATGGAACGTGTTCCTGCATTTGTTAACGCATTTGCACCATTAAATGATGTAATCGTTGCATGCGGAGCTGGGGCAATCGCATTAGGCTTCCCTGTTATCACAAACAATGAAGGTGTATCTGAAGTTCCTAAGAGCTTAATTGTACAGAAAGATGTAAGCAAATTCAATGCAACATCTCTGGAAGCTCGTGACATTAAGATTAAAATCACAAACATCGATATCCCAGTTGCATTCGCATCTGCATTCGAAGGTGAAATTATCCGTCGTGGTGATATGCAGGTTGAATTTGATGGTTCTCGTGTAGACTGTGCAGAGCTTGTGCATACAGTGGATGCTTCTGAAATCGAAGACCACAAGATTACAGTAGTTGGACCGGAAGTAGACGAAATGGAATTAGGAAGCAAAAACAGCATTGCTTATGTTGTTAAAGTTGCTGGTAAGAACATGCAGCCTGACTTTGAACCGGTTATTGAACGTAAATTCCATAATTACATTAACTGTATCGAAGGTGTATACCATACAGGACAGCGTGATATGCAACGTATTCGTATCAGCAAAGATGCATTTAATGCAGGCTTCCGTATCAAACATATTGGTGAAGTATTATATGCTTCTGTTAAAAATGAATTTGATGCAGTTGTTGATAAGTGTGAGGTTATTATTTACACAGATCCTGCTGAATGTACAAGAATTCGTCATGAAGTTGCAATTCCAACATTTGACAAACGTGATGACCGTCTGAAATCTCTGACAGATGAATCTGTTGATGTATATTACAGCTGTATTCTTTGCCAGGCATTCTCCCCATCTCACGTATGTGTTGTTACACCAGAACGTTTAGGCCTTTGCGGTGCAGTTTCATGGTTAGATGCAAAAGCTACTAATGAGCTTGATCCAAACGGACCTTGCCAGGTTATTACAAAAGAAAGACCAATCGATGAAAGAATTGGTGAATACGAAGATGTAAACGAAGCTGTACAGAAATTCTCTCAGGGTGCTCTGCAGGATGTATCTCTGTATTCTATCATGGAAAAACCAATGACATCTTGTGGATGTTTTGAATGTATTTGTGGTATTGAACCATTCTCTAATGGTGTTGTTATCACAAACCGTGAATATGCAGGCATGACACCACTTGGAATGACATTCCCAGAACTTGCTTCCATGACAGGTGGTGGTGTTCAGACACCTGGATTTATGGGACATGGTAAACATTTTATTGGTTCTAAGAAATTCATGAAAGCAGAAGGCGGTATTGAACGTATCGTATGGATGCCAAAAGAATTAAAAGAAACTGTTGCTGAAAGAGTAAATCAGACAGCAAAAGAACTGTACGGAATTGACAACTTCATCGATATGGTTGGTGATGAAACAATCGCAACAGATCCTGAAGAATTAGTTGCATTCTTAACAGAGAAAAACCATCCGGCTCTTTCTATGGATCCGATGATGTAAGAAAAAGAAAGTGGAGATTTTATCCACTAATGAGAAATGGGAGACACTTTCCGAAAGGGCGGGGAGTCTCCCGTTTCATGCTTTTGTAGAAAGTTGATAAAAAAAGTCGAGTATCGTAAAGTATATAAGACTGAGAAAAAGGGGCTTTTTCTGGAAAGTTTTTCATGAAACTGTAAGGGGAAACTTGTCAATATAGCCCGTAATGTAGTATAATACAGAGTGGTAAATGCTGATTGCCATAAAGTGTTTGCCGGTTATAAAAAATATGAAGGAGGCTAACTGAAATGCCGTTTAATCAGAAACCACAGAAATTCAATGCAAACATTAACACAGTTGAAATTGGCTGCGGGGACAAAGCAATCAAATTAGGAGGAGAAAATACTTTTCCTTTCTATACTTTTGACGCACCCATAGAAAATGCACCAAAAGTAGGTGTGGAAATTTCAGATATGGGGCTTGCTAATGTTCCGGGTATCCAGGAATACTATGCAGGTGCAACAACTATGGCTGAAATTGCTAAAAAAGCAGAAGCTGTAGAAGGTGCTGATTTCGTTTGCTTACGTTTGGAAGGCGGAGATCCAAATGGAGCTGACAAATCTGTAGATGAATTAATCGCTATCGTAAAAGAAGTTGGAGATGCTGTTACTTGCCCATTAGTTGTAGAAGGATGTAAAAACGTTGAAAAAGACGCTGAATTACTTCCTAAAGTAGCTGAAGTTTTACAGGGTAAAAACGCATTAGTTCTTTCTGCAAGAGAAGAAAACTACAAAGCTGTTGGTGCAGCAGCAGGTCTTGCTTATAACCAGAAAGTTGGAGCTGAGTCTGCAGTAGATATTAACCTTGCAAAACAGTTAAACGTTGTAATGACACAGTTAGGTGTAAAAGAACAGGATATTGTTATGAATGTTGGTTCAGCAGCAGTAGGATACGGTTTTGAATATGTAGTTTCTACTATGGATCGTATTAAAGGTGCTGCATTATCTCAGAATGATAATATGTTACAGATGCCAATCATCACAACAGTTGCTGATGAATCTTGGAGCGTAAAAGAGGCTATGGCTTCTGAAGAAGATATGCCAGAATGGGGCTCTCTTGAAGAAAGAGGTATCAGCATGGAAGTACAGACAGCAGCTGCTGTTTTAGCATCTGGTTCTGACGCTGTTATTCTGAAACATCCTCAGTCCATTGCAACTATTTCAAAAATGATTAAAGAATTAATGTAATCGTAAAACAGGAGGATTAAAACAAATGGGATTAACAGGTATTCAAATCTTTAAAATGACACCAAAGAAAAACTGTAAAGAGTGCGGTTGCCCTACATGTATGGCTTTTGCTATGAAAGTTGCACAGGGTGCTTTGGAAATTTCCAAATGTCCGCATATGTCTGATGAAGCTTTAGCCGAATTATCTGAAGCTACAGCTCCACCAATGAAAACAATCAAAGTCGGTGCGGGCGACAACGAATATACATTGGGTGGTGAAACTGTTTTATTCAGACATGAAAAAACATTCGTAAGCAAAACAAGATATGCAGTATCTCTTTGCACATGTATGGATGACGCAGCAGTAGATGCAAAACTTGCTGAACTTCAGAAAGTTGATTACGAACGTATCGGTGAAAGAATGTACGTTGAAGTGATTTATGTAAATTATGTAGATGGTACAGAAAAAGATCGTTATGTAGAAATGGTTAAGAAAGCAGCTGCTACAGGAAGAACTCTGGTTCTTGGATGTACAGATGTAGAATTAGCAAAAGAAGTATTAGAAGTTTGCAAAGATGCGAAACCAGTATTAAATGGTGCAACAGCAGCAAACTACGAAGCAATGAACGAAGTTGCAAAAGCAGCAGGTGTTGTTTTAGGTGTTTCAGGTGCTGATTTAAATGAAATTTATGATACAGTTGCTGCATTAGAAAAAGCAGGAAACAAAAACCTGGTTATCGATGCAACAGGTGCATCTGTAAAAGAAACATACGGAAACGCTGTTCAAATTCGTCGTGCAGCATTAAAAGATCAGGATAGAACATTTGGATATCCTACAATTGTAAACTTAGCAAAAATCGCTCATGGCGATAGAAACTTACAGCAGGCTCTGGCTTCCTTATTTACAGTAAAATACGGTTCCATCGTTGTTATGGAAACTTTGGATTATGCAGAAGCATTACCACTGTTCGGATTAAGACAGAACGTATTTACAGATCCACAGAAGCCAATGAAAGTAGAACCAGGCGTATATCCATTAAATGGCGCTGATGAAAACTCTATTTGCCTGACAACTGTAGACTTTGCTCTTACATACTTCGTTGTATCTGGTGAATTGGAGCGTTCCGGTGTACCATGTAATCTGATTATCTCCGATGCAGGCGGACTTTCCGTATTAACTGCATGGGCTGCTGGTAAATTATCTTCCACATCTGTTGCTAAATACATTCAGGAAAATGTAGAAGGTAAAGTAAAATCCAGAAAATTAGTTATTCCAGGAAAAGTAGCTGTATTAAAAGGTGATATCGAAGCAAAACTTCCAGGATGGGAAATCATCGTTGGACCAATGGAAGCTGTACAGTTAGTAAAATTCTTGAAAGATTTAACTGCTTAATGTTTGTAAGACAGTAATGGCAGACTGTTTATAGGGAAGCGGTCCGCATTTGCGGACCAAAGCTTCTCAAATCTTTTTTCATTTCTGTAAATTTCCCCATTCTTATTGTGAAAAGAATGGAGTGTTATGGAATAAATAGATTGAAAATAATAATTTAAAAATGATATATAAAGTAAAAGGAGAATTATTATGGCTAAATTTGTTACAATTGGTGAAAGACTTTCAACAACTGCACCTGCAGTAAATAAAGCATTTACAGAAAGAGATCCAGAACCAATTCTGAAGAGAGCAAAACAGCAGTTAGATGCTGGTGCTGTTTATCTTGATGTAAACATCGGACCTGCTGAAAGCGACGGTGTAGAATTAATGAAATGGGTAGTAGAACTGCTTCAGTCCAATTTTGATAATGTTCCTTTAGCTCTTGATACTTCTAATAAGAAAGCTATCGAAGCTGGTATTTCTGTATATAACAGAAGCAAAGGTAAACCAATCGTTAACTCTGCAGATGCTGCTGGAAGAATTGAATATTTGGATTTAGCTGCTGCAAATGATGCGATTTGTATTGCACTTTGTAACGGAGAAGGTATTGCAAAAGACAATGATGAACGTATGATGTACTGCCAGACTCTTTTGGAGAGAGGTATGGAACATGGTATGGATTCTGCTGATATTTGGTTTGACCCATTATTCCTTGTTGTAAAAGGTATGCAGGACAAACAGATGGAAGTATTAGAAGCAATAAAAATGTTCAGTGACATGGGATTAAATTCTACAGGTGGTCTGTCCAATAACTCAAACGGTATGCCAAAACATATCCGCCCAATTATGGACTCCGCTTTAGTTGCTATGTGTATGATGCAGGGATTAACATCTGCAATTGTAAATCCTAATGATTTAAGACTTATGGAAACAATCAAATCTTGTGATGTATTTAAAAACAATACATTATACGCAGATTCTTATCTGGAACTGTAAGAAAAATACTTATTGAATAAGATACAAGCACGGGCTGTTGCAAGTAATTTGCAACAGCCTGTATAAAAAGCAGAGAAAGGCAGAATTCGTATGTTTAAAGTGACTTTTAAATTCGGTAGCGGCGAGGATGTCACGACCTTTGCCCAGGAAGGTGAAAACCTGTTAGAAGTAGCACGTGTAACCAATGTGGCGATTGATGCTCCATGTGGCGGAAATGCGTCCTGCGGAAAGTGCAAGGTAAAATTAGTAGAGGGAGAATTACATTCTCCAAAGACACGTCATATCTCTGATGAAGAATATGATGGGGGCTGGCGACTGGCATGTGTAAGTAAAATTACGGGTGATGTTGCGGTGGAAGTACCCGATATTGCATCTGCTTATCGCAGTCGAATGAAAGTTGCGGATTTAAGTTCTAAAAAAGAAATCGCTATTTTTGAAAGTGCAAAGAATGATTTAGAAGAAGTCGGACTGACATTGAAAAACAGCATGGATATTTTAGAGGTTTCCATGGAAATCCCTTCTTTGGATGATACTATGCCGGATAATGAGCGTTTGGTAAGGGCAATTAAAAAAGTAACAGGAGCTTCGAAAGTAAGACTGCCGTTTCAGGTTCTTACCAAAATAGCAAGAGTATTTAGAGAAAGTAAATTTGAAGTACGCTGTGTAATCCGTACTTCTGATGAAGGTGATGTTTTTGTATACGATGTATATCCCAAATCAGAAGATGTGGTAATCGGCGGTCTTGCTATTGATATCGGAACAACTACAGTATCAGCGTTGTTGATTAATATGCTGACAGGTGAAATTATTGGAAAGGCTTCTTCTGGAAACGGACAAATCCGATATGGTGCAGATGTTATTAACCGTATTATTGAGTCCATGAAACCGGGCGGAAGTGAAAAACTGCAAAAAGCAGTGATTGATGAAACTATCAATCCCTTAATTCAGCAGATGTGCAGAGCAAATGGATTTAAACCGGAGCATATTTATAGAATGTCAATTGCTGCAAATACAACTATGAATCATCTTATGGCAGGAATGGAAGGAGACCCTATTCGTATGGAGCCATATATTCCTACCTTTTATAAGACAAATTCTCTGTTTGCATCTGATATTGGAATTTCCATTAACAGAGATGCACACATTATTGTAGCCCCTAATATTGGGAGCTATGTAGGAGGAGATATTACCGCCGGTACTCTTGTTAGTATGCTTTGGAACCGTCCGGAATTCTCTCTCTTTATTGACTTAGGTACAAATGGCGAATTAGTATTTGGTAATTCTGATTTTATGATGAGCTGTGCATGTTCAGCAGGTCCGGCTTTTGAAGGTGGAGATATTAGCTGTGGTATGCGTGCAACAGACGGAGCCATTGAGTCATGTACCATTGACAAAGATACTATGGAGCCTTCTTATCATGTAATTGGTGAAGAAGGAGAAAAACCAATTGGTTTATGTGGTTCAGGAATTATTGATGTAATTGCGGAATTATTCCGCACAGGGATTATTAATCCAAAAGGAAAATTTGTGCGCGAAGGAAAACGTGTACGTCATGATGAATACGGAATGGGCAGTTATGTCCTTGCTTTTGAGGAAGAAGCAGGTTCTGTAAAAAATGTAGAAATTAATGAGGTCGATATTGATAACTTTATTCGAGCAAAGGGAGCAATCTTTTCCGCAATCCGTACTATGCTTGCCTCTATTGACTTTGATGTTGAAATGATTGATGATGTGTATGTTGCAGGTGGTATCGGAAGTGGTATTAATATGCAGAATGCAGTGAGAATAGGAATGTTTCCGGATATTCCCATGGACAAGTTTCATTATATCGGAAACTCTTCTTTATCCGGTGCTTATACTATGCTTCTTTCAAAAGATGCAGAAAGAAAATGTTATGAATTGGCATCAAATATGACATATTTAGAGTTATCTACAGTTCCTACCTATATGGATGAATTTGTAGCATGCTGTTTTATTCCTCATACAGACACATCTTTATTTCCGTCCAGTATGCAGGATGAATAAAAACAAATATTATCCGAGGTGAAGATATGAATTTTGACTATGCAAAAGACAGTAAAGAGCAGCGTCCCTATGAACATTATTTAGCAGCCTATAAAGATATGGACCCGAAAGAAATCAGTGAAAGAACGGGAATTCCTTATGATGAGGAAAGTCAAAGATTTACCGTATGTTTTATGGGAAGCACTTATCTTGTTTCATTCCCGGATTACGAAATTTCTCACGTGGAGGATGAGATTGGAGTTTATCCTTTAGAAGAAGCTATGAATGCAAAAATATTCATTATTCGCTATTTGGCAGAACGTTTTGCAGCTCCTTTTTCAGGTAAATTTCTTACTTATCATGATGTTCCATGGGGCGAAGTCTATTTTCGTCAGTTTCAGGGAAGATGTTTAATGCGTTTTGCTTTTTCCTACGGAAATAAACTGGAACATTTTCAGAAGGTTATGGAATATTTAGGAGCAGAAAAATCTACCGAAGGTGATTGTTCTTATAAATTAGAATTTATGAACAATTTATTTATAAAGTTTATCCTTTGGGAAGGTGATGATGAATTTCCGCCTTCTTCACAGATTTTATTTTCAGATAATTTTGCTGTCAGTTTTGCTGCAGAAGATTTGGCAGTGGCAGGTGATATTGCAATCAATATGATGAAAGCAGTAGAAAGAAAGTTATTTTAGAATAAAAAGAGAAAGCAGAAAATAAATTTCTAAAGTTTGAAATTGGACATATAAATAATAATGAAAATAATGTGGCATTGCCATTTTATTCTTTAAATTCTATTAATTTTTAAGGAGGTTTTAGGAATGGGATTCAAATCAGACATCGAAATTGCACAGGAGTGCACAATGGAGCCAATTACTAAAATTGCAGAAAAAGCAGGTATTGATGATAA
>RCNH01000064.1_pt1 | contig 50043 bp, 43 predicted proteins | sample 2041161 | NCBI WGS metagenome assembly RCNH01 (sample SAMN09708215, study PRJNA481090) | Feces metagenome, whole genome shotgun sequencing project. | biome: feces | host: Leptonychotes weddellii | place: Antarctica: Sion Island | collected 2010-03-01 | reverse complement strand
TTTTTTCACGATAGACGAACAAACACAAATATACCTTTCATCAACGCCAACAAGGACAACACCAACTTTATCTACAAGGTCGAGGGTGTAACGCACGACCAGACAGAGAAGTGCAACGAGATAAAGCGATTTAAAGAAAAATTCGAGTACCTGCAATCCGTCGGAGCATCCGTTTCTTTCTTCAAAACGGCCAACAACACCCTCCACAACAATCTCACGCTGTTGGACTTGGGCATCGAGCGCATCATCGCCGAGAGTCTGCTGCTCTACTACTCGGGCTTCGGGAAAGATGTCGAACAGATTATTTCGAAAATCTCGCTCGACGACCCGTTGCACATCGCCACCGACACCTGCCAGCCGATGTACGCCTACAAGATGAAACAGTTTCTGATAGCATTTGCCCTCGGCATGACCGCCTCAAAACCCTGGTGCGGAAAGTTCAACGCCAACGGCGGATATATCGTCGTCAAGGAGGACGGCGACATTGTCTGCTATCACTTCTTTGACCGCAACGACCTCGAAGATTATCTCTACCACAACACCCGTTTCGAGACACCGAGCACCACACGACACGAATTTGGCGACATTTGGGAAAAGGAGGGTTGTTTCTACATGAAGCTCAATTTACAGATTAGATTCAAATAACATTTGCACCCTCTTTGCAAAGGTGCGGTGACAGATTTATTGATATGAGATTTAACCGATATTTTCTATTTCGTCTGACAGTGGCGGTGGCTGCTGTCACTCTTTTGGTTTCCTGCTCGCTGCTCAAGGTGGCAGTATCGACGGGTGACCCGCTGAGCAAACAGGACTCCGAAACCCGTCTGATGACCCGCGGTTTCTACCACGACATGACCGCCGAAATCGCACAGGCGGCCGACTCCATCACCAACACTTCGACCGACCTCGACACGCGTGTGGCTGCCATACGCTGGAAGATGCGTTCGTCACGCGCCGCCGTCACGGCCGCCATGCAGAGCATACCCGAGGTATCGCTCGCCGACACGTGGATTCTCTGCCGGCGCATGAACACCGCGATGCAAACCACGCCCGACTCCCTGCTCTTCGGCCCTTACAGCCACATCGCACGCGCCACGACAGCGCGTCTCGAACGCCGCGCCCACAAGCTCGTGCGTCAGGCACTCTCGCCCGAACGCTACACCCTCATGGAGCACTTCGTCGATAAAATCATCGAGGAGAACCCCTCCGACCGTGGCGAGGAGGCTGCCAACACCACGCTGGCATGGATAGAGTTCCTCAAGGCCAACGGCGTGGAGGTCTCCTACGCGGCAGGCTCCATCTCGGAGGTCATCTCCGATGTGAACGACCGTCTGACGGGACAGACCCAGCAGATTGCCAACACGGTGGGCTGGTCGAAAGACATCTTCCAGTTGCAGTTGCAGCAGGACAGCACACGCTCGGCACTCGGAGCGCGCATCGACACCCTCGAACAGCACTTCTCGCGCATAGTCACCGTCACGGAGCATCTGCCCGAAATCTCGGACAAGGCACTGGCGGAGTTTGACAAGCAGGTGCACGACATTCTCGATGCCATGCAGATGGCCATCGACACCTCGTTTGCCGACATGAGCCACCAGCGCATGGAGCTGCAACACTACATCACCAACGAGCGACAGGCCATCATCGGCCAGCTCAACGACTCCGCCCAATCACTGGTCACCACCACCCTCGATGCCATTCCCTCGCTGGTGGGCAAAGCCCTGTTGTTCATCGTCACGGGTATCCTCATTCTGTTGGGTGTGCCCTTCGCCCTGGGCTTCTGGCTGGGTGGCGTGAGACAGCGTGCGCGCGACAAGAAAAACGCCTCCAAGTCAGAAGCATAAGAAAAAAGTAGTATCTTTGCACCCCCAAACACACAACAATGGCACGAAAGAAGAAAAACAACCACCCTCTCATCGAGGGTCTTGAGATAACGACACTGGCAGCCGAAGGCAAGGCCATGGGTCGCTGGAACGAACAGGTGGTCTTTGTACCGATGACCGTTCCGGGTGATGTGGTCGATGTGCAGATTCGTCTGAAACGCCGCCGCTTCATGGAGGGTTATGTGGTCAACTATGTGAAGAAGTCGCCCCTGCGCTCCGAGCCGTTCTGCGAGCATTTCGGCATCTGCGGCGGTTGCAAGTGGCAGAATCTTCCCTACGAGGAGCAGCTCAACTTCAAACGCGAGCAGGTGCGCGACCAGCTCACCCGCATCGGCAAGGTGGAGTTGCCCGAAATCGCGCCCTGTCTGGGTTCGAAGGAGACCCAATTCTACCGCAACAAGCTCGAATTCACCTTCGCCGACCGCCGCTGGCTCACCAACGAAGAGATTGCCCAGAACGAGGACATCGTGGCAACCCCCGCTTTGGGATTCCACATCCCCGGTATGTTCGACAAGGTGCTCGACATCCACAAGTGCTGGTTGCAGCCCGAACCCTCGAATGCCATCCGCACCGAGGTCAAGCGTTTCGCTCTGGAGCAGGGCTACACCTTCCACAACGCCCACACCCACGAGGGCTTCCTGCGCAACATGATTATCCGCACCGCTTCGACCGGTGAGGTGATGGTCATCGTGGTCTTCGGCGAGGAGAACACCCCCGAAATCAAGCGTCTGCTCGACCATCTCACCGAGCAGTTCCCCCAAATCACCTCGTTGTTCTACGTGGTGAACACCAAGCTCAACGACTCGGTGGGCGACCTCGAGGCGGTATGCTATCGCGGCAAGGACCACATCGTGGAGGAGATGGAGGGACTCAAATTCAAGGTAGGCCCCAAGTCGTTCTACCAGACCAACTCGAAGCAGGCCTACGAGCTGTATAAGGTCACCCGCGAGTTTGCCGGACTGCAACCCGACGAGACCCTCTACGACCTCTATACGGGTACGGGTACCATCGCCAACTTCTGCGCCGCACGTTGCAAGAATGTGGTGGGTATCGAGTACGTTCCCGAAGCCATCGAGGACGCCAAGGTCAATTCGGCCATCAACGGCATCACCAACACGAAGTTCTATGCCGGCGACATGAAGGCCGTCCTCGACGACAAGTTCGTGGAGCGAAACGGTCGTCCCGATGTCATCATTCTCGACCCGCCCCGTGCAGGTGTCGATGAGCCGGTCATCGAGGTCATCAAGCGCGCGGCACCCCACCGCATTGTCTATGTGAGCTGCAATCCTGCCACTCAGGCACGCGATTTGGCACTCTTCGACGACGATTACAAGGTCATCGCCGTGCAGCCTGTCGATATGTTCCCCCACACCCATCATGTGGAGAATGTCGTCAAGCTCGAAAGACGATAAACCCCAAGACATACACTTTGGAACAAGGGACGGAATGAATTTCCGTCCTTTTTTATACCAAAGTGGGGCGTTTTTACGTTATATTTGCAGAAGATGTGTTTCACACAAAAAAATTTGAAGTTATGAAACGATTGCTTTTATTGTTCGCCATTGTGGCAATGGCGATGCCCACAATGGCACAGGAGAGAGATGAAATTCCCCAGATACAGGTCATGGGACGCGCCGAGAGAGAGGTGATGCCCGATGAGTTCTACCTCTCGATTATCATCAACGAAAAGGATTCGAAAGGCAAAATCTCGGTCGAGAAGCAGCAGAATGATATGATTGACGCCCTCAAGCGACTCAACATCGACACCGAAAAGCAGCTCAAGCTGTCGAATCTGGCGAGCGAGTTCTTCAAAAAGAAGAATTCGATTGCCGTGGCGAAGTATCAGTTGAAACTGACCTCCACCCAGCAGCTCACCGCCGTACAGCAGGCTTTGGACAAGTTGGGCATCTCCAACGTGTCGATTCAGAAGGTGTCGGTATCGAACATCAAGGCCCTCACCGACGAGTTGCGTTGTGAGGCGATGAAGAACGCCAAGCAGACCGCCACGGAGCTGGCGGAAGCCATCGGCCAGCAGGTGGGTCCCTGCTTCTACATCTGGGATTCGAACAACGACCTCCGACCCCGACTCTATAACAATGCCGCTTTCTCGCGCAGCAATTTCATGGCCAAAGGTATGGTTTACGAATCGGAGGACGCAGCCGTTGTCGAGGAGCAGGAGGTGGTCGAATTCAAGTCCATCAAGCTCGAATATACGGTGCAGGCAAAGTTCGTTTTGAAGTAAATTTTGCCTCAAAATCAGAAATCGCCGACCGCCTGCCAAAGTGGCAGACAAACGACTGATATTCAAAGGACTATACGTTTATAAAGATTATTAAAAAAGAAGCACCCGAAAGAGTGCTTCTTTTTTTTGTGCCGCCACGACAAGAAATATCCGTCGCATTTTGCTAATCTCGTTATTTTCGCGTAACTTTGTTTTCCTTTACTAATTAGAGGAGCTATGAAACAGCAGGTTAATTTGAATTATGAGCATTACGAAGAGCTGGATGCCATGCCCGAAGCAGATAAGAAGCTGATTATCGAGGCACAAAACGCGACCCGAAAAGCTCATGCCCCCTACTCCCATTTCCATGTGGGTGCGGCGGCACGTCTGCGCAGCGGCTTGATTCTCCACGGCAGCAACTTCGAGAGCGAAGTCTATCCCGCGGGTCTGTGTGCCGAGCGCACACTGCTCTTCTACGCCGAAGCCAATTATGCCGACGACCCCATCGAGGCGATGGCCATCGCCTCGGTTCCTTCCGACAGAGAGGTCTATCCCTGTGGTCAGTGCCGTCAGGTGCTGGTCGATGTGGAGCGCCGCCAAGGCTCGCCCATACGTGTGATTATGAGCGGCAACGGCACCTCATCGGTGGTCAGCACGGCTGCCGACCTTCTCCCCTTCACCTTCAAACTCTAAATCAGAGATATGTTCAGCGAGAAAGATATCCTCTATGAGGACAACCACCTGTTGGTGGTCAACAAACACTGCGGCGATTTGGTGCAGCCCGACCCCTCGGGCGAGAGCGCACTCGAAGACCAGATAAAGGCCTTCATCAAATGCCGCGACCAGAAACCCGGCGATGTATTCCTGGGTGTGGTTCACCGCATCGACCGCCCCGTGAGCGGCGTGGTGCTGTTTGCCAAGACCTCCAAGGCACTGGCACGTCTCAACGAGATGATTCGTGAGGGCAGGATTCACAAAATCTACTGGGCACTCACCGAGGCGACTCCCTCGCCCGAGAGCGGAGAGTTGAAGCACTACATCGTGCGCGACACGCGACTCAACAAGTCGAAGGCCTACGACACCCCCAAGAGCGAGGGCAAGGAGGCACGCCTGCGCTACCGTGTGGCAGGTGTGGGTACGCGCTACACGCTGGTGGAGGTGGAGCTGCTCACCGGCCGTCACCACCAAATCAGAGCCCAGCTCTCGAAAATCGGATGTCCGATTCGCGGCGACCTCAAATACGGAGCGAAGCGTTCGCTGCCCGACGGAGGTATCTCGCTGCACTCGCGCCGTGTGGAGTTTATCCACCCCGTGAGAAAGGAGCCTGTGACGGTGACTGCACCCGTACCCGAGGGCGACAACCTGTGGCAGTTTTTCAAGGACTTGTAAACCCGGAACGGATAAGCTATGCGACTTCTTATACAACGAGTGAAAGAGGCATCGGTGACCATCGACGGCGAGCTGCATTCCCAAATCGGACAGGGACTTCTGGTCTTTGTGGGTGTGGGCATGGACGACGAAGAGGAGGACATCGAATATCTGGCCGGCAAGCTCTCGCGACTGCGCATTTTCGATGATGAGGAAGGGGTGATGAACCTCGATGTGCGTCAGATTGACGGGCAGGTGCTGGTGGTGAGTCAGTTCACCCTGCAAGCCGCCACCCGTAAGGGCAACCGCCCCTCCTACATCAAGGCAGCCCCCGAAGCCATCTCGAAACCCCTCTACGAGCGGTTTACCCGCCGTGTCAGCGAGCTGCTCGGCAAGGAGGTACCCACGGGAGTGTTCGGTGCCGACATGAAGGTGGCACTCGTCAATGACGGTCCCGTGACCATCTGGATGGACTCCAAGAACAAGGAGTAAATTTCCCCCTCCGCATCGGGGACTCTGCACAAGACAAAAGTAACAATATTATAGAATGACAATGAAGAAATTTTTCATGTGGGGACTCATGGCACTGGCCATGGTCTTCGTATCGTGCGATGAAGACGATTTCAAGTATGACGGTGACTGGTTCGGCACTCCCGAAATCAGCAATGTAACCGCCAATACACTAAAAATCAAATGCACCACCTCCATCAACGAGTCGGTGCTCAACGGCAATCAGGCCGGTTTCAAATATGTGGCCATCGAAGGCGACCAGCAGGGTGTATTCCACTTTGCCAAGGGTGAAGTGAGCGAGGGTGTGATGTCGGCCGACATCAAGGGACTCACCTCGCAGACCCGCTATGCCCTCTACCCCATCATCAACTTCGGCACCAAGGTAGCCGAGGGACAGAAAGTGATGGCGACCACACTCGAAGGCAGTGACCCCACACCTTCGCCCGACCCCGACCCCACGCCCACTCCCGAGGAGAAGCCCACCATTGCCACTCCCACCGCTCCCGATGCCGAAATCACCGAGACATCGGCTACCCTCTACTGTGAGGTCAGCTATGCCGGCACCGAGACCCTCTCTTACACCTTCCTCTACCGCAAGGTCGGCGAACAGACCTTCAAGGAGGCAAAGGCTTCCGAGGCCAAGTCTTTCTCGCTCAGTGCCGAGGTATTGGCAGCAGGCAGTGTGAAGGTGAAGGCCACCATCACCGGTCTGACTGATGACACCCAGTATGAGTACAAGTTGCAGGTGAAGGCCGGCGACAAGACCTTCGAGAGCGCACTGGTGAAGTTCTCGACCAAGAAGAGCCAGGGCGGCGGCGAGGTAACCCCCACCCCCGACCCCAACATGAAATACACCGGTTGGGCAGAGCTTCCTTCCGAGGATTTGAGCAAGAAGAACAGCGAGTACTTCTACGCCTACCACCTCTGCCCCGACTTCAAGAACGGCAGCCAGAAGATGCGTAACTTCACCGCCTGCTACTCGAAGTCGAAGATTTGCCCCGTATGGGTGGCTGCGCCCCTCCACATGTGCTATGCAGGTTCGGGACGTCACGACAAATACCGCGAAGACCCCCTCATCAAATGCCATCAGAACGGCAGGTGGGACGGTTACACCCGTGGTCACATGCTGGGTTCTGCCGAGCGTAACAAATACATTGAGACCAACCACGATGTGTTCTACTACTCGAACATCGGTCCCCAGCTGGGTTCTAACGGTTACTTCAACTGCGGTGGCGGTCAGTGGAACACCGCCGAGGACTGGGTGGACAAGCAGTGGAGAAACTCATCGGATACCTGCTATCAGATTGTAGGTTGCTACTGGGACCCCAGCATCAAGAAAAACTATGTCAAAGGCACGGAGATTCCCACCCACTACTACACCGTACTGCTCAAGGCAAAGCGCGGCGTGAAGAAATGGGTCGGCAACTGCTCGGCCAACGAATTGCAGGCCATTGTCATCTGGGTACGCCACAAGCACTACTCGAAGGGTGAGGTGGTGAAGCCCGAGGGTTTCGAATCGCACAAGATGTTCAAGACCGTAGCCGAAGTGGAGCGACTCACCGGCCACAAGTTCTTCCCCAACGTGCCCAACGCACCCAAGGACAGCTACAACACTCATGACTGGAACTGGTAAACAAGGAAAACAGATATAACCCTATATCCGAGAAGTGAAGAGGAAGAGTTCGAGAGCCCTTTTAATCGCCTGTCTGGTACTCCTGCTGTCGACGTGCAGCTTCGAAAAGGATTACCGTTATCTTGCAGAGAAAAAGAGCCATTCGGGCTCTTCCTCTGTTTTTGACAGTCGTCACCACAGCGAAGAGTCAGACTCTCGCAAGGGACAACATAACAACAGCGGACATAAGTCCGACAAGTCACAACCACCCGCCAAGGCAAAGCCCTCCCCACAGGGACAGCCCGCCGAAAAGGGGCACTCAGCCCCCGAAAAGGCACAACCGCAGACCCCCTCGCGCCACGAGCGTGACGGTGCCTTGCAGGGCTACACGGGCTGGTTGGAGCTGCCCTTCGACCAGAAGCGCGCGGGCGACTATCTCTACATCACCCACCTCTGCCCCGATTTGAAGGCCGGAGGTCATGCGGCACGCAACTACACGGTATGTTACAGCGTGAAGGCAGGCTGTGCCATTTGGGTGGCAGCACCCATGCATCGCTGCTATGTGGAGAAGCGTGTCGAGCGCACCAACGACTGGCAGTTCGACCCCAAGGTGTCGCTCCGTCAGCAGCCCGACCTGCGCAGTGCCTACCGCAAGAAGTATTCGCGCGGTCACATGGTGGCATCGGGCGACCGCATCTCGACCGCAGGGTCGAATGCCCAAACCTTCTTCTTCACCAACATGACCCCGCAAATCCAAAACGGATTCAATGCCGGTATGTGGTCATACTTCGAGCGCAAGGTGCAGGAGCTGGCGATGAAGACCCCCGACACGCTCTATGTGGTGACGGGAGCCCACTTTGCCGACTACCGCACCTCGACCACCGACCGGGGAGGTCGTTATGTGGCGGTGCCCACCCACTTCTACAAGGTGCTGATTCGTTCGAAGAGCGGTCGCACGGGGCGTTCCCTGCGCGACCTGCGACCCGAGGAGATGGAGTGTGCCGCATGGTTGCTGGAGCACCGACCCTACAAGGGAGAGAAGAATCTGCGCAAGTATATCATGAGCGTGGAGCAGTTGGAGCGGATTACCGGTCAGGAATTCTTCACCCACCTGCCCAATGCGCCCAAGCAACGATTAGACGTATCATTTTGGAAATTCTGACCTGAAGAGAGATGTATTACTGGGGAGACGACAGACGATTTAATTCCTACGCGGCGTACTTCAAACGCCTTTTTGGCGGCCGTGTGCAGAAGGTGGCGGTCAATGCAGGCTTCACCTGTCCCAACCGTGACGGACGCATCTCGACAGGCGGTTGCACATTCTGCAACAACGAGGCCTTCACCCCCTCGTACTGCCGACCCGACAAGAGCATCACCCGTCAGATTGACGAGGGAATAGAGTTCCACCGCCGCCGCTACCGCAACGCCTCGCAGTTTCTGGTCTACTTCCAATCCTACACCAACACCTACGCACCGCTCGACGACTTGCGCCGCTGTTATGACGAGGCCCTCGCGCACGAGGGGGTCATCGGCATCGTGGTCGGCACACGCCCCGACTGTGTGAACGAGGAGCTGTTGGACTACTTTGCGTCGGTGGCACGCGACCACTATGTGACCATCGAATACGGCATAGAATCGACCTTCGACGAGACATTGAAGGCCATCAACCGCGGTCACGACTTCGCCTGCGCACAGCGTGCCGTGGAAATGACCGCCGAGCGCGGTCTGCACGTGGGGGCGCACTTCATTCTCGGTCTGCCGGGCGAGAGCGATGAGATGCTCATCGCCCAGACAGAGAAAATCAACGCCCTGCCCCTTACGACCGTGAAGTTCCACCAGCTGCAAATTTTCCGTGGCACGACCATGGCGCGCGAGTATGACCTCCACCCCGAACGCTTCCGTTTTTGGACGCTGGACGAGTACATTGCCCTCTTCACCCAAATCCTCCGCCGACTGCGTCCCGACCTTGTGGTCGAACGCTTCGCATCGGAAGCTCCGCCCCGTTATCACTACGGTCCGAATTGGGGTTTGATACGAAATGACCAATTATTATCGCTTCTCGAGAAAAGTTTGGCGCATTCGGATGCATATCAAGGCGATTTTTTTCTATCTTTGTAGGTACAAACTAAAAATATCTTCACCGCTATGAAACACCTGACTATGGCTTCGGTATTAAAAGTCCTGAAGGAATACTCGATTATGGCATTCGGTATGTTCCTTTACGCATTTGGTTGGATCGGTTGCGTAAAACCGGCAGACGGTACGGGCGGTGGAGCCGGTGGTTTGGGTTACGTACTCAGCGAGGGTGTCAATGCCATCGGTGTGTCGATGGGCTATGACTGGGGTATCAAGATGGGTACCATGGTGTTGCTCATCAATGCCATACTTATCCTCATCGGCGGTCTGATTGTGGGCTGGAACTTCGGTATCAAGACCATCTTCAGTATCATCATGATTTCGGTGAGCATGAACTTCTGGCAGTGGTTCATCGAGGAGTCGGGCTATGCCTCCTCGATTTTCCCCATCTTCGAACCCACAGAACATCTCCTGCCCATGATTCTGGGCGGTATCTTCGCAGGTATAGGTATCGCGCTCTGCTTCTCGCAGGGCGGTACTACGGGTGGTACGGATATCGTGGCACTCATCATTCAGAAATACCACAACGTCAACTACGGTAAGATTCTCATCTACACCGATGCCGTCATCATCGGTTCGGCACTCTTCGTGGGCAAGGGTCTGGCTACGCTCATCTACGGTTATGTGATGACCGTGGTGGTGGCCTACACTGTCGATATGCTCATGTCGGGTAACAACCAGTCGCATCAGGTCTTCATCATCACCAAGGACTACAACAAGATGGCCGAGGCCGTGTCGAGCAACATGCACCGCGGTGTCACCCTCATCGACTCGCAGGGCTGGTACTCCAAGGAGCCTTCGAAGATTGTGATGGTGGTCTGCCGCAAACGTGAAACTCCCATGTTGTTGAAATTCGTCAGAGGAGTCGATGCCACGGCGTTCATCTCGGTAGGCTCCGTGATGGGTGTCTATGGCGAGGGCTTCCAGCCGCTCACCAAACTCTAATGCCGCTCTATGCCGACATAGTTCTCCCGCTCGCACAACCCGAATACACCTTCGCCATACCCGAAGGCATGACGGTTGAAAAGGGGTGTGCCGTGGCGGTACAATTCGGCGCAAAGAAAATCTACACGGGCATCGTATGGCGCATACACGACCGCCGTCCCAATGTCAAAACCGTAAAACCCATACAGGCTCGTCTCTATGACGAGCCGTTGCTTTCCGATGCCCAGATGCAACTCTGGGAGTGGATGGCCGATTACTATATGTCATCGCTGGGCGAAGTGATGCGTGTGGCTCTGCCCTCGCTGATGAAACCCTCCGCCACCACACAGAGCCGCTTCGAGGAGGAGCTGTTCCGTCCGCGCAAGGAGTTGTATTTTCTGCTCTCGCCGGCATTCAGGGAGCGCACACATCTCGACGAGGTGCTCGACCAACTCGAACGCCGCGCCCGCCGACAGTACGATGCGCTGTTGGAAATCATCACCACAGTTCAGCCCGATGCGCTGAAGACCGACACCCTCTCCCCCGAAGTTTTCGAAACCGAAGTGCCTCGCCGTCTGCTCGACAGCGAGCTGTCGGTACTGCGCGCCCTCGAAAAGAAGGAGTACATTCTGCCCGTGGAGCACGAACCCTCCACCGAGCAGGGCAAGGTGCGTTTCCGCCTGCCGGAGCTGACTCCGCATCAACAGGAGGCTTACACCCTCATCAAGGAACAATTCGCGAACGGCAAGTCCGCCGTGCTGTTGCAGGGCATCACCTCATCGGGCAAAACCGAAGTCTATATCCACCTCATTGCCGAGGTGCTGTCACAGGGTGGCGATGTGCTGTTGCTGGTTCCCGAAATCGCCCTCACCGCCCAGCTCATCGAGCGTATGGAGCGCATCTTCGGCAGCCGTGTAACCCCCTACCATTCGAAGCTCTCCGATGTAAAGCGTTCGGAGACCTACCTGCGTCTCAACCGCTCGCAGGGCGGTAGCTTTGTGGTGGGTGTGCGTTCGTCGATATTCCTCCCCCTGAAGCATCTGCAACTCATCATCGTGGACGAGGAGCACGATGCCAGCTACAAGCAGGCCGACCCCGCACCGCGCTATCAGGCGCGCGACTGTGCGGTGATGGCCGCACGCATCTTCTCCTCGAAGACCCTTCTGGGCAGTGCCACCCCCTCGCTCGAAACATGGCTCAACGCCACGAGCGGCAAGTACGGATACGCCCGACTCACGGAGCGTTACGGCGAGGGTCGTCTGCCCGAAATCCTCATCTCCGACACCCTGCGTGCGGCACGCCGCGGCGAGCGTCACTCCCACTTCAACCAGCTGTTGTTGGACAAAATCGAGGACACCCTCTCGCGGGGCGAACAGGTGATGCTCTTTCAGAACCGCAGGGGCTTCTCGCCCTATGTGGAGTGCACCGAGTGTGGCTGGACGGCACGCTGCAAAGACTGCAACGTGTCGCTGACCTACCACAAGGCTTCGGGACGGTTGGTCTGCCACTACTGCGGCCACTCGGAGCCCATGCCCAAGAAGTGCCCCTCGTGCAAGGTCACCGACCTTGTGCCGATGGGCTTCGGCACGGAGAAAATCGAGGAGGAGATTCTCAAATTCTTCCCCAAGGCACGTGTGGCGCGTCTCGATCGCGATGCCGTGACCTCGGAGCGGGCATTCAACGCCATCATCAACGACTTCGCGGAGCACCGCACCGACATATTGGTCGGCACGCAGATGATTACCAAGGGATTCGATTTCGACGGAGTGTCGTTGGTGGGCATTCTCAATGCCGACAATCTGTTGGCGAACCCCGATTTCAGAGCCTCGGAACGCGCCTTCCAGCTGATGATGCAGGTGGCAGGACGCGCCGGCCGACGAGCTTCGGGCGGCGAGGTGGTGATACAGACCTCCGACCCGCGCAACCCCGTCCTGCGACAGGTTGTCGAGGGCGACTATGAGGGCATGGCACTCACCCAGCTGCGCGAACGCGAGGAGTTCTTCTATCCGCCCTACTCGCGCATCATCTCCTTCACCCTGCGTCACCGCGACATTCAGCTGTTGCGGCGTGCGGCCGTGGAGCTGTCTGCCGCGCTGCGCAAGATATTCGGACGCCGACTCATGGGTCCCATGTCGCCCCCCGTCGACCGCATACGCGGCGAGTATCTGATTTCGATGTTGCTGAAAATCGAGAGCGGAGCTTCGGCACGCCGTGCTCGCGAAATCATACGCCGCGAAATGGAGCGTTTCCACGCCCAAAGCGATTTCAAGTACATAGAAATTCTCATCAATGTCGACCCTCAGTAACCTCCTCCGCGAGGCGTGGGACGACATACTCTCCCTGCTCGCGCCGATGCACTGTCCCGTGTGCGGTGCGAAAATCGAGGAGGGCGAATATGTCATCTGCACCCTCTGTCGTGCCACCGCTCCGCTGACGGACTTCTGTCGCGAGGCGGACAACCCCGTGGTGCGCAAATTCTGGGGCATCGTCCCCGTGGAGCGTGCCTCGTGCTTTCTGTTCTACATCCACGGCAGCGGCTGGCGACAGATGATTCACAACTTCAAGTACAGGGGCTTTTGGCGTCCCGCCTACGTCATGGGGCAGTGGTACGGCGAGGAGTTGCGCTCATCGGGGCTCTATGACGATATAGATGTCATCGTACCCCTGCCGCTCCACCCCTTCAAACAGATGAAACGCGGCTACAACCAATCGGATTTTCTGGCCGAAGGCATCGCCCACAGCATGGGCATACGCGTGGACCGCCACTCGGTACGCCGCTCGCGCAACACCCGCTCACAAGCCCACCGACAACGCCACGAACGCGAAAAGAATGTCGCCAATGCCTTTCGTGTCGCCCGTCCCGAACGGTTGGAGGGGCTTCACATTCTTCTGGTAGACGATGTCCTCACCACGGGCAGCACCCTCTCCTCCTGCGCCACCGCCATTCTCGCAGCCGTGCCCTCGTGCCGTATCAGCATCGCCGCCCTCGCCGCTCCGCGACACGAGCTGGGACTCAAGGAGTAGAAGTCCATTCGGGGTATCGGGAAAGGGAATTTTCACAAGTGGTTTCGGCAAGGGGGACGGTAAACGGTTTTGGCAGACGGTTTTTGTAGGCGGTATCATCAGCTGTTCGCTCTCTTTTCGTCAGTGGTCGTCTCCCTGTTTATTCGCAAAGACACATCATTTTCCCCACGGATTTTTCCCCGCAGAAACGCACTACTTTGTGCGCGAAGCCACCCTATTCTGCTCGCGGAAACGCACCCTTTTTCCGTCCCCGATTTCGCCCCTCTCACCCCTCCGCGGAGATGCTCCAGCACCCTTTCAAAATGTTACTTCTTTGTAACAGCTGTCCTCAAAAGGACAGGAAAAGCACAAAAATTCGGAAATTTCATACCTCTTTTCAAGGAGTCGGCTAACACTCCAACTCCTCCGCCCTGCCAAGAGTATCAAAGTGTAAGGCAAAACCGGTTCGTCCCCTCTTTCGGTCTCCCCCCCCCGCACCCTTCAACCCGCAGGAAATGAGCCGCAAAATCCGCGAACCGCTCCCTCAACGAGAATGGCAGTGTAAAGTTATGATGGGGTTATGCACAGAATTATCATCATAATGTCAATAACTACACCTCACGCACCCCTTTGCAGCGTGCCTGCGCCCCACTTTTGCGATAGTGAGCCACTTAAACCCCGTTAATAACAGAGTTATCGACAGTTATCCGCAAGGCGTGTTTTGAAAAGTCGCCACAAAATGTTATTTTTGAAGTTTGAAAGAATTTGAACACTAATGGCTAAAGAATTTAAACCGTCACAACGTAATGCCGAGGCTTTTGCGGCACTCACCGACAATGCAGGCAGCATACCTCCCCAGGCGGTGGAGTTGGAAGAAGCAGTGCTCGGTGCGCTGATGCTCGAAAAGGACAGCATCGTCACCGTGCAGGAGTACGTCACCCCCGATGTCTTCTACAACGAGGCACACCGACTCATCTACAAGGCTATCCTCGAGCTCTCCACAGAGCTTAAACCCGTTGACCTCTACACCGTCACCGAACGACTGAAGGTCAAGAAGGAGTTGAGCAAGGTGGGCGGCGTGAGCTACCTCGCCCAGCTGACCCAGAAGGTCGGCTCGGCAGCCAATGTGGAGTTCCACGCCAAAATCATAGCCCAGAAATATGTCCAGCGCGAACTCATCCGCTCGGCCACCGAGATTCAGAAACGCTCCTATGACGAGTCGGTCGATGTCACCGAACTCATCGGCTATGCCGAGAGCGAGATTTTCAAGGTCTCGGAAGGCCACGTGAAGCGTTCGGTGCAAAACTCGCGCGACATTCTGAAAGCCGCCCTCTCCCAGATTGAGGAGGCTTCGAAGAACACCAGCCGTTTCAGCGGCGTACCCTCGGGATTCACCGCCATCGACAATGTCACCCTCGGCTGGCAACCCTCCGATTTGATTATCATCGCGGCACGACCCTCAATGGGTAAGACCGCCTTCGTGTTGTCGATGGCGCGCAACATGGCCGTCGAGCAGGACAGCGGTGTGGCGTTCTTCTCACTGGAGATGTCCGCCGTGCAGCTGATGATGCGTCTGATTATCGCAGAGACAGGCCTGCCCGGCAACGATGTCAAGTCGGGAAAGCTCACACCCGAGCAGTGGCGTCACCTCGAGTCCGCCACCAAGCCCCTGGGTGCCGCTCCCCTCTACATCGACGACACACCGGCGCTCTCGGTCTTCGAGTTCCGCTCGAAGGCTCGCCGACTGAAGATTCACAACGAGATAAAGGTCATCATCATCGACTACCTCCAGCTGATGACCGCCAATCAGGATTCGAAGGGCAACCGTGAGCAGGAGGTGTCGTTCATCTCGCGAACGCTGAAAGCCATCGCCAAGGAGTTGAACGTGCCCATCATCGCCCTCTCGCAGTTGAGCCGTGCCACCGAGACCCGTGGCGGTTCGCGCCGTCCCCAGCTCTCCGACCTTCGTGAGTCGGGTGCCATCGAGCAGGACGCCGACATCGTGGCATTTATCCACCGTCCCGAATACTACGGCATCACGCAGGACGAGAACGGCATATCCACGGCCGGAATGGCGGAAATCATCATCGCCAAGCACCGTAACGGTGAGGTGAAGGACGTGCCGATGCGCTTCCTCAAGGAGCAGGCACGCTTTGCCGATGTGGACGATGTGGTACTCTCGCCCGATGTGGCAGAGGGTCAGCAGGCCTACGACGACTACGCCAGCGGTGCCAACAACTACTCGGCTCCCGTATCGGGCGGTCTGGGCAGCATGACGGGACCCAACGAATTTGACATATCGGCACCCTCGCTCAACGAGGAGGTGCCCTTCTAATCACCCCTAAAAACCGAGACAGAGATGTTTGTGCGCACGTTCACTGCCACGATTGTTGGTATCGATGCCCTGCCGGTGGCCGTGGAGGTCAATATCGCCGGCGGAGGGTTGGGCATGTTCCTTGTGGGTCTGCCCGACAATGCGGTCAAGGAGAGCGAACAACGCATCAGAGCCGCCTTTGAGAACTCCGGCGAGAGAATGTCGGGCAAGAAGGTGGTCGTCAACCTCGCCCCTGCCGACCTGCGCAAGGAGGGTTCGGGTTTCGACCTGCCGATAGCCGTGGGCATACTCGCCGCCATGCAGCGCATCGCCGCCGAGGAAATCGAGAATTCGCTCTTTGCCGGCGAGTTGTCGTTGGACGGCACGGTACGCCCCGTGAAGGGAATCCTTCCCATGGCGATTGCCGCCCGCGAGAAGGGTATCGCACGACTGATTGTCGCCTCGGAGAATGCCCGTGAGGCTGCCGTGGTGGAGGGAATAGAGGTCATCGGCGTGGAGAGTCTGCGCCAGACCATCGCCTACCTCAACCACGAGGAGGAAATTCTCCCCTCGCAAGCCCCACAAATGGAGAGTGCCGACCCCACGAGAGAACTCTACGACGAGGATTTTGCCGATGTCAAGGGACAGCTCCACGTCAAGCGCGCCCTCGAAATCGCCGCGGCTGGAGGTCACAACGTGCTGATGATAGGCTCGCCCGGTTCGGGTAAGACGATGCTCGCACGCCGTCTGCCCTCGATACTGCCGCCCCTGACTCCCGAGGAGTCGCTGGAGACCACCAAAATCCACTCCGTGGCGGGTCTTTCCGACATCTCGGGACTGATGCGTCAGCGTCCGTTCCGCGCACCCCACCACACCATCTCGCCCGTGGCACTCATTGGCGGAGGTCAGTTTCCACAGCCCGGTGAGGTGTCTCTGGCACACAACGGTGTTCTCTTCCTCGACGAGTTGCCCGAATTCGGACGCAGCGTGTTGGAGGTCATGCGACAGCCCTTGGAGGAGAAGCGCATCACGGTGTCGAGAGTGAAATACAGGGTGCAATATCCTGCCAACTTCACCCTCATCGCCGCCATGAACCCCTGTCCGTGCGGATACTACAACCACCCCACGCGCGAATGTACCTGCTCGCAGAACATGGTGCACCGCTACATGGGTCGCATATCGGGCCCGCTGATGGACCGTATCGATATGCACATAGAGGTGACACCCGTACCGCCCGAGGAGCTGAGCCATGCTCCAGAGGGTGAAAAGAGTGCCGTGATACGCGAACGTGTCTGTCGCGCCCGCGAGATTCAGCGTCTGCGCTTTGCCGACACGCCCGGAGTACACACCAACGCCATGATGAACAGCGCGATGTTGCGCCGTTACTGCGCTCTGGACGAGGCCTCGTCACGACTTTTGGAGCAGGCCATGCACCGACTCTCGCTCTCGGCACGAGCCTACGACCGCATCTTGAAGGTGGCACGCACCATCGCCGACCTGGCGGGTCGTCCCCACATCGAAGCTGCGGATTTGGCCGAGGCCATCAACTACCGTTCCCTCGACCGCGGCACCTGGGGCCGATAGCGAGGGGGGGGGACAAGCACCGAGGGGCAGAAGACAGAACCAAGGAGACAAGGAGGCACCGAGGGGGCAGGAGGCTCCGAAGGCAAAAAAAAACAAATTAGAAAAAAACATTCTCCGCCCATGACCCTTTCGGGGGTGAGGACGGAACAGTATAGGACGAAAAACTGAATAAGTTATGTCAAAGAAGATTATTCTTTCGGGTGGCGGTACGGGTGGCCACATCTACCCTGCCGTGGCTGTTGCCGAAGCCCTGAAACGCCGCCTGGGCGACGACGTGGAGTTGTTGTTTGTGGGTGCCGAGGGCAAGATGGAGATGGAGAAAGTGCCGGCACTGGGCTACCGTATCGTGGGTCTGCCGGTGGTGGGTCTGCAACGTCAGCTCACATGGCACAACCTGCGCAACAACATCGCTATCCCGGTAAAGATATTCCGCTCGCTGAGCAAGGCCGGCAAGACCATTCGCGAGTTTGGTGCCGATGCCGTGGTGGGCTTCGGCGGTTACGCCAGTGCCCCCGTACTGTGGTCGGCACAGCGTATGGGTATCCCCACCCTCATACAGGAGCAGAACTCCTATGCAGGACTCACCAACAAGATTTTGGGTCGTCACGCACGCCGCATCTGCACCGCCTATGACGGCATGGAGCGTTTCTTCCCTGCCGCCAACATCGTCAAGACGGGTAACCCCCTGCGCGGTCGCTTCTCGAAGGACAGCTGTCCCCGTGAGGAGGCTCTCCGCCACTTCGGTTTCGATGCAGAGAAGCCCGTGATTCTGGTGGTGGGCGGCTCGCTGGGCACACGCGCCCTCAACGAGATGATGAAGGCATGGATTTCTTCACTCCAAGGCGAAGCCCCCGTGCAGGTAATTTGGCAGACAGGAAAATATTACGAGCGCGAGATGCGTTCGTTCCTCGAGGCACACCCCACAAAGGGCATCTGGCAGGGTGCATTCATCGACCGTATGGACTATGCCTATGCGGCTGCCGATGTGGTCATCTCACGCAGTGGTGCCGGCACAGTGTCGGAGTTGTGTCTGGTGGCCAAGCCCGTGATTTTTGTCCCCTCGCCCAATGTGGCAGAGGACCATCAGACCAAGAACGCGCGAGCGTTGGAGGAGAAGGGTGCCGCCCTGCTGGTACGCGATGCGGAGTGCAGGGAGAAGGCCATGCCTGCGGCACTGGAACTGCTCGCCGACCCGCAGCGTCTGGAGCAGATGAGCCGCAACATCGAAGCGTTGGCGCGTCCCCGTGCGGCAGAAGACATAGTTGACGAAATATTAAAACTGATAGAATAATGCAATTCGATAACGTATATTTCTTGGGCATCGGTGGCATCGGCATGAGTGCCATTGCCCGCTACTTCCTCCACGAGGGCAAGCGCGTGGCAGGCTACGACCGCACCAAGACCCGACTCACCGAGCGTCTGGAGCAGGAGGGTGCCGACATCCACTACGATGACGACCTCTCGCTCATTCCACAGCCCTTCCTCGACAAGGAACACACGCTCGTTATCTTCACCCCCGCCATTCCCGTGGAGCACAGCGAGTTCTGCTACTTCCGCGAGCAGGGATTCACCATCGAGAAGCGTTCGCAGATACTGGGTCACCTCACCGCCGGAAAGTATGTCATGGCGGTGGCAGGTACTCACGGCAAGACCACCACATCGACCCTCATCGCGTGGATGAACCACGTCATCACGGGGGGCGGTTCTGCATTTTTGGGCGGTATCTCCAAGAACTTCGACGGCAACCTCGTTCTCGGTGAGGGCGAGCGTATGGCGGTCGAGGCCGACGAATTCGACCGTTCGTTCCTGCGACTCAACCCCCACACGGCCGTGGTGACCTCCGTGGACCCCGACCATCTGGACATCTACGGCACCTACGAAGCGGTGAAGGAGGCCTTTTCGCAGTTCGTGCGTCAGATTCACAAGGGTGGCAACCTCATCATCAAGGAGGGGGTGGACATCGTGTTGGACAACCCCGACATCGCGGTGTGGCGTTACTCCTACGACCGCGTGTGTGACTTCTACGCCCGCAATGTGAGATTGCAGGAGGGCGGACACTACCTCTACGACATCGTTACCCCCGACGGCGTCATCGAGGATTGCTTCCTGGGCATTCCCGGCTGGGTGAACATCGAAAACTCGGTGGCTGCCACCGCAGCACTGTGGTGTGCCGCACGCCACGAGGGCAGGGAACTGAACCACGATGCCGTGAGAAAGGCACTGCGCAGTTTCGAGGGTGTGAAACGCCGTTTCGAATTCTATGTCAATACCCCCCGTCAGGTCTACATGGACGACTATGCCCACCACCCCAACGAGTTGGCTGCCACCATCACCTCGGTGAAGAAAATGTTCCCCGGCCGTCGGGTAACGGCTATCTTCCAGCCCCACCTCTACACCCGCACCCGCGACTTCTACCGCGAGTTTGCCGAGGCTCTGTCGCACGCCGACGAGGTGGTGCTTATCCCCATCTATCCGGCACGCGAGGAGCCTATCGAGGGCATTCGTTCGGAGATTATCGCCGAGCGTGTCACCGTACCCTGCCGTATCGTAGACAGAGAGCATCTGGCCGCCGAGCTGGAGGGCATGGACACCGATGTGGTCATCAGCTTCGGCGCAGGCAACATCGATGCCTGCTGTGAAGCGGTGGCAGAGGTATTGCGCAAGAAAAGCTAAATCATAGAGAGTCGGCGTATGAACCCCTATCTGAAAAAATCCTTCTTTCTGATTATGTGGACGGGCGTGGCGGTCTATATCCTGTGGGCCGCGCTCTCGTCACGCACACAGCGTCATGCAAGAGTGGTTCGCAATATCGAGATAGAGGTTTCCGACAGCTCGTCACGCGGTCATCTGGTCAGCTCGCAGAAGGTGAACCGATGGCTCAAGCGCAGCGGCATACCCACCGTTGGTATGCCTTTTGAACAGGTCGATTTGCAGGGCATAGAGCACCTGGTGGAGAAGAACGGATTTGCCGACCGTGTGATGGCCTACATCAGCCACTACGGCACGCTCCACATCGAAATCCGCCAGCACCACCCCCTCCTGCGCCTGCTCACCGACGGGGTGAACAGCTATGTCACCGAAGAGGGCTATGTCTTCCAGACGCCCTCCTCCTCGTCACTCTATGTGCCGGTCATCACGGGCAGCTACCGCCCGCCCTTCCCGGCATCGTATCACGGCAGTGTGCGCCACTATGTGGAGAGCGAAGTCGAGAAAATCAGCCGTCAAATCTCAGACCTCGACACGCTGAAGTATCCCTACTACCGCCGCGCACGCCGCAACAACAAGAAGCTCAAAGAGATACGACAGATGAACATACCCCTTCTCAACCGTCTCTTCACCGGTGGGGAACGCAAGGACCAACTCTATGCCGAACTGCGCAAAAAAAAGCAGGCCCTGCGCAAGGCCTGTCGCTACGAAGCACGGCTCATCAACGAGGGACTCGAAGCCGTGGAGAAGCGTCAGAATGCCTGTCGCGAGCGACAAAAAAAGTTGGTGAAAAGTTACGAAGATTTCTCGAAACTTCTTAACTTTGTGGGAAAAGTCGAAAATGATGACTTCTGGCGGTCGGAATTGGTGCAAATCGTTGTGCACACAGCACATAGCGGTTCGCCCGAATTGGAATTGGTACCGCGCAGCGGACAGCACATCATTTTGTTCGGAAGGCTTGAGAACATCGACCGTAAACTCGATAAGTTGCTGTGCTTCTATCGCAAGGGTCTCTCAAGAACAGGGTGGGACAGATATCGTTACATCGATGTCAGATACCACAATCAGGTTGTATGCAGGAAATAAACGTGTGAAATAGTGGAAAGAAGAAATTATACAGTTGCCATCGACTTGGGTTCGTCAACTGTAGTCATCGCCGTGGGCGAAAAAACCGAGGAAGGCGAAATTGAGGTGTTGGGTGTGGTTTCCAAACCCGTCGAAGGTGTCGTCGCCGGTCAAATCGACAACATCGAACAGGTCAGCTCCGCCATTCGCGAAGCCGTGACGGAAATCGAGGAACAGCTCGGCATCCGCATCACGGAGGCCTATGCCGGTATTTCGGGTAACTTCGTCAGATGCGCCCGTCACACCGATCATGTGTTCGTGGCCGAGCCCCACAACAGCATCACCCATGCTGATGTGGAAGCCCTCTATGCCCGTATGTGTAACGTGCAGGCACCCGACAACGAGATGATTATGGAGCGTATTCCCCAGAACTACATGATTGACAACCAACGCGAGGTGTGCAGCCCCGTGGGTTCGTTCGGTCGTCGTCTGGCTTCGACCTACAACTTCATCCTCTGCAACAAAACCCCCATACAGCGTCTCGACATGGCGCTCAAACGTGTGGGCATCAAACTCATCGGCGTGTTCCCCAACGTCATCGCCTCGCCCGAGGCCGTGCTCCAGTCCTACGACAAGGAGGACGGTGTGGCTGTGGTGGACATGGGTGGCGGCGTCACCGATGTGGCAGTCTACTACAACAACGCACTCAGATATGTGGCCTCCATTCCCATGGGTGGTTCGGCCATCAACCGCGATATCTACTCGATGGGCATCTTCAAGAAGCGCATCGAACGACTCAAACGCGAGTACGGCTCGGCAGTTGCCGACCGCGCTCCGGCAGACCGTATCCTCAGAGTGAGCGGCCGCACCCCTCGCGAGTCGAAGGACATCATACTGCGCAATCTGGCCACCGTCATCGAGGCACGTGCCTCGGACATCGTGGAGTTTGCGATGCTCGAAATCAAGGATTCGGGCTTCCTCAACAAGCTGGCGAGCGGTATCGTCCTCACGGGCGGTTCGGCACAGCTGAAGGACATTGACGAGCTGTTCAAGCGTTTCTCGAACATGAACGTGAGAGTGGCACTCCCCGACACGGGCATCACCGAAGCATCGTTCGACAAGGTGAACGATGCGGCATACAGCACCATTGTGGGACTTTTGATTAAGGGCGCGGAGAAGGGCCCGTGTGCGGTCATCGAGCGCGAGAAGCCCGCAGCAGCACCCCAGCCCGAACCCGAGCAGCACCACGAGGCAGCACGCCCCGTGCAGACGCCGCAGCCCCAGCAACCCCACACCGGTTTCACCCCCTCACACGGAGGTTACCAGCCGCAGCAGCCTGCCCAGCCCCAACAGCCACAGCAGCCGCGTCCCGGCTTCACCCCCACTCACTCAGGGTTCCAGCCCCAGGCTCAACAACCCGTGCAACCCCAGCCCCACCAGCCCTATTCGGGCGGTCAGCCCCGACAGGAGGCAGCGCAGCCCGCGCATCAGCCGCAGGCACACACTTTTGTACCTCCCGTACAGCAGCCTGCGCGTCCCGTTGCACCCGCACCCCAGCCCCAACCCGCACCCGTCACCGCGGAGCAGGAGATGCCCCGTCAGACCGCAGAGGAGCCGACACACGTTGCACCCCAGCAACCCGTACAACCCCAACAGCCCGTACAGCCCCGCCACATCGAGGAGGACGAGTCGGGCAATGAGGGTAATGAAGCCAACCCCAAGAAGCGCAAGCGCGACTGGATGGGTATCTTCAGCAACGCACTGAAGGATTTGGACAAGAAATTCTCATCGGTGGACGACGAAGAAATTTAGCACACCGCCGGGGGGGAGAGAGAGAACAGAGAACAGAGGACAGGAACAGAGAGAGAAGAAGAAAAAAATCATCTTCTCCCGGCAATTTAAAACATTGACAATAAAAAGATAAAAAATATATGGCCGACGAACTTTTATCGGAGATTACCACACCGCGTCAGTCAACGGGCAGTTCTTACATCGCAGTTGTCGGTGTGGGTGGTGCCGGCGGTAATGCCGTCAACCACATGCACGAATTGGGAATCAAGGACGTCACCTTCCTGATTTGCAATACCGACCAGCAGGCGCTGGACAACAGCCCCGTGGAGGTGAAAATCTGCCTCGGCGAAGGTCGTGGTGCCGGCAACGTGCCCGAAGTGGGACGCGAAGCCGCCGTCAACTCCTTAGCCGCCATCCGTCAGAAATTCGAGGAGATAGGCGCACGAATGATATTCATCACCGCCGGAATGGGTGGCGGTACAGGTACGGGTGCTTCGCCCGTGATTGCCAAGCTGGCACGCGAGATGGGTATTCTCACGGTGGCGGTGGTCACCTCGCCCCTGCGTCTGGAGGGTAACCTCCGCCGCGAGCAGGCTCTCAAAGGAATCGAGGAGCTGCGCCGATGTGTCGATTCTCTGCTGATTATCGACAACGAAAACATATTGAAAATCTACGGCCGTCTGTCGCTGAAGCAGGCCTTCGGCAAGGCCGATGACATATTGGCTTCCGCCACAAAGGGTATCGCCGAGATTATCACCGTGAAGAGCGACCTTGTGAATGTCGACTTCGCCGATGTGTCGAACGTCATGCGTGACAGCGGTCGCGCCCACATGGCAGTGGCTACGGCTCGTGGCGAGGACCGTGCGGAGCGTGCCGCCGAGGCTTCGTTGCTCTCGCCCCTTTTGGACGACAACCTCATCTCGGGTGCGAAGAACATCTTGATTAACATCTCGGTATCCGACCCCGAAAGTCTGATGCTCGACGAGGTACACGGCATTTTGGACTACATTCAGAGCCACGCCAGCATCCGCGACAAGTTCGGCAACATACAGGACGCCAACATCATCTGGGGTACGAGTGTCAAACCGCAGCTGGACGATGCCATCGAGTTGGTGGTGGTGGCCACAGGCTTCGAGAACAGCAATCTCGACGACATAGCGGCACACCCCCTGAGCGACGAGATACCCGAACAGCAGACCATCGGTTCATCGGACGACAACAACTCCGACCTTGAGCCGGTGAAACCGCAACGCCGCATCACGGGCAAGATGAACAATGCCGATTTGGTGCTCCACTGCGACAAATCGACCCGTTACAAGGACATCGACAAATTGCTCGCCAAGCCCGCATATCAGACCCGCAACATGAAATTTACATCTCCGAATCAGCTGAAGCACAATGTTTTCGGCGAGGAGGAGAAAAAAGACGAGGAGTAGGACGCCGTCTCACACCTCAAACGTATCACTAATTCACCCGTAATTTGGACAGTTGGCTAACTTTACAGCAATTCACGACAGGTAGCGCCATTCTCATGGTGGTTACCCTCGCATTATTATGTGTATCGGCAATGGTGTCGGGCGCGGAGACCTCGTTCTTCTCGCTCTCGCATGCCGATGTGCAGGAACTCAAACAAAGAACCGCATCATCATCGGCACAGGCCATCATCCGCCTGCTGGGCGATGTTGACCTGCTGTTGGCGACCATTCTGGTCATCAACAATCTGGTCAATATCTGCATCGTCATTCTCTCGTCAAACATCATGGACTCGCTGGTGGTCTTCAACAACGCCAATGTGGAGTTCGCCGTAAAGACCGTGCTGGTGACCTTCCTGCTGTTGCTCTTCGGCGAGATTATGCCCAAGGTCTTCGCACAGACCGTCCCCATGAAGTTCGCTTCGATGGTGGCACGCCCCCTTTTGGTGTTGAGATGGGTCTTCTATCCCCTTTCCTACCTGTTGGTACGCACCAGCGCACACATCAGCGAAAAGGCGGTGCACAAGAGCGAAATATCGCTTGACGAGCTGGCAGATGCCGTCGATATGACACAGACCGCCAATCCCGAGGAGCACGTCATGCTGTCGGGTATTGTCAATTTTGTGAACACCGAGGTGCAGGAAATCATGAAGCCCCGTGTGGATATCACCGCGCTGGACATCACCGAGGACTACGACACGGTGAAGAAGACCATCATCGAGTCGGGTTTCTCGCGTATTCCCGTCTATGAGGAGGATGCCGACAACATCCGCGGTACGCTCTATGTCAAGGATTTGCTGCCCTACATCAACAACGCCAACGACTTCGCCTGGCAGAAGCTCATTCGCAAGCCCTACTTCGTCCCCGAGCATAAGAAAATCAACGACCTGTTGGAGGATTTCCAGTCGAACAAGGTGCATATGGCCATTGTGGTCGATGAGTATGGTTCGACCCTCGGTCTGGTGTCGCTGGAGGACATCATCGAGGAGATTGTGGGCGAGATTTCCGATGAGAGCGATGTGGACAAGTGTTTCTACCAGCGCCTCAACCCCAAGACCTACATCTTCGAGGGCAAGACCCACATCGGCGATTTGGAGCGTATTCTGGAGCTGGACGAGGACACCTTCTCCGATGTGAGGGGCAAGGCCGAGACCATCGCCGGCATGATGCTCGAAATCAAACGCGACTTCCCCGTCAAGGGCGACACCATGACCACCCACGACATCACCTTCACGGTATTGGAGACCGTGGCACACCGCATCGACAAGGTGCGTGTGGAACTCAAGTAGCCCCCAAGATGAAAGCACTGCACATCACGCGGCTGCTCACCGAGGAAGAGGCGCAAGACAAGGTCACCCCGGAGGAGTGGACGACCGCCCAAAAGATGGGTCTGCCGCGCCGTCGTCGGGAGTGGCTCACGTGGAGGGCTGTTGTCCGCGAGCAGTTGGGACGCGAGGTGGAGATTTCCTACGATTCGCTCGGTGCGCCGAGAGTCGCTCTTCCTCATGTATATATATCGGTATCCCACTGCAAGGAGGGTGTGGCAGTCAGTTTTTCGGAGCACCGCTGTGCGGTAGACATCGAGTCGCGCACGCGCAACTTCGAGCGTGTCGCTCCGCGTTACCTCACCTCAGGGGAAGCTCACCTTTCGCAAGAGGAGGTGTGGCCTGCCCTTGTGTGGTCAGCCAAGGAGACCCTCTACAAATACGCCGCCCGCGAAGGGCTGGATTTCGTGGACGACCTCTCCGTTGTGGCGGTCAGCCCCACACGCCAACGCCTTTCGGGACGCATTACGACCCCCACCCACACCGAGGAGGTGGAGATGGCCTACATCGTCTTCCGCGATTCGGTGGTGGTCTATACGATTTAAAGCAACTTATTACAGATACAAAAAAAGGATGAAACCCTCCTGTGGGGATTTCATCCTTTTTTATTGTATCGCACCTCGCTATTCAATCACGGGATTCGCAGGATTGGGATTGTGGGAGTAGCGCATCACACGCTCGCGCACATAGGCGGCCAGCTCCACAGCCCGCTCACGCGAGATGGGGTGGTGACGGCTCATCAGCACCAGTGGGTGAGGGGCGAGCGGCGTGCCGTACGAAGGGTGGATATAGTGATAGTCGTTGGTCACGAAACCCAGACGCTCGTAGAAGCCCCTGCGGCGGCAGGTCAGCTCATCGACGGGCGGCTCGATTTCGAAAATCAAATCCCCCTGCTCGCGGAACCACTCCATGATACGCTGGCCGATGTGTTGGCCGCGCAGTTCGGGACGCACGGCGAGAAATTCGCCATAGGTGAGGTTTTCGTTCTGCCAGTAGAACAGCAGGGCTACAAACTCGCCCTCCTGCCACACCGAATAAGCATGAAATTCGGGGTCGGAGAGCGCACGCACGGTGTCCTCCTCCGAGCGGCGTTCTTTGGCCGGGAAAGCCGATTCGTAGAGTGTCATTGTCTCGCGCCACCCCTCATCGGTGGGGGAGCTAAATCGTCGAAAGGTGAGTTGTGGTGTCATCATCAATGGTTGTTTATAGGGTTTCACTTGTATTTCGATTGCAAGATACTACATTTTTTTCACATCTCCATCATCTCACCGCGGGCTTCTCTTGCGCCAAAGCGGAGAATATTGACAAAAAAATTGTACTTTTGTTCATCAATACACAACTAATCCCATACAACACATGAACATCAAACATCTGCTTCTCGCGGCTGTGGCACTCCTGACACTCAGTGCCTGTGACCACCGCCCCGCAGTAACCGAATTTACTGTTGCTTCGTACAACCTCCGCTATGCCAATGCCGGAGACTCGTTGCGCGGTGACGGCTGGGGACAGCGTTGTCCCGTCATCACAAAACTCATCGAGTACCACGATTTCGATATTTTCGGCACACAGGAGTGTCTGAGCATACAGCTCGACGACCTGCAAAAAGCTCTCCCCCGCTACGCCTACATCGGCGTGGGGCGTGACGACGGCAAGTCGGCAGGCGAGCACTCCGCCATCTTCTACCGCACCGACCTCTTCGAGGTGGTCGAGAGCGGCGATTTCTGGCTCTCAGAGACCCCCGAGAAGCCCAGCATCGGTTGGGACGCCTGTCTGCCGCGCATCTGCACATGGGGACATTTCCGCTACCGCCCCACGGGCTTCGAGTTCCTGTTCTTCAACCTCCACATGGACCACATCGGCAAGCAGGCGCGTGTCGAGAGTGCGCGTCTGGTGAAGGCCAAGATGGAGGAGCTGGGACACTCACTGCCCGCCATTCTCACGGGTGATTTCAATGTGGACCAGCGTCACGACTCCTACCGCGAGCTGACCGGGGACGGCATACTGAACGATGCCTATGAGCACTGCCTGCTGCGCTACGCTCCCAACGGCACCTTCAACGCCTTCAACCCCAACGGATTTACCACCAGCCGCATCGACCACATCTTCGTGTCGCCCGCCTTCGAGGTGAAGAGCTATGGCGTTCTGACCGACACCTACCGCACCACCGACGACGAGGCGCTGATGAACGATGTGAGAGACTGCCCCACCGAAATCATCATCAAGGATTACCGTGCGCGCACCCCGTCCGACCACTTCCCCGTGAAGGTGGAATTGCGCATCGGCAAGTAGTGCCCCATCATTCGCAAACATGAAACAAAACAAAGACATATTCACCTTCCGCGATGCCGAGAAGCAGGCCGGCCCCGTGGCATTCACCACGATGTTGAAGCCTGCCGGCTCGACCTGCAACCTCGACTGCCACTACTGCTACTACCTCGACAAGGCCATTCAGTACGGCGGTCGTCAGGCGGTGATGAGCGATGAGCTGCTCGAGACCTACATCCGTCAATACATCGAGGCCAACGATGTCGATGAGGTGTCGTTCTGCTGGCACGGTGGCGAGCCACTCCTTTTGGGTGTGGACTTCTACCGCAAGGCCATGGCGCTGGAGCGCAAGTACGCCAACGGCAAACGCATGATTAACACCTTGCAGACCAACGGCACACTGGTCAATGAGGAGTGGTGCGAGCTGTTCCACGACAACAACTTCCTCGTGGGTCTGTCGCTGGACGGTCCCGAGGACATTCACGATGCCTTTCGTCTGACGAAGGGCGGCCGCCCCACCTTCGCACGTGTGATGCAGACCGTGGAGATGTTCCGCCGCACGGGTGTCGAGTACAACACGCTCAGCGTGGTCAATCACCTCTCCGAGGGACGCGGTGGCGAGGTCTACGACTTCTTCCGCAACACGGTGGGCAGCCGCTATATGCAGTTTCTGCCTGCCGTCGAGCACGTCATCGACAAGGAGGGCATGCACCGTCCGCTGATTGTGTCGCCCGAACACGAGGGGGCGCGTCTTGCCGAGTGGTCGGTTTCCGCCAAGGGCTATGGCGACTTCCTGTGCGACATCTTCGACCGCTGGGTCATCAACGATGTGGGACAAATCTATGTGGTGACCTTCGATGCCACCCTCGCGCAGTGGTGTGGCGTGCAGCCGGGCATCTGTGCCATGGGCGAAACGTGCGGTGACGCGCTGGTGGTCGAGCACAACGGCGATGTCTATTCGTGCGACCACTTCGTCTATCCCGAATACAAGTTGGGCAACATCACCCAAACCCACCTGCGCGACATCTACAAATCGCGCAAGCGCATAGAGTTCGGACTCGCCAAGCGCAACTCCCTGCCCAAGGAGTGCCTGCGTTGCAAGTACTACTTCGCCTGCCGTGGCGAGTGCCCCAAGCACCGTTTCGAGGTGGGCAGTGACGGTTACCGCAAGAACAACCTCTGCGAGGGTCTGAAGCACTTCTTCGCCCACACCGAGCCGTATATGATATATATGCGCAACCTGCTCCAGCACCAACAGGCACCGGCATGGGTCATACCCTACGCCCGTCAGCGTATGGGACTGATGTAAACCCCACCCCGACAACAAAAAACCACGGACAAGCTGATGTCCGTGGTTTTTTTATGCTTTGTTGTAATCTTCTATCGGCGATTGACCTCGCGGCGTGCCACACGAATCACCTCCGCGGCAGGGCGTTCCACGAGGGTGGTCTCATCGAATGCCGAGAGCACCTTCTCCAAGCGTTTCAACGCCGATTTGTTGCCCTTGCGCGTGTACTCCTCGCGCAGGATACGCACCTTCTCCCACGCCTGTGCGCCCTCCATCAGACGCTCGAAGCGCACCGAGGTGCGACCACCGGGATAGATGAGGTAGGTGTCGCCTGCCGCCCACGTGTGGAAACGGCTGTCGAGCAGGGGTTCCAGCACCCAGCTGTTCAACGCCCACCGCAGGTAGCCGTCCAGCCGTTCGTGCGCGGCGTACCACCCCATCCACTCGCACTCGGCAGGGGGACAGAAGGTGAAGGTGTTGGGGCGCGGTTCGGTACAGCTGGTGTAGAAGGTGGTCACGCGACCCTCGGCACGGCGTTTTTCAATCTCCTCCTTCTTGAATTTCATGTTCAGCGACACGCAATAGTCGTCCAGCTCGTCCGCCAGCGACTCGTGGAGGACACCTGCCAGCGAGATTTTAAATCCCGGGTCGGCCTTGCGGATAATGTGGAGCGTGCGCTGCATCACCTCCTCGGGGCGTTCGTCCATCGAGATAAGGGTCTTCTCAAACCAGCCTTTCTGCTTGAGGTGCTCGGCAAACGAGGTCAGCATCTCGCCCCACACCTTGTCGTACAGCTCCTCACCGGGGGCGGAGGAGAAGTCGCGCATGGAGTTGGTTGCCTGGTCGAAATAGCGGTAGGTGAGCTTCCACGGCACCATCGAGTAGCAGTTAATCTGCTTGTCGATGCCCAGAGAGAACATCATTTCCACCCACTTGTCGAAGATGGCATAGTCGAAATACCAAGTGCCGTCCACGCGCTTCACCCATGTCACCATGCTCTCGAAATAGTCGTGCGTCTGTCCGTTCCACGGCTTGTGCATGATGGAGGCGGTCACCGACTTGCCACCGGCATCGCGGTAGAGTTCCATGTAGGGGCGCAGGGCTGCGATATGCTCCTCGCTCCACGGCTCGACCCGGTGGTAGCGCGCCACGGCGTAGGGATTCTGCCACAAGTCGAGGTGGAATTTCCAGTCGCGCGGTTGGGGCAACTCTCTATCCAGCACCTCCACCGCGAGGGGCAGTTCACCCAGAAGTCCGTCGGCGTCCTCCACACGCACCGTACCCGTGTAGCGGCCTGCCGCCATCCCGGAGGGAACCCACACCCTTATCCAGCACGCCTGCGAGGTCTGTGCGTCCATCGCCAGCGAGAGGGTGAGGTGGTCGATGGGGTCAGCCACCAGCGTGGAGTCGAACAGCGAGTTGTCGGGACGGTAGCCACAACCGCCGCGTCCGTCCTTGTTGAGTTCATCGGTCATCACATAGCGGACAAAGCCCGTGAAGATATGGTCGGCGGTGATGCGTCCGCCCTTGGGCGAGGTCAGCTCACCGACACGGAAGCGCACGCCCCTCAAATCACGGGGTGTGGAGACAACCGCCTGTGCCGAGACCCGCTCGCCCCGCCATGCCGTGAGGGTGAGTGTTTTCTGTGAGAGCCCCTCGGCAGGACGTTCCTTGGCGTAACGCACATCGGTAGAACCCCAGCCGACTCTCACGCCTCCGACCTCATGCCACAGTGCCGGGTCGGGCGTCACGGGATTCGGCAGTTCGCGGTAGTCGGTAAGCGGATAGGGCGGCTGACCCGTGGGGCGTCCCGAATGGGTGACCCCCTCCTGCGCCACGGCGGAGAGGTGGAATGTTGACAACAGCACGGCAAGGGCTGTACAAAGTCGGAAAAGGGGCTTCATGGTATTGTGATTTTCGAAAGTTACAGACAACAGAAATGGCGACCGACAGAATTATGCCCGGCACAACCTCATCGCATCGCCATTGTAAGTATAAAATGGTTCGGGAGGACTAACCGAGTCCGCCCTCCTCCTTGAATTCGTGTACCGAACGGATGTAGTGATCGATGGTCTCGCGCATCGACACAAACGACTTACCGCCGGCGGCATTCTTGTGACCGCCACCGTTGAAGTATTTGCGGGCGAAGACATTGACATCGACATCGCCGCGCGAACGCAACGACACACGTATGAACTTGCGCTGGGCAACGAACATCGCCGACATCTTCATCTCCTTGATGGTGAGTGCATAGTTTACGAAACCCTCGCTGTCGCCCTGCTGGAAGCCGAAGCGGCGCATCTCGTTCTCCATGAGCGACATATATGCCACCGTGCCGTCCTCGATGAGTTGCATCTTGCGGTTGATGGCGTAGCCGAACAGACGGGCGCGCCCCTCGGTGTAGGCGTTGTAGACATTGTTGTGGATTTCCGCCACCGAAATACCGCGCTCGATGAGCACCGCCACGGCACGGAACAGCTCGGGGGTGAGGAACGAGAAGGCGAAGTTGCCCGTGTCGGTCATCATACCCACATAGAGCGACTCGGCCATGCGTTTGGAGATGGTCTCCGCACCGAACATACGCTCGATGAGCGAGTAGACCAGAAAACAGGTACTCGACGAGGTGGGATAGGAGAACATCAAATCGAAATCCTCGTCGGGCGAGAGGTGGTGGTCGATGAGCACACGTTTGGCGGAGGTGTTACCGATGATGAGGTCGCTGAGGTTCTCGAGTCTCGATATGCTGTTGAAGTCGAGACAAAAGATGATATCCGCCTCACGGACAGCCTTTTCGGCCTTGCCCTCCTGATCGGTCTTGAAGATAACCATCTCCTCCAATCCGCTCATCCAGTCGAGGAAGTAGGGATATTTGTTAGGCACTACGCAGGTGACGTGATGTCCCTGTGCGCGAAGAGCCTCAGCCCATGCCAACGACGAGCCGACGGCATCACCGTCGGGATTGGTGTGTGCGACTATAACTATCTGTTGGTGAGGTTGGTGAAGCAGTTCAACCAACGCGCTGATTTTATCTTCTGAAAGAGTCATCGGAGATTACATTTTTGCAAATATACGAAAAATTCGAGCGATAGATACCGCGCGGGGGTGAAACTGTGACAAAAAAAATGCGATTTTCGGGACATTCTGTCGGGCATTCCGTATCACAATGCCTGCGAGGGAGGGGTGAGAAAGGGGGAGGAATGCCAAAACGACTCCCCCACCCCCGATATTTTACTTTTCTGAAGTCTCGGCCGCCTGACGGCGCGCCTCGCGGCGGCGGTCGGCAGCGTATTTTCTACACCACTCACTGATGCCGCACTCCGCACATTTGGGCTTGCGTGCCATGCAGACATAGCGACCGTGGAGAATGAGCCAGTGGTGCGCCACGGGCAGCAGGTGCGAGGGGATATTCTTTTCCAGCACGGTCTCGGTCTGGAGAGGGGTCTTCGAACGGGTGGTGAGTCCGATACGCTCCGACACGCGGAAGACGTGGGTATCGACCGGCATCACCTCGCGCTGCCACAGCACCGCCCCCATCACATTGGCGGTCTTGCGTCCCACACCGGGCAGGCGTTGCATCTCCTTCAAATCCTCAGGTATCACACCGCCGTACTCCTCGCACAGCATCTTGGCCATGCCCGACAGGTTCTTGGCCTTGTTGTTGGGATAGGAGATACTGCGAATCAGCGAGTAAATCTCCTCGACAGAGCCTTCGGCAAGTGCCTGGGGCGTGGGGAAGCGGCGAAAGAGTGCCGGCGTGGTGAGATTGACACGTTTGTCGGTGCACTGCGCCGAGAGAATGACAGCCACGAGCAGCTGGTAGGGATTTTCGAAATTCAGCTCGCTCTCGGCCGACGGCATATTCTTCTGGAAGTAGGCAATGATGCCTTCGTAGCGTTGTTTCAGGGTCATGGCTGACAGGGTTTAAATCGGGTTATCAGAGGCGCAGTCCCGTGCGGAAGAGGATTTTCTTCGCCAGCAGTCCGTAACCTTCGGGGCAGAGTGCCAGTCGGGGCGTATTGCGCATATCGAGCGTCCAGCGTTCGATGTACTCCTTCAGACCACCGTTGAACGACAGCACCCACAGTGCCACCGAGGAGCGTTTGCGGCGAATACGGAAGCAGTTGCAACCCTCGCCGTAGTGGGAGTCCATCCACTCGCTGATGTCCATCAGCGAATCGCAGAACGCCATGCGGTGGCGATAGTCCGTGCTGTGCGACACGCTGTCGGACAAACGGCGGTGCACCGCCATATCATCGGGCAGGGCGCACAGGCGACTCTTGGCGGCAAACCACAACCACATGGGAGCATCGTCGGTGAGCCACTCGGGGTGGTTTTGGGGTTGCACCTCGTTGTAATAGACCTCCACCAAGTCACGGCGTGCCACGGCAGTGCAGTTGCAGACCGACATACGCAGGAGCAGGCGGTCGAAATCGAGGTACTGCTCGCCCGTGTCGGGCACCGTGCGACCGTCCTTCTCGTAGTAATTGGAGAAGCCCGTGTAGCACATTCCCGCCTTGGGGTGGGACTCTAACAAATCGACCTGACGCTGGAGCTTGTCGGTGCGGCTCCACCAGTCGTCACCGTCGCAGAACGCCACATACTTGCCTCGGCAGGCATCGAACGTGCGGCGGTAGTTGGCCCTCCAGCCCACATTCTCGGGGCCGGTCACCACCCTCACCCGCTGGGGGTAGAGGGCTTCGTACTCGTGGCAGATGCCCGGCGTGGAGTCCGTACTGCAATCCTCACCCAGCACCAGCTCGTAATCGAAATCGGTCTGTTGCGCCAGCACGCTGTCTACCGCACGGCGCAGGTATTTCTCATGGTTGTAGGTGGTCATCAGCACCGAAACCAGGGGTTTGTTCATCGCTCTAAAGTTTAGTCAGTTTAGCAAATCGTGCCAGCAGGAGTTTCTCGCCCACCGAGTCGAACGCCACCACTAATTTGTGGTCGGTACCCCCGTCCTCGATGTTGCGAATGATGCCTGCACCGAATTTGGGGTGCGACACGCGGTCGCCCACCGAGAAACCGCCCACCGATGTGGTGGCGGAGGGTGCAGCCGAAGCGGTGGCAGGACGCGACACGGGGATGCGTGTAAGTCCTGCGGTGGAGACGCGCGGCGAGGGTTCTGATGCGGGAGCGGCAGGTCGGCGAGAGTAGGTCTGATGCTTCATTCTGTCCTCCTGCGAGGTGCGGTAGAAGTGCGCCTTGCCCGACTCGCCGTCACGCGGTGAGGCGCCCGAAATTTTCTCCTGCAGGCGGTAATCGTAGCGGCGGCGCAGGCGGTCCACCGCCGAGAGGTTCTCCTCATCGGCATCGCGTGACGAGTCGTGACCGCCCTCGTCCTCGCGGTCGAGGTAACGGGGGTCAATCTCATCGAGGAAGCGGCTGGGGTGGGAGAACTCCATGTTGCCCCACTTGTAGCGCATCTCGGCATAGGAGAGGGTCGCCGACACCTTGGCACGTGTGAGTGCCACGTAGAACAGACGGCGCTCCTCCTCAAGTCCCTCGGCACTCTCCATCGCCATCTGCGAGGGGAAGAGCTTGTCCTCCATGCCCACGATATATACGTATTTGAATTCCAGACCCTTGGCGGCGTGCACGGTCATCAGTGTGACCTTGTTCTGCTCGTCGGGGTCTTCGTTGTCCATGTCGGTGAGCAACATCACATTCTGCAACCACTCCTCGATGGTCGCCTCGTTGCCCTCCTCACGCTCGCCGTTGCGGATTTCGGCATCGCAACGCTCCTTGAAATCCTGCATGGTGTTGAGCAACTCCTCGATGTTATCCACGGCCGTCTTCGCCTCAACCGCCTTGTCCTGACGATAGAGTGCCAGGATACCCGAACGGTTGGCAATGTCGAGACCGAACTCGTAGAGTCCCTTGTCGGTGCGCGAGAGCGAGAGCTCGCGAATGAGCTTCACGAAGTCCGCAACCTTGCGCGCAATGGCTTTCTGCACGGTGTCGGTGACGGGCTCGGAGACCAGCGTATCGACCGCTTCCCACATCGACACCCCCTTCGCGTGGGCAATGGCGGCGATACGCTCCACGGTGGTGGCACCGATTCCGCGGGTGGGATAGTTGATGATGCGGGTGAAGGCCTCATCGTCACGCGGATTGATGACCAGACGAATGTAGGCCATCAAATCCTTCACCTCCTTGTGGTCGTAGAACGACTGACCGCGGTAGATGCGGTAGGGAATGCCGCGACGGCGGAGGTTGTCCTCGATGGCCTTCGACTGGTTGTTGGTGCGGTAGAGCACCACGGCGTCCGCCCACGTGTTGTTGCTGTCGGAGCGTATCTTGTCGCGCAGTGCCGACACCACAAGGTCGGCCTCCTCGCGGTCGGTGTACGACTTGAGCACCTTGATTTTATCGCCCACTTCGCCCTCCGAGAAGCAGGTCTTGTCCATACGGTGTTCGTTCTTGACAATCACCGAGTTGGCGGCATCGACAATGGTGCGAGTCGAGCGGTAGTTCTGCTCCAGCTTGAAGACCTTTGCCGTGGGATAATCCTTCTTGAAGGAGAGGATATTCTCAATCTTGGCACCGCGGAACGAATAAATCGACTGCGCATCGTCACCCACCACACACACCTTGGAGTGGTGTTGCGAAAGGCGGCGGATGATGATATACTGCGCGTAGTTGGTGTCCTGATACTCATCGACCAGAACGTATTGGAACAGCTCCTGATAACGAGCCAGCACCTCGGGGCAGTCGCGCAGGAGGATGTTGGTTTGCAGGAGCAGGTCATCGAAATCCATCGCACCGTTGCGCTTGCAACGCATACAGTAGGTGTTGTAGATGTTGCCGAATTCGGGAATCTGCGAGTGGCGGTCCTCGGTGGCATAGACCGTATTGGCGAGGTAGGCACCGGGGGTGACCAGACAGTTCTTGGCGTAGGAGATACGCGAAGCCAGACGGTTGGGTTTGTACTTGTCGGGGTCGAGGTGCATCTCCGCCACAATCTCCTTCAACAGATGCTTCACATCGGAAGGCTCATAGATGGTGAAGGCCTCGGGGAAGCCTATCAGCTCGGCATTCTCGCGCAGGATACGCGCAAAGACCGAGTGGAAGGTACCCATACGGATATAACGCGAACTGCCGTCGGGCATCATCTGTGCGATACGCTCGCGCATCTGCTCGGCGGCTTTATTGGTGAAGGTCAGTGCCAGAATGTTGTAGGGTTTGACACCCTGTTCAATCATGTAGGCGATACGCGATGTCAGCACGCGGGTCTTGCCCGAACCGGCACCGGCAATAATCAGCGAGGGGGAATCGTAATTGACGACAGCGTCTCGCTGTGCGGGGTTGAGTCCCGCCAAAATCTGTGAAGTTCTGGTTTCCATGAGGGCAAAGTTACGAAGAATAAAGTTAGTTTTTTCCCAAAAAAAATAATAACTTTGTATGATTTACGTTAATTCCTACGGACAATAATAAAAAACGAAATACAAAATTACAATGAGTGACGTCATTAACATCAAAGAACTCAACGAGCGCATCAACAACGAATCGATTTTCGTCGATACCCTGCGCCGCGAAATGGGTAAAGTCATCATCGGTCAGAGCCATCTGGTCGATACCCTCCTTATAGGTCTGCTCTCCAACGGCCACATCCTCCTCGAGGGTGTTCCCGGTCTGGCAAAGACCCTGGCCATCACCACACTGGCTAAAGCCGTGGATGCCGATTTTTCGCGTATTCAGTTCACCCCCGACCTGTTGCCTGCCGACCTGCTCGGTACACTCATCTACTCGCAGAAGAGCGAGGATTTCGTGGTGAAGAAGGGTCCCATCTTCGCCAACTTCGTGCTGGCCGATGAGATCAACCGTTCGCCTGCCAAGGTGCAGTCGGCACTGCTCGAGGCCATGCAGGAGCGTCAGGTCACCATCGGCGACAAGACCTATCCCCTGCCCCAGCCCTTCCTGGTGCTCGCCACACAGAACCCCCTCGAACAGGAGGGTACCTACCCCCTGCCCGAAGCACAGGTCGACCGTTTCATGCTGAAGGCCAAAATCTCCTACCCCAAAAAGCAGGAGGAGCGCGACATCGTGAGAATGAACCTTTCGGGTCAGGGCATGCCCCAGGTCAATAAGGTCATCACCCCCGACGACATCGTCAAGGCACGTAAGGTCGTGGAGGACGTCTACATGGACGAGAAAATCGAGAAATACATCGTCGATATCATCTTCGCCACCCGCGAACCCAAGGAGTACAACCTCGACAAGTTGCAGAATCTGATTGCCTACGGCGGTTCGCCCCGTGCGTCGATTTCGCTGGCAAAGGCCGCTCGCGCCTACGCTTTCATCAGCCGCCGCGGATATGTCATTCCCGAGGACGTGAGAGCCGTGTGTCACGACGTACTGCGCCACCGTATCGGACTCACCTATGAGGCCGAGGCGGAGAACATCTCCACCGAAGAGATTATCACCGACATTTTGAACAACGTAATCGTACCCTAACGATGCAGGAAACTGAGAACGATATTCTGAAACGTGTCCGAAAGATAGAAATCAAGACCCGCGGTCTTTCGACCGAAATCTTCGCCGGAAAGTACCATACGGCTTTCCGCGGCAGGGGTATGTCGTTTTCGGAGGTGAGGGAGTATCGTGCAGGCGACGACATCCGCGACATCGACTGGAATGTGACGGCACGTTCGCGCAAACCCCACATCAAGGTCTATGAGGAGGAGCGCGAGCTGACGATGATGCTCCTGGTCGATGTCTCCGCGTCACGCACCTTCGGTTCCACGGAACGCTCCAAGAAGAACATCATCACCGAAATCGCCGCCGTGCTGGCCTTCTCCGCCGCACAGAACAACGATAAGGTGGGTTGCATCTTCTTCTCCGACAAAATCGAGAAGTTTATCCCCCCGAAGAAGGGCAAGAGCCACATTCTGATGATTATCCGTCAGCTCATCGGCTTCGTCCCCTCGTCGAAGGCCACGCGTCTGTCGGAACCCATACGTTTCCTCACCAATGTGAACAAGAAGCACTGCACCACCTTCATTCTCTCCGACTTCCTCAATCCGGCATCCGACCGCGAGGAGCTGGAGAGTGCCCTGAAGATTGCAGGCAGCAAGCACGATCTGGTGGGAATACGTGTCTACGACCCCCGCGAGGCAGAGCTGCCCGATGTGGGTATCGTGGAGTTGCAGGACGCCGAGTCGGGACGCAAGGTGTGGGTCGATACCTCCTCCTCGAAAGTGAGGGCGCACTACGCCCAACGCTGGCAGGAGCGCAGCGAGCGAATACTCAACGCCCTGCGTCACTACCGCATCGACACCGCCGAGATAGCCACCGACGAAGATTATGTTAAAGAACTGATAAAATTATTCAAACAGCGATGAAACGACTCATTGCAACACTCCTTGTGGCACTCGTTGCCGTAACACTTCCCTGCGCGGCCAACGAACCGCCACGTGTGACGGCACGTGTGGAACCCGACAGTGTGTTTATCGGCGACCAGTTCGATTTGATTATCGAGGTCGAGAAAGACATCATGCAGGAGGTCGCCTTCCCGGCATTCGTCAAACCCGAAGGAAACGATGCCATGGAGCTGGTGGGCGAGTCGCCCGTGGATACGCTCCTCAAGGACGGTCGCCGCATACAGCTGCGCAAGAAGTTCCGTCTGGCGGCCTTCGAGGAGGGCATCTGCAACCTCGGACTTCCGCAGGTGCTCTACGCCGACAAGAACATCATCGACACCCTCTCGGCCGCCGACTCCCTGCTGTTGAAGGTGGCGACCTTCCAAATCGACTCCACCTCGCAGTCCATCAACGACCTCAAGGCACAGCGCAACCTGCCCTTCCGTTTCGAGGAGATCAGCTCCTATGTCAAGTGGGGACTTTTGGTGGCAGTGCTCATCGCCGCAGCCGTCTACTTCCTCCTGCGCTACCTCGCGCGTCACGGCAAGGCACTGGGCGACATCTTCAAGCCCGCACCGCCCCAGCCGCCCCACGTGGTGGCCATCAAGGCACTCGAGGAGTTGCACAACCAGAAACTCTGGCAGAACAACCGCCACAAGCAATACTATTCGGCACTGAGCGACATTCTGCGCACCTACATCGCCGCACGCTGGCAGGTGGGTGCCATGGAGATGACCTCCGATGAGATTATCTCCTCACTGCGCGGCGAGGAGATGCCCGACAAGGCACGCATGGATCTCACCGCCATACTCCGCGATGCCGATTTGGTGAAGTTCGCCAAGGCTACCCCCGAGAGCGAACAAAACGAAGCCGACTACCTCAAATGCTTCTACTTTGTGGAGGAAACCAAGATAGTCGATGAAAACGAGTTGGGCGAACCCGACGCTATGGACATAAATACGACAAAATGAGACACAAGCTCATCTATCTGATATTTGCCCTCATGGCTTACACGGGTGCCGTGGCACAACACCTGCCCGAACGAGGGTTGGTGAGAAAGGGCAACAAGCTCTTCAACAAGGGCGAGTACGCCGAAAGCGTGACCCGTTATGACGAGGCGTTGCGTCATGCCCCCACCTCTTTCGAGGCGGGCTACAACCTCTCCAATGCCCTCTACAAGGGCGAGAAGTATGAGGAGGCCGAGAAGCGCATGACACAGGTTTTGGCCGACACCCTGCTTTCGGACGCCGACCGTGCCGAAGCCTTCTACAATCTGGGCAACAGTCAGTTCCAACAGAAGAAGTACAAGGAAGCTCTGCAAAGCTACCGCCAATCGTTGTTGTGCAACCCCTCCGACCAGGAGGCCAAGTACAACTACGCCTACACCAAACGCCTGCTTGACGACCAACAGCAGAACGGCGGTGGAGGTGGTAACAACGACCAGCAGCAACAGAACAAAGACCAGCAAAATCAAAACGGTCAGGACCAGCAGAAAGAGGGTCAGAACAACGACAAGGAGCAACAGCAGGGCGACAAGGACCAACAGCAACAGAAGGGAGACCAGCAGCCCCAGAAGCAAAACCCCGATGAGGGCAACCAGCCCCCCAAGGAGGAGCAACAGGGCGAGGGTCAGCCTGCCGAAGCGGGAATTTCGCCCCAGGAGCAACAACAGATGCTCGATGCCATACAGGCACAGGAGGACAAGACCCAGGACAAGCTGAAGGAGAAGAGAAAGGGAATCCTCATTCCCAGTAAAAAGAATTGGTAAAATATTGAATATATGCATTTTGCATCACCCTATTGGTTAGGATTGCTGCTACTGCTCATTCCCATGACTGCCTACTACATCTGGCAGGTGATGAAGGGCGGGGCGGCTATCCGTATTTCATCGGTCGATGGTGTGGTCTCGGCACCCAAGAGTGTGAGATACTACCTGCGCCACCTGCCCTTCGTGTGTCGGGCGGCAGCCTTCGCCCTTCTGGTGGTGGCACTCGCCCGTCCGCAGGACGAGGAGGAGCTGTCGCACACCTCCACCGAGGGTATCGACATCATGATGGCCATCGACGTGTCGGGTTCGATGCTCGCGCGCGACTTCACCCCCGACCGCATCACGGCTGCCAGGGAGGTGGCCGGTTCGTTCATTGCCGACCGCTACGGTGACCGCATCGGTATCGTGGCATTTGCCGGCGAGGCGTTCACCCAAAGTCCGCTGACCACCGACCAGAGCACCCTCCAGACCCTGCTCTCACGCATACGCAGCGGTCTGATTGAGGACGGCACCGCCATCGGCAACGGTCTTGCCACAGCCATCAACCGCCTGCGAGAGAGCGAGGCCAAATCGAAGGTCATCATTCTCCTGACCGACGGTGTGAACAACCGCGGCGAGATAGCCCCCCTCACGGCGGCGGAAATCGCCAAGGCACAGGGGATAAAGGTCTACACCATCGGTGTGGGTACCATCGGCATGGCACCCTACCCTGCCGTGGACATCTACGGCAACCCCACGGGCGAGACCATCATGGCCAAGGTCGAGATTGACGAGAAAACCCTCTCACAGATTGCCGAGAAGACCGGCGGAGAGTATTTCCGTGCCACCGACAAGACCAAACTCAAAGCCATCTACGACAAAATCAATCAGATGGAAAAGAGCAAGGTGGAGGTGACCCAACGTATGATTTATCACGAGAGATTTTTGGAGTGGCTGCTTGCAGGTCTGGCACTCCTCGTTGTGGAATACCTGCTTTCGACACTGGTGTTGAAGCGTATTCCCTAAATTAGTCTGCTATGTTCCGATTTGCTAATCCACAATTGTTATGGCTGTTGTGTGCCCTGCCGGTACTCATCGGCCTCTATATCTACGCGGTGCACCACCGCCGAAAACAACTCGCCCGCTTCGGCCTGCCCGAGACCCTCTCGCCACTGATGCCCGAGGTGTCGCGCGGACGCCGTGTGCTCAAACACCTGTTGTTCTTCACGGCAGTGGTTTTCCTCATTCTGGCGGCCGCACGCCCGCAATTCGGCTCGAAGCTCCGCGAGGAGAAGTCGCAGGGTGTGGAGATGATGCTTCTGGTCGATGTGTCGAACTCGATGCTCGCCGAGGACTTCGAACCCAACCGTCTGGAGCGCACCAAGTACGCCATCAACCGCCTCTTCGAGGGGCTGAAACAGGACCGTGTGGGTCTGGTCATCTTCGCCGGCGAGCCCAAGGTGCAGTTGCCCATCACCTCCGACTACCGCATGGCCAAAGCCTTTGCCAAGAAGATGTCGCCCTCGCAGATAGAGTTGCAGGGTACGGCAGTGGGCAAGGCACTCGAACAGGGTCTGCTGTCGTTCTCCAGCGAGACGGAGGGCAGTCACAGCCGTGTGATGATACTCATCACCGACGGTGAGAACCACGAGGACGATGCCATAGCCGTGGCACGCCGTGCCGCCGAGATGGGCATACGCATCTTCACCATCGGTATCGGTACTCCGGAGGGTGCTCCCATAGAGATTGACGGCGAATTCATCAAGGACGAGAAGGGCGACATGGTCGTCTCGAAGCTCAACGAGGAGATGTTGCAACAGATTGCCGACATCACGGGCGGTGTCTATGTCCGCTCGACAAAGCAGTCCATCGGACTGGAGGAGGTGGTCAAGAGCATCAACGACATGGAGCAGACCGAGATGTCGATGCTGCGTTTCGAGGAGTTCAACGAGCAGTATCAGTATCTGTTGGGCATTGCTCTCATGTTGTTCTTCCTCGAATTTGCGTTGCTGGACCGCCGCAATCCGCTGTTGGCGCACCTCAACATCTTCAGAGAGGAGCGTCACATCGAGTAAAAAACGGGTGAAGGAAGCCCCGAAAGACAAAAAAACGCTGTCACAGAATGTGTGATAGCGTTTTTTTTGTACCTTTGCGGTGCAGTTCCGCCTTGTCGCTGCCGACTTCGGTCGGGAGAGGAAAGTCCGGGCAACGCAGAGCGCCACGCAAGCTAACGACTTGATATTCGTGAGGGTATGGTAGCGTAACAGAGAATGACCGCTTTCTAAAACCTCGTTTTCGGAGTCTTCGGACTTTTGACGGGGAGTGAGGGAAGTAAGGGTGAAAAGGCGGGGTAAGAGCCCACCGCGAGGGCAGCAATGTCACTCGGCAGTACGTCCCGTGGGTTGCAAGACCGTGTATACCGACAATTAAGGGTTGCTCGCCCAATGTCGGGGGGTAGGTTGCTAGAGATGTCGGGTGACCGGCATAGTAGATAAATGACAGGGACTCGGGAGCAATTCCGATGACAGAACCCGGCTTACAGGGACTGCACGTATGAGAGATTATCCGCTTTCGGGTGGATAATCTCCCTTTTTTTTGCTCATAATCGTTCCCGAAGGTGACGGCGGTACAACCACCCCACCACGACCACAAACGCCAACAGCGACCACAAAAAGAGGGTCGGCGACCTGCGCCGCAGAGTGTGGGAGTTCTGGTCTTCAGACATCTGAAGCAGGGAGTCACTGTGCGCGGAGAGTCGTGCCACGTGTTCGGAGTGTCGGTGCAGGGAGTCGCTCACCACATCGGCACGCTCCTCCACGCGGTGGTGCTCCACCACCTCACGGGGCAGGCTGTCCACCGTGGCCGTGAGCAGGAGGTTGTCACCCTCACGGCGCGCCTCGATACGGGTGCGCCCCTCGCCTGCCACATAGGCAGCCCCCACGGGCAAAGCATCGAATTGCGCAATGGGGACGCGCAGGGTGACCCTCTCGGCAGGGAGGGTGGCATAGGTGAGGGTGTGGCTCTCGGTGAGGGTGGTGTGGCGGCGTGCATCATGACGCAGGGCGAGGGTGTCGGAGGTCTGTCGCACAAGGGTGTCGCTCACCGCCACAGCGCGGTGCTCCGCCCTTCGCTCCGAGGAGGTTTCCCGACGCACGGCACACGAGGAGAGCAACCCCACCACCAGCACGATACATAAGGTTCTCATCGTCTTCGGGGTTTGAAGTTACGGCACAGCTCCTCCACCTCGCGCGTCAGCCGGTCCACCTTGGTGAGCAGCTCGCGCTGGAGCACCTGCCAATCGACCTTCTCCTTGCGCAGGGTCATGTTCTCCTGCAACACGGCATTATACTTCTCGCTGAGAAGGTCTATCGAGCGTTGCATCTCGCTCAAGAAATCGTTATTACGGCGTTTGCGACCCACTGCCCACGACACCACAGCACCCAGAAAGCCACTCGGCAGGGCAAAGGTCACCATATCGCTAAGCCATGAAAGTTCCATAGTCATCAGTTTTTAGGGTGAAACACGATAGAGGGTCATCGACTCCAGTCGAAGCCCGGATAGAGTTTGCGCAACTCGCGGCGCGTGGTACGGCAGGCGATGAGTTGCGAGAGGTAGTCGTTCTGTTCGAGCAGGGCGTTGGCGATGGTGCGCTCCTCGACAAAAAATTCGTTGTCGCAGAGGATACGCCTCACATCGTCCTCTCGACGACGGCAGATTTCCGTCCAGTAGTAATAGCGGGCAGCCAGCACACGGTTGCGCACCTTCACCCTTTCGCGCCGGGGCGAGAGGGGAATGTTCTTGTCGTGGGAGACAATCTTCATGACGGGGGCGGGGGTGCCCTCAACCGAGATGGGGGTTTCAGCAGACATAGCAGTGTGATTTTAAGGTGTGATGCGAAGTCCCGAAAAAGAGAGGAAAGGGCGATATTCGGAAAACGGAGAGTTCAATCGCCGAAGCGAGACTTCAAGAATTGAATTTCACTGCAAATATATACTCAAAAACCGCGTTTGTCAAGTATTTTAATCTAAATTTTGAATATTTTTATTCAACTATTGAATTTTCAATCCTTTCCCGAAGTACAATTTTGACCTTCCGATGTACAATTTCGGAGGCAAAAACAAGGGGAGCGCACGGCCTTCGTACGCTCCCCGAGGAGGTAGTTCAAATCTAAAAAATCGGCGTTTCGCAGGGCGGAAATATCCCTTGCGAAAAGGGGGTCGTTGCAGGGGTCACAAGGTGGTGGGCAAGGGTTCACCACATCATCACGCAGTCTGCCCCACGCATCACACAAGGGGCGCAACCTCCCACACGGGGGACGGCTCGCCGCACCCCTCGCCTGCCCCACACTTCCCTTAGTAGAGGAAGAAGACGATGCCTGCGAAGTGGCAGACGACCGCCAGATTGATGAGCAGATGCCACACCATGTGGTGGTAGCGGAATCCCTTGCGGGCATAGAACCACGCACCGAGGGTGTAGAACACACCGCCGGCAGCGATGAGCCACAGCAATTCACGCGAGGCGTTGCTCACAAAGAGGGGCATGAAGAAAACGATGGTCCAGCCCATGACTAAATAAATCGTCAGGCTGACCGCCGGAATCGAACGGCGCGACAACGACTTGTAGAAGATGCCGAAGACCACCATCACCCACTGCAAGATGGTAATCAGCACACCCTGCCAGCCACCGATGACCGTAAGTGCCACGGGGGTGTAGCTTCCGGCGATGGCCACATAGATGAAGATGTGGTCGAGGATGTGGAAGACCTCCTTGTGGCGCGAATCGGGCGACATGGAGTGGTAGAGGGTCGAGGCCATGAACATCATGAAGATGGAGATGACAAACACACTCACCGACACCGAGGTCAGCACAGGTTGCGGTGCGTGGACATAGGACCACACCGCCGCAAACGGCAGTGCCAAAAGCGTGAGCAGCGACATTACACCGTGGGTGATGGCATTGGCCACCTCTTCACCCAGGGTAAACTTATAAATCTTCTTCATAGTTTTTACAAATTTTAAACATCGGGTCTGCAACTGCAAATTTATGATTTTTTTTCATATCTTTGTATATTGAAGGGCTATACTACGAACTCCTTTTCTGCGTTCATAAAGGGGTGACGATGAACGGACGAGGGACTCAACCCCTCCCCCCCCACACACTCCCGGCCCCGCGACCAACCCGATTGTTTCACACCTAAAAAACGTGACAAATGGACACAAAGAGATACGACATCTTCCGAAACTATATCGCCTCGTCCTACTCCGCAAAGACGCAGGAGATGGTGGACAAGGCTCTGGATTACGCCGCCCGACACCTCGAAGGACACCTCCGCTATGACGGAGCACCCCTGCTCGACCACGGTGTGGCGGTGGCTCAAATCGTGACGCGCGAGATTGGCCTGGGTCGCAACTCGGCAACGGCCGCCATACTCCACGATGTGGTGAGAATCGGCCACAAGCGTCTGGGCGAGGAGGAGTTCGTGGCCCTGATGAAGGAAATCAGAACCCGGTTCGGCGAGGAGGTCGAGGGCATCACCATGGGATTGGCGAACATCTCGAGTCTGCGTCTGAAGGTCGCCAAAGACCAGGCGGACAACTTCCGCGACCTCATCGTGAGCTACTCCGACGACCCGCGTGTCATACTCATCAAGCTGGCTGACCGTCTGGAGGTGATGCGCTCGCTGGACATCTTCCCCAAGGAGAAGTGGGAGAAAAAGAGTTGGGAGTCCATCAACCTCTACGCACAGATTGCCCACAAGCTGGGTCTCTACAATCTGAAAAGCGAGCTGGAGGACATCGCCCTCAAATACCTCGAACCCGAGGCCTACTACCACATTGTCAATAAGTTGAAGGAGAGCGAGGAGGAGCGCAAGGCCTTCATTCAGAAGTTCCTCATACCCATCGAGGAGCGTTTGAAGAAGACCGGCATCAAGTACCACATCAAGAGCCGCACCAAGTCCATCTTCTCCATACGCACCAAGATGCGCAAGCAGAACGTGCCGTTCGAGGGTGTCTACGACATCTTCGCCCTGCGTATCATCATCGACTGCCCTCTGGAGGAGGAGAAGCGCGACTGCTGGACGACCTACTCCATCGTCACCGACTTCTACACCCCCAACCCCAAGCGAATGAGGGACTGGATATCCATACCCAAATCCAACGGCTACGAGTCGCTGCACACCACCGTGTCGGCGGAGGGTCGCTGGGTGGAGGTGCAAATCCGCACCGAGCGCATGGACGCCGTGGCAGAGCGCGGTATCGCCGCCCACTGGCGTTACAAGGGGGTGAACCAAAGCTCCAACGGCAGCGAGTCGTGGCTCAGCCGCATCCGCGAACTGATGGAGGACACCACCGAGTCGCTCGCCAACAGAATGGACACCGCCCCCTCGTCGGGTGAGATTTTCGTCTTCACCCCCAACGGCGACCTGCGCAAGCTGCCCGAGGGTGCCACGCTGCTCGACTTCGCCTTCGACATTCACACCAATCTGGGTTCCACGTGTGCCGGCGGTAAGGTGAACAACCGCGCCGTGTCGATACGCGAGGTGTTGCACAACGGCGACATCGTGGAAATCATGACCCAGAAGAACCAGACGCCCAAGGCCGACTGGCTCAACTTCGCCGTGACGTCCAAGGCACGCAACAAAATCAAATCCTTCCTGCGCGAGGAGCAGGCCAAGCACGCACGCATGGGTCGCGAGGAGCTGGAGCGCAAGCTGAAGAACTGGAAGCTGCCCATCACCATCGATGAGGCGGTGGCCTACATCGTCAAGTACTACAAACTGCGTCTGGGTACGGAGGTCTACAACCTCATCTCGACCGAGAAACTCGACTTTGCCACCATCAAGGAGCTGCTCTCACGCCACCTGTCGGGTGAGGAGAACGAGGCACGCCGCGCCGCACAGGCGGAGCTGGAGCGTCAGAAAGCCGCCCAAATCAACGATGTGAGCAAGGTGGGCACCTCGCAGGACGCACTGATTATCGACGACGACATCTCGAAAATCAAGTACAAACTCGCCAAGTGTTGCAACCCCATAAAGGGTGACGAGGTCTTCGGCTTCATCACCATCAATTCGGGCATCACCATTCACCGTTGCGACTGTCCCAACGCCAAGCGAATGAGGGAGAACTACCCCTACCGCGTCATCGATGCCCGCTGGAGAAGCTCCGCCGAGGGTGCTTTCCGTGTGTCGATACGCATCGTGGCGGCCGACACCACCGGCATGGCCAACCACATCACCGAGCTGATTTCCCGCGAGATGAAGCTCAACATCCGCTCCATCAACTTCGAGAGCAAGACCAACGGCTGCATCTCGGGACTCATCGCCGTGGAGGTGCCGGGTGCTGCCGTGGCGGAGACCCTCATCCACATGATTCAGCGCATAAAGGGCGTACAAAAGGCTTACAGAGTGAATTAACAAGAACAAGATATGGATACAGCGTATTTGGATAAATTCGAACTCAAATTGGAGGAGGAGCTGCTCCGCCTCTGCACCGAGAACAAGATGCTCGACGGCATATTGCTCTCGACCGACGACATCGACAACCACTGGAAGCAGACCCTCGCTCCCGAATATGTGGCAGATGCCATTCGTGAGGTAGCCAACTACCCCGTGGTGTCGGTGGCATGGGCAGCCTATCTGGGTATGGCGGTGGCCAAAGGCTGGGACACCGGCTGGAGCGAGTGCCTCGCACGCCCCTACACCTCCTACTACGGTGCTCACCGCTTCGATGACATGGACGAGCACATCGTGCAGGAGATTTTGGGTCTGGAGTTGGAGAGTGAGGAAGCCCACAGCATCGAGGAGATGTTGCGCACCTGCGGCGAGAAGACCGTGGGACTCATTCGCTACGAGCACATCGAGCCGCAGAGCGTGATGGCCTTTCACATCTTCGCACGTGCCGTGAAGGCGATGTTCAAAATCGGCGCCGCCCTCCAGCTCTACCGCATGGGCTACAAGTTCGAAAAGGTAAAACTCTCCGACCTCACCGGCAGCAAAGTGTCGTAAACATCGGAGCGCAAGAAAAACAGGTAAGGAGAGACCGCGAGGGTCTCTCCTTTTTTTGTGTATTCCTCACCGTGTGATGATTTCGCCCCGAGACAAAAGACAAAAAACCCTCGCCGCAGAGTTTTCCGCAGCGAGGGTTTTTAGGTTTCTATTTCAAATGGAGGTCGAAAGCCCGACTTGTCGCCCCGATGAAGGGGTGAACGGGGCAATCTGCTACCAGAATTTGTTGGCCGAAGCATTGTATTCGAAACCTGCGGCAGCAAGTTTCTCGGTCAGCATCTGCTTGTCTACGTCCATATCTTCGCAGAGCTCATCGAGCGAAGCATAATCGTCACGCAGCTTCATGTTCACAAAACTGAACAACATCATAGGGTCATTGGGAAGCGACATTTCTTCAATAATTTTAAAATTTCCGCCGCAAAGATAACCATTTTCCGCCGATTGTGCACCTATGGAGGGGAGAAATGAGGGGGGGCGGAGAGCCCCATCTATGCTCCTCCACAACACCTTTCCACCGTCACAGCAATTAGGAATACGGTATCTGCAACAAGGAATTGCCCAACCTGTTTCTCGACATGGAGCTGAAAAACGAGCTCAATAAAAATGGCATCGGAGGATAGGGCATTACATATTAAATCCTTATATTTGTTAACAACAATATCGAACAAGAAACGAAGAACTCATATCTATGATTCATGCATATAGTAAATTTGTCAAGAAGTCCAATGGGGATTTCAATGAGGATTTCAAAACTTATGCGACAATAGGACAGTTGCGCTACCTGCCGACCGATTTGTTCTGGCACTTACTCCGAGCCTCAAGCGTCTCACCGGAGCTGTTGCCTGCGACCGCCGGGAAATTGGAAGCCTTCGAGATGTGGCCGAGTTGGAATCCGACAGCCACAAGCAATACAACGCGCGTGGAACCCGATGTTCTCATCAGATTCTCTGATTTCGATTTGATTATAGAGGTCAAAAAAACGGATTCCAGAGGACAGACCCGCCAACAATGGGAAAATGAAATTACCGCTTATCATAATACCTACGGGTTCGACAAGAAAATCATGTTGCTTGCGCTCGGCGGCAACAGCAATTTGGACAGCAATACAGGCGAAGACGGGCAGATACACAAGGCGACATGGATGAAGCTGCTTCAGGCCGTTCACGACTGTTGCGAGCAGCGAGCGTATCTTTCCCACAAATCGGAATGCACCGAACAGGAAATCAGAATCTTAGAAGCGGTCGAAGAGGCTTTTGCCCAATACAACGAGTATGTCGTAGATTTGTTGGAAACGATGCCGAAAGATGATGTGAATATCGAAACCCCTTTTAATATCAATGAAATATGGAAAATAAGATAAATAATATTGACAAATTGTTCCTGAATGTCAGAAAATCCATCCGATTGTTGTATGACTATCAACATCGGGTACAGGGTACGATGTTCTATATCAAATCGCTGC
>RCNH01000063.1_pt1 | contig 50091 bp, 45 predicted proteins | sample 2041161 | NCBI WGS metagenome assembly RCNH01 (sample SAMN09708215, study PRJNA481090) | Feces metagenome, whole genome shotgun sequencing project. | biome: feces | host: Leptonychotes weddellii | place: Antarctica: Sion Island | collected 2010-03-01 | reverse complement strand
TGCCATAAAAAATGACCCCCTACTCATTGGACTTAGTCCAACTTTTAGGGGTCACTACAAATTCCGAGCCCTTTTATATGCAGGATACATGGTGAGCTGCAAGGTGAATTTTATCTAGCTAACGGTTACTTGGATAAAAGGTTAGTAAGTTTTCCCTGTGCAAAAATAGAAACGTGCTGAGTTGCGCGTGAAATGGCCGTGTATAACCTACGACGAGAAATGTCGTCATCGGAATAATAGGAGTCAGTTGCTTCAACAATAATGACTCGGTCGAATTCAAGACCTTTAGCCAATGCTAATTCCAAGATAATTGTTCCCGAATCCGGTAATACTTTATTGCCTGTCATAAGTTCAGGGCGTAAGCCTTTTGGCAGATTATTAAAGAGCCTAGCGATATACTTTGCCTGTTTTTTAGTAGGGGCGATAATGGCCGTAAGGCCTGTTTCTTTACTGTACTCGGTAACTGCGGAGCACAATGCGTCAGCGTATGCTTCTTGGGTGTTAAATGCTTCCAAAACAGGTTCAACACCGGATCGCTGTACGGATGAGATCTGAATTCTAGCATCTTCGCTTAATAAGCTTGAAAAAAGAGCAGTGATTTCGGGGGATGAACGATAACTCGTCATCAGTCGACATTCGCTGACTTGACCCTTTGCCTGACAGAAGATGTCATGAATCTCGGGGAAGCTTGCGGTACCTGGCTTGATAGCCTGGTTTTCATCGCCAAGCAACAAGAAATGGGCGTTAGGGAAGAAACGTGTAAGCATCATAAGTTGAGCTGAGGAGTAGTCTTGCACCTCGTCTACCATGACAAATTTAACGGCGCGTTTCCCTTCACCGGTAAGTGCAAGCTTTAAATAAATCCACTCGGTAGGAGCAAGGCTGCTTTTATTAAGCATACTCATGCCAATGTGATCAATGCGTAACCAGTCAGCGTTTTCAATGGCCTTGAAGATAGGCGCATACTTGACATCAAGGTACTGAGTAGCAAGATCTCGGAACTCTTCTTCACCTTGAGGCATGATTCGGTAGCCAAAAATATCAAGCTGGTCGTCAAGAGAGAGCTCAAGGATTTCATCATGAATCTTTTCAGACTTAATGAGACCTTTAACACGAGTCTTTAGGCGGTCATGGAGTTCTTCGGAAATAAGAGCAACAAGTCTTGGACCAGCAGGAAGATGGCTGAACTGGTTATAAACGCTGCGAGCCTGACTAGCGGCGACAATAACCTCGTGGCCCAAGCGGATGTCGCTAAAGTCGGCCTGAGTAAGAACTAAATCTTCAATATGCGCATCAATAGCCTGAAGAGTTTCAATGGTAGTTGAGGTGTCACGACCGCGGTCACTAAGGCCTACATGGGCCATAAGCTCATCAAATGTAATAATCTGAGGGTTTTGCTCACCCATATCAGGGAGTACATTATCGATATAGCGCTGAAAGACTGGGTTAGGAGTAATTAAGCAGACGTCTTCGGGGTTAAGTGTTTCACGGTATGTGTAGAACAGGTAAGCAATGCGCTGTAGAAGTACAGAGGTTTTACCAGATCCTGCAATGCCATTTACCAGTAAGACATCAACATCATCATGACGAATGACTTGGTTTTGCTCCTTCTGGATGGTCATGGTGATGTTTTGCATATGCGCACTGCGGTGCTTGGTTAGTGAGGCTAACAACAGTGGGTCTTCGATTGCGACCGTGGTGTCAAAGTATGCATTAAGCTTACTGCAATCGATATCGAACTGGCGACGAAGTTTTAAGTCTACATGGATTGTGCGATTATCTGCTTTATATGAAGTAGGTCCATTTTCCTGGTTGTAATACACTTCAGCTACAGGAGACCTCCAGTCTACAATAAAGTGACGGCAAGTTTCATCAGTCATGCCAGCGGCGCCAATGTAGATATCCTTAATAGGGGCACCAGGTTTAAACTGAAGTGCTACTTTTGCAAAGTATGGTTGCTTAAGCAGCACTTTAGTGCTGCGAAGCTTTTCGGTGTTAATATCATTGGAAAGGTTATATGCGTCAATAAGTGTATTGAGCGAGTCGATTTCAATCGTGGTTTCAGAAGCCTGGCCATCATCGCTTAGATTTAAGGTAATCTCATCACGCATGGTAGAGATGGTTTCAGAGGCTTCAGATATAAGTGTAGAGAGCTTTTCATCAAGCTCAGATTCGATAGCTTCAAGTTTAGTATAAGTATCAGTTAGATGCTGCTGCTCTTCAATAAAAATTGGATCCATGGGACCTCCGCATACAAATAACACGCACGAGGCGTGACAATACGTGCAGTATTTCATTGCGGTATTGTATCAGTCTTAGTTTAATTGTGCTCTTAGCCACACAAAACGAGCTTTACTTAAGGTTTTATTGTGCCATATTCCGGTGGGGTACTAAAGTCTGTGGGGTGTGTATCGAGACGTAGTGCCTGTATGATAATAACTGTGAGTTCTTCGTTAGATATATGAGTATAAGCATGAAATAGTGCGAAATGTTAAATGGGGCTATGGCAAACTGCAACGTCAACCTACTCATAAAGCGTATTTAATGGTGGCTCGAAATATAGGAAACCCCCGAGAGCATGGCACTTTCGGGGGTTGGTAATTAATGCTTATGTGCTTTAAAAAGCCTACCGCGTTTAGTCGGTGAAATAACGTACACCACCCTCAATAAGAGGCTGATACTTGTTGCCAGGAACGTTTTTGTACAAGCTTGCACCGCTGCGCTCACTGTGGCCCATTTTACCGAATATACGACCGTCTGGGCTTGTGATGCCTTCGACTGCCATAACAGAACCGTTAGGGCATACGTCTAAGCTTAAGGATGGAATACCAGCTTCATCAACATACTGGGTTGCAACTTGACCATTAGTAATAAGCTTTGTCATCAATTCTGGGCTTGCGACAAATCTGCCTTCACCATGAGAGATAGCCACGGTATGAATGTCGCCGACTTCGCACTGGCTTAACCATGGAGATACTGAAGAAGCGATGCGTGTGCGAACCAAACGGCTTTGGTGGCGACCAATTTCGTTAAAGGTTAAAGTCGGGCAGGTGTCATCCATAGGACGGATATCGCCGTAGGGGACAAGACCTAACTTGATTAACGCCTGGAAGCCATTGCAGATGCCAAGCATTAAGCCGTCGCGCTTCTGTAAAAGTTCGCGGACAGCTTCAGTTACCTCAGGAGCACGGAAGAATGCGGTGATGAATTTAGCAGAGCCATCTGGCTCGTCGCCGCCACTAAATCCACCAGGGAGCATAACAATTTGGCTCTCACGAATAGCTTGAGCAAGTTTTTTAGTGCTTTCAACTACAGCCTCTGGTTTGAGATTATTGATAACTAAGGTTTGTGCCTGCGCACCTGCGCGTTCAAACGCATGAGCTGTATCAAATTCGCAATTGGTGCCTGGGAATACCGGGATGATAACCTTAGGACGAGCAATGCTGCCGCAGTATGTCAAAGGGAGTTGATCAGTGTAGGAGATCTGCTCAACTTCTTCTGCCTTCTTACGGTAAGGGAATACTGGTTCAAGTTGACCTTCCCATGCTTCCTGTAATTCAGCTAATGTAATAATCTCTTGGCCCAAGACAAGATTATAAGCTTTTGTGGTAGTACCCAATACACAAACAGCTACATCGTCAGATGTAGGCATCTCGGCCTCATCAGCAAGTTCAACAATGAAACTTGCGTAACGAGGAGCGAAGAGGTCTTCGGCTTTTACATCGTCTGCATATGTAAAGCCAATTGCGTTACCAAGGCACATTTTAAAGACCGCTTCAGCAGTGCAGCCATAGCCTGGAGTAGAAACGGCTAATGCGCTATCAGAGCCAATAAGCTCTTCTACCATATCTAACGCTGCAAGCATAGAATCCTTTTCGGGGGTGAGCTTGTCAGCCTTATAAGCTGGGGTAATAGCGATAACCCTGTGGTCATTGTCTTTAAATTCAGGAGAGGTAACACGATCAACATGACCACATGCAGTAGCAAAGCTTACCAAAGTAGGCGGAACATCTAAGTCTTCGAAAGAACCAGACATGGAGTCTTTACCGCCGATAGAGCCAATACCCAAGTCGATCTGAGCCATCAGGGCACCCAATACAGAAGCAGCAGGCTTGCCCCAACGATCTGCTTCATCGCGTAGGCGTTCAAAGTATTCTTGGAAGGTAAGATAGGTTTCTTTATGCTTAAAGCCAGACGCGATAAGTTTAGAAACGCTTTCTACTACAGCTAAATAAGCGCCAGTAAACTGGTTAGCTTCAGACAAGAATGGGTTAAAACCCCATGCCATACCAGAGCACGTAGTGGTTTCGCCATTAACGGGAAGCTTGGCAGCCATAGCTAATGCAGGGGTAAGCTGGTTTTTGCCACCGAAAGGCATAAGAACAGTTGCAGCACCAATGGTGGAGTCAAATCGTTCGGTTAAACCTTTGTTAGAGCAAATGTTTAAGTCGGTAACGAGCGAATTCATACGTTCGTTAAAGGTTTCGCCGTCCCAAGTGTGTTTGTAAGCATGAGGAGCGGTGATATGTACGTTCGTGTATTTAGGTGCACCGTTAGAATCCAAGAATGCGCGGCTTACATCGATGATAGTGTCATCATTCCAAACCATGCGAACACGAGGCTCTTCAGTGACTTTGGCAACTACGGTAGCTTCCAAGTTTTCTTCATGTGCAAAACCGATAAAGGTTTCTACGTCTTCAGGAGCCAAGGCTACAGCCATGCGCTCCTGGCTCTCAGAAATAGCAAGCTCAGTACCATCAAGGCCATCATATTTTTTAGGAACACTGTTAAGGTTTACATATAAACCATCAGCCAATTCACCAATAGCAACACTTACACCACCAGCACCAAAGTCATTACAGCGTTTGATAAGTTCACAAGCATCCTTACGGCGAAACAAGCGCTGAATCTTGCGTTCAACAGGGGCATTACCCTTTTGAACCTCAGCACCACAGGTCTCAATACTATCCAGGTTGTGTGCCTTAGAAGAACCAGTAGCACCACCAATGCCGTCACGACCAGTTCGGCCGCCGAGCAATACTACAACATCACCAGGAGCTGGAGTTTCACGACGCACATGGTCAGCTGGGGTAGCGCCGACTACTGCACCGATTTCCATGCGCTTGGCGGCATAGCCTGGATGATAGAGCTCATTGACCTGGCCGGTAGCCAAGCCAATCTGGTTACCGTAAGAAGAATAACCAGCGGCAGCAGTGGTGACGAGTTTACGCTGAGGAAGTTTACCCTGAATGGTTTCGTTAACAGGAACTAACGGGTTAGCAGCACCAGTTACACGCATGGCTTGATATACATAGCTACGGCCGCTCAATGGGTCACGGATTGCGCCGCCGACGCAGGTGGCAGCACCACCGAATGGTTCAATTTCTGTAGGATGATTATGTGTTTCATTCTTAAAGAGGAATAGCCAGTCTTCATCATGACCATTAACGTCGCATGTAATTTTAACGGTACATGCATTGATTTCTTCTGATTCGTCAAGGTTTTTAAGAATGCCCTTAGATTTTAAGTAACGAGCACCAATAGTTCCCATGTCCATAAGGCACACTGGCTTCTCATCACGACCTAATTCATGGCGCAGGTTCATATAAGTATCGAAGGCAGCTTGAACCACTTCATCGTCAATAGTGATGTTTTCTAAAACGGTACCAAACGTGGTATGACGGCAATGGTCAGACCAGTACGTATCAATCATTTTGATTTCGGTGATGGTAGGATTGCGATGTTCTTCATTTTTGAAGTATCTCTGACAAAATGCAATATCAGCTTCATCCATAGCCAAGCCGCGGTCGGCTATAAACTGAGCAAGACCAGCTTCGTCAAGGTCGGTAAAACCCTCTAAGACTTCAACTTTATTGGGAACAGGATGTTCCATTTGCAATGTGTCACGCAACTCAAGAGAAGCTTCGCGAGCCTCGATAGGGTTGATTACATAATGCTTGATAGAGGAAACAATTTCATCCGTCAAGGCACCTTGTAAGATGTAGACCTTAGCGCTGCGTACTTCAGGGCGCTCGTTTTGGCTGATAAGCTGAATGCATTCGCTTGCAGAATCAGCGCGCTGATCAAACTGACCTGGTAAGAATTCCACAGCAAAGACTGCTGCGTCAGCTACTTCAGGCAGTTCAGTTGTAGCAATGTCAGACTGTGGTTCGCTAAAGACGGTAGGAATGCATGCATTAAATAATTCAGTGCTGATTCCTTCAACATCATAACGATTAATAAGTCTAAGATTGGTGAGCTCATTGACTCCAAGGATAGTGTGGAGTTCATGCAGAAGCTGTTGAGCTTCAACATCAAATCCAGGCTTCTTTTCTACGTAAACACGAGAAACCATAGGTTGTTGCCTCCAATAAACGGTAGGTTTTGGCCATTAGACACACAATTACGTCTATGCATATACAGAGGAGACTACAACAAACGGAGTAGTTATTCCACTTTATATGTCCATCTAAACAGAATACTACACATCTGTATATATACGGCTCATAAAGATGGTTCTGTGAAAATAACGACATTTTTAGACACGATTATACCTGCTAGTTTGCAATACTTTACGCAGCACACGCTAAGGTTCATGCAGATGATAAAACGCGTTACAATGTAACGCATAAAACAAGCGATTACGATTGGACGTGAATCATGTATCTTCCTGTAGCGCAAGACACGCAATGGCAAAAATCTTCCGAGATTGACTTATCTCGTACAGCTGTTGTGATTGTAGATATTTTAGGAGGTAAAGGCGGTGTAGTTTCCGGCCTTGAGGGTATGGCTGAGCAGGCAGTACGTATTGTTAAGGCCGCTCGTGCAAAACAAGTTCCTATTATTTTTTGCAATGATGCACATCTTCCAAAAATTGATAGGGAAATCCAATTATGGGGCGATCATGGCATGGTTGGTACTGATAGTGCGCGTCCTTTAGATGCTTTTGATGTGCAGGATACAGACTTTATGATTCCAAAACGACGCTATGACGGCTTTTATGAAACAGACCTTGATATGACACTGCGCGAGCTTGGTGTGGATACTCTTATCGTGTGTGGTTGCGATACCAATATTTGTGTCATGCAGACATTAGCAGGAGCTTTTTATCGCGGGTATAAAACCATTGTGCCAGCAGATGCATGTGCTACGTTTTTGATTGGTACACAAGAAGATGGTTTAACGTACTTCACGCGTTGTTTTGACAGTCGCGTTGTCGATACTGATACGGTTTTGAATTACTTATAACAGACATCGTTAATTGCATGAATACGTGGGGGATGACTGTGATACCTGGTAAAATGCAATTCGTAAAAACATTAGTGAAAGGGGAACACCTTGGAGCAGTATAAGCAGGAATTCATTGAGTTTATGGTGGAGTCTGACGTTTTGAAGTTTGGCGACTTCACCCTCAAGAGTGGACGCAAGTCTCCTTTCTTTATGAACGCCGGTGCATACGTTACGGGTTATCAACTTAAAAAGCTTGGTGAATATTATGCTCGCGCAATCCATGACAACTTTGGCTTAGATTTTGACGTAGTGTTTGGCCCAGCTTATAAAGGTATTCCATTGTCTGTTGTTACCGCTATAGCTATCCATGAGTTATATGGCAAAGAGGTCCGCTATTGCTCTAATCGCAAAGAAGTAAAGGATCACGGTGCAGATAAGGGTGTATTACTTGGATCAGAGCTTCATGATGGTGACCGTGTCATTATGGTTGAAGATGTTACTACTTCTGGTAAATCCATCGCTGAAACCCATCCTATCTTGATGGACGCGGCTGATGTTGAAGTTAAGGGCTTGATGGTTTCTTTGAACCGCATGGAAGTTGGCAAAGGCGGCGAGAAGTGTGCTTTAGATGAGGTTGCAGAATTATATGGCTTCCCAACAGCTGCTATTGTTGATATGGATGAAGTGAGCGAGTACTTATACAATCGTGAGTGCCAGGGTAGGGTCATTATCGATGACACAATTAAAGCCGCTATCGATGAATACTACAAGCAGTATGGTGCTAAATTAATCTAACACGTGCCATACGCAAAAATCCCCTCTCGATGATATGTGGTTGCTAAGGAAATGCTGCAATCTGCAAAAGTTGAGAGGAGATTTTGTATGCATGCAGCGTGGGTATATAAGGTGGTTGCATATGTTTATGTCTATGTGTAATGTGTAAACATGTAGCTACTGGTATGTAGCTACTGATGAATTATTCGGGTTAAAGATTCTGGATTTTGCTTGCTGATAGCAAGCTTGGTGCTGGGTGTTTTGTAAGATCTAGATGAAGCGTTTGTTCTACAAGGCGAACAAGTTTCTCTTGAGGAATATCTGGATCATGCATCATAAGACCTACCAAACCAAAAACCAGAAGGCTAAACATTTCATATACGTCTGTGATTTCGAGCCCATGGTATTGAGCATATTCATCAACAACGTTATTTACTATATAATCCACGATACCAATAGCGACGCGAGAGAGGAATTCCTCACGAAGGTGGAGTTCCTCGATAACTCGAAACGATGGCCGTAGTCCTTGTGAATCAAAGATACAGCGATGGAATGCGGCTACAAAATTTGCTGTTTCGCCTGATACGTCGTTAAATACTCGGTTTTCATCCCATGTGGAAATGCTTTCAGAAAAGTCAATCACATAGTCGTCAATAACAGCGTCAACAAGTGCCTGCTTTCCACTGAAGTAGTAATACACTAACTCTCGCGTGACTCCTACTTGTTGTGCAATAGTGCAGATGGAAACATGTGAAACTCCGTGTTTTTCGAATAGGAGACGAGCGGTTTGCACAATATCACCTGCACGTCCTTCAAGGCGTTGTGGGACGTGATATTTGTGGGTGCTTGTAGTACGTAGTACCCCTTCATTGCGAGGGGATAAATAAGGAGAAGAATCGTACGGTGTAGTGACCATATAAATTCCTTAATGCTAAAGATCCCGCATGTAAAATGCATGCGGGATGCGACGCGTTAATTAATTGTTTTCAACAACTTCTTTGTAAGCTTTGGTATCACTGAATACTTCATTTCTTAAAGGGTTAAGCTTTTGATCATGAATTTTTTTGAACTGATAAATTGCCAGTCCAGCGTTAAAGACCAAAGCGATAAGACTTACGATAAAAAACATTATAGGATTATGAGTGGTAGGAACAGGTGCAATTACGTCTGCAAATTGAGGAACGGTCATAACGAACATAATCCAAAGCGCAAGAGTAGCTGCGCGGTGCTGAAGCCATGCACCTTTCTTAATGAAGAAAGCAGGGATGGTGCAGCTTGCCAGCAATGCTAAACCACAGTAGAAGCTGTGGTCGGAAATGCAGTTATAGGTGTAAGCAAAGTTCCAAAGATCGTAAGCAATAATCCATGCCCAAATCATATCAGGCCACATCATATCTCGGGTTTTGTCCTTGGAAATAAAAATTCCAAACCAACCGCAGATAGTGACGATGTTTAAGATACCAGCGATACCATTCATGATGTTCCATGGACCAGAAATAGTCCAAAGGTTATTCATGACGCCGCCTTCCCACATACCATAGCTAAATACCTGGAAGTCACGAATAACGGCTTCGCAGATATTGATGGCTAAGATTGCAGGCGGGAAGCATAAAGCCCACTTCTTTTCGTAGAGCCAATGCTCTTTTCCGTCAGGGCCCTTCCAATGGATAAAACGCAGAGCCATAAAACCTAAACATCCTGCAAGGGCTGAATATGTTTTAACCCAGTTAAACCAGTTACCTGTACCATACTCGTTGCCTGGTGCGGCAGTAGTGGGCCATACGAATATAGTTAAGATGATTGGGAGGACTAAAAATAAGGCGATGCCACCCCATTTAGTGGTTCGTCCAAGTTCGTTAAATGCCATCAAAGCAAAAAGAACAAAGAACCAAATAGCCCAACCCATGAAATCTGTTGCTTGATACAGAATTCCCATGATGCTTCCTTCCGCATTTTTTCTTATTGCTTTGCTCGTGCATGAACTTGATGCCGGCTGAAGCACATGCATGAGTAAAGTTTGATAACACGGTGAGTATATGACGTTGAATAAAATATATCCTTTACACATTTGAGAAATTGTGAAAAAGAGCAATAATGTTTATTTTTCGCTTGGCTACACAGGCGTGCATGTATCAGTAATAATATCTATGTACGTAATTTTCTTGAAAAGGATGGAATGTATGAATTTCAATAATGCCGAATTTACAGGTGCTTATGGCACATCGGCACAGATTCCTGCATCTACGCGCCCCGAAGTATCTTTTGTGGGCCGATCTAATGTAGGTAAGTCATCCTTATTAAATAAACTTTTTAATCGTAAAAGTCTTGCTAAAGTCTCATCTGTTCCCGGTAAAACTTCTACTATTAATTTCTTCAAGGTTGATGACGCAATTGATTTGGTTGATCTGCCTGGCTATGGATATGCCAAGGTTGCGCGCAGTGAGCTTGGTCGTTGGTCTGAAATGATTAATGGCTACTTTGATCAGTATCGCTATTACGCATTAGTTGTATCTCTGATTGATATTCGTCATCCTGCTACGGCTCTTGATGAGCGGATGGTCGAGTTTTTACGTGCTTGTGAATTACCATTTATGATTGTGCTTACAAAAGCCGACAAGGTGAATAAGTCTCAGGCTAAAAATCAAATAGTTGCCATTCGCAAGCAGCTTCATCTACCAGACGATATCATGATGGTGGCGTGCTCATCTGAAAAAGGTACTGGTATCGATGAACTTCGTAGCCTGATTGAGAAAGCGTGCAAGTAATGCAGCGTACTAAAATCACTATGTATACCGATGGCGCTTCTCGTGGAAATCCTGGCCATGGTGGCTATGGTACGGTCATGCATTTTACTGATTCTGCAGGTCAGCTGCACGTTCGTGAGCTTTCACAGGGGTATGAATGTACAACCAACAATCGTATGGAATTGTTAGCAGTTATTGTAGGCATTGAGTCGCTTAAGCGACCTTGCGATATTGATTTATACTCTGACTCTAAATATGTAACTGATGCATTTAATCAACATTGGGTTGACGGCTGGCTGAAGCGTGGCTGGAAAAACGCCAAGAAAGAACCAGTAAAGAATTCGGATTTATGGAAACGATTACTCGAAGCTATAAAGCCGCATAAAGTAGTGTTTCATTGGGTAAAAGGTCATGCTGGCCACCCCGAAAATGAGCGTTGTGATGAGCTGGCTACCACGGCAGCTGATGGCAATGATTTATTAGTAGATACGGGCTTTACTGGAATTTAGATAAAATTCAATAGCCTATACATATACTGCTTATGTGGTAATAAGGCTGATACATGAGCTTGCATCGCATGTGTATCATGCGTGCATTTGTTAGGTTTGTCATGGTTTGTGCAACACAATAGATAATTGTTTTGAATTGTATACGGAAGAACCCTATAAGTAAGCATCCGTATCTGCTCATTTTGCGTGTATCCTTCTGTAGGTGTGTAATTGCATCAACACGTATGTGCGACTATTTCTGCACAAAAAAAGACCCAGAAACCGAGTCTTGAATCATTAAAATGGTGCGGGCGAAAGGACTTGAACCTTCACGGGGTTGCCCCCACTAGCACCTGAAGCTAGCGCGTCTGCCAATTCCGCCACGCCCGCAAGCGTAAAAACTTCATATTGAAGCAGGAATTGATTATATACGAACCATATGGCCCTTGCAAACTGTTTTATGTAACTTTTAACGGGATAATAGCTCTCGTGACGGAATTACCATTAAAATATGCACGTTTACTTATAGACTGCGATATGTTGGATAGTATTAAACCGTTTTGGCATAAAACGCCAGACGAAGGAGATAGATATGGATTCTGAAGAGCTCACAGCGAAAATTCAGTTAATCGCTGCAAAAATTGAGCCCGAGATTATTGCTACGCGACGAGCATTTCACCAGCACCCTGAGTTGAGTGCTCACGAATACGAGACAGCGTTTTCTATTGGCAAACGTCTTGACGCTATGGGAGTCGAGTATCGTCGCGTTTGGAATACGGGAATTGTTGCTACTGTTAAAGGTGAAGCTGTGGGTGCGTATGACAAGGACGGAAACCCAGCGCACCGTATTGCGTTACGCTCTGATATTGATGCTCTTCCAGTTACGGAAAAGACCGGCGTTTCGTATGAGTCTAAAAATGAAGGCATAATGCATGCGTGTGGCCATGATTGTCATATTGCTATGATGCTTGGCGCTGTAGAGATTTTAAACTCTATGCGTGAGTACATAAAAGGCGAAGTGCGTATTATTTTTCAGCCTGCTGAAGAGATTTCCATTGGTTCTAGGCATATGATTAATGAGGGCGTGCTTGACGGTGTCGACACTATTTATGGTGCTCATATTTGGAGCGAACTTCCTGCAGGAACGTTTTCTTGTGAGCCTGGTCAGCGTATGGCTCATACAGATTGGTTCCGCGTGGATATTAAAGGTATAAGTGCTCATGGATCTATGCCGCACAAAGGCGTTGATGCTATTGTTGTAGGCGCTGAATTAGTAAACGCATTGCAGATTTTGGTTAGTCGTGACGTGTCTCCTTTTCAACCTGTTGTTGTAACGGTTGGAGAGTTTCACGGCGGTGAGGCTCGAAACGTTATGGCGGGTAGCGCATACCTAACCGGAACGGTTCGTACGTGGAGTGATAAAATTCGCCAAGAAATGCCACATCATATGGAGCGTATTGTAAACAAGGTTGCAAACGCTTTTAATGCAGAAGCGCATTTGACGTACGAAGAGGGCAATGGTGGTCTTTCAAATGATATAGCCTGCTCTAAACGCGCACACGATGCAGTAGTGTCTATGCTAGGCGAAGAAGGCATAACCTCGTACCAAGGTACGCTTTCAGGTGAAGATTTCTCGGAATACATGAAGACTGTTCCTGGTGTATTTGTATTTGTAGGATGTCACAATGAAAAATGTGGTGCAACGCATCCCCAGCATAGTTGTTACTATAATGTCGATGAAAGTGTTTTAGTAAAGGGTGCCATGGTTGCTGCTCGTTATGCAATTGATTTTTTGAATGAATAAAGGAGTATCTATGTCTACAGCAGAAGAAGCGGTTTTGTATAAGCGTGAAGGTGCATATATCCCTCGTATTGCGGCAGTGCATGATTTGTGTGGTTATGGTAAGTGTTCATTAGGCGTTGCCATTCCTGTATTGTCTGCGGCTGGATGCGACGTATGTCCTGTACCAACTGGTCTTTTTTCGAGCCATACTGCGTTTCCTGGATGGTATATGCACGATACAACAGGTATCCTGAACAACTATCTTAATGCCTGGAAGTCGATTGACGTGGATATCGATGCTGTGTACTCAGGATTTCTTGGAGCTCCAGAGCAAGTAGGCATTATTCGCAGTATTTATGAAACGTATCCTCAGGCACTTAAAGTGGTAGACCCTGTTATGGCCGATCATGGCAAAGTGTATCCAACATATACTCCTGAGTTGTGCCAGGCTATGACTGATTTGGCAAGCGATGCGGATATTTTGACGCCTAACCTTACCGAGGCTGCAATCATTTTGGGTGAGCCTATTGGAGATGAATGGGGCGGTGTAGATATTTCTGATCAGGAAGCCGAGCGTATTGTAAATGCACTATTGGATACGGGTGCATGCACTGTTGTCCTCAAGGGTATTCAGCGTGGCGATGGCTTGATTAGGAATTTTGTTGCTGGTCGGGACATTGATTTGATGAGCGTAAGCAATGAATTTGTTCCATATATGTTACATGGTACAGGTGATCTTTATTGCAGCGCTTTGATTGCTGGTGTTATGAGTGGTAAAAGTATAGCTGAGGCAGTGGCTTTTGCAGGTGATCTTACACATGATGCTATGTTGGTGTCCTCTAAACAGCCTCACTTTAAACAACGAGGTGTTTCGTTTGAGTTGTTATTGGGCCGAGTTGCCGACTTGTTGAGGTAATTTTGGTTAGAATTTGGTTGGGAAATAAAAAATGCTGCACATATGTGCAGCATTTTTTTATTGATGAAACAAGGGCTATCTGCCACCTTCTTCGTCGTCATCAAAGAAACTCCAATCGTCTTCATCAGGGGATGGACCACGGTCTTTGAATTTGCGACGAGTGTTCCACTCCATGGCAAAGCATGCAATTAAACAGATAATCAAGACGGTACCAATTAGAATTCCGATACCTTCAAATGTTTCAAAAAGAAAATGATAAAGCGCGATAAAGTCCATGAAGCCTCTTTCTTATATATAGTGGCTCTAGATAGGCGGCCATACATGCAGGTTTTAAGCTAACCCCTACATTCTAGCAAAGCTCAACCAAAGTTTCAGGGACGAAGGTGGATGAGTGGATATTCTACTTAATTTGTCACGAATTTTGATAATTTTGGCATTAGTCCAATGTGTCTTAAGTGATTTACGGAAACGCATTATTCCAACGCAAATGCTGTTAGTCGCGTTTGGCGCTTGGGTAGTATCAGTTGTGGTCTCTTTAGACGGAAATGGATTTGAGGCGTTTATGTGTATTGCTGTTCGGTGCGCAGGGGCGGTAATGTGTGTAGGTGTGTGTCTAATTGTTTGTGCTGTATATGAGTATATTTCAAAAAAACCTAGTATGGGCGGGGGAGATGTCAAACTATTTGGACTTATGTTTGTCCTGCTCGGGGGCCAACAGGGACTAATTGCTATGGCGGTGGCTTGCATTTTAGGGATTTTGCATGCGCGCGTGAGGTATGCAGGCGAGGACTCTTTTCCATTTGGGCCTGCCATAGTGGTGTCAACGAGTATATTTTTAGGTCTACAGTGGATGTAAAGGTGCTAGGAATGACTCTGTTTGCGCTATACTAGGGGCACTATAAGTTTAGAAGGAGTACATTATGCTAGATATTCGTTTCGTTCGAGAGAATCAAGAGGCCGTTGCAGCCGCTATGGAAAATCGTAATTTCCCTTGGGATGCAGCTCGATTCTCAGAGCTTGACGAGAAGCGTCGTGCTGCTATTGCTAAAGAGGAGAGTTTGCAGGCTCAGCGCAACAAAGCATCCAAGGAAATTGGCGCTATGATGGCTGCTGGTAATAAAGAAGAGGCCGAGGCTGCCAAGGAGGCTGTTCGTAAAATTAATGAGCAGTTAACTGAAGCTGGCGCTGTTCGTGAAGCTGTAGATGCTGAATTAAGGGAAATCCTTATTAGCACTCCTAATATTTGTGATGAAACCACTCCAGTCGGCAAAGATGAAACCGAAAACGTAGAAGTTCGTCGTTGGGGCACTCCTACGGAGTTTGATTTTGACTATAAGCCTCATTGGGACTTGGGTGTTGACCTGGGAATCATGGACTTTGAGCGTGGTGTTAAGCTAGCCGCAACTCGTTTTGTCTTACTCGGTGGTATGGGTGCTCGCTTAGAGCGCGCAATTATTAACTTTATGGCAGATACGCACACATCTCGTGGTTATAAAGAGTGGTGGTGCCCAGCTATGGCTAACGCTGAGACTTTGTTTGGCACCGGTCAATTACCTAAGTTTGAGGAAGATCTTTTTAAGACTCGTGAAGGTCTCTATATGATTCCTACTGCCGAGGTTCAGCTTACCAATATTCACGCAGGGGATACACTTGATGCAGGTGACTTGCCATTGAAGTATTGTGCATATACTCCATGTTTCCGCGAAGAGGCTGGTAGTGCTGGTCGCGACACGCGTGGTTTGATTCGCGTTCATCAGTTTGACAAGGTTGAAATGGTTAAGTTTGCTAAGCCTGAGGATGGCTTTAATGAGCTCGAATTAATGACTCAGGATGCTGAAAATATCTTGCAGCTTTTAGGCTTGCCTTATCGTGTGTTGTCCTTATGCACAGGCGATACTGGTTTCTCTTCTGCTAAGACCTATGATTTGGAAGTTTGGTTGCCAAGTTACAATGGTTACAAGGAAATTTCAAGCTGCTCTTGTTGTACGGATTTCCAGGCTCGTCGTGCTAATATTAGATATCGTGATCCTGAAAACTTTAAGGGCTCTCGATATGTATATACTCTGAACGGTTCTGGCTTGGCTGTTGGCCGTACTATGGCAGCTATTGTTGAGAACTATCAGCAGCCTGATGGCTCTATTAAGGTTCCTGATGTTTTGGTTCCTTATATGGGTGGTGTTGAGTATATCACGCCAGAAAAGTAAGACATATCTATCAATAGACGGCGTCTAGGTATTGTCTATCGTAAAAAGGAGGTATTTATGGCCGAAGAACAGAACAATATTCCAGTAGATCAGACTCAGCCTGTGCCGCAGCCAGTTCCGGCTCCGGCTCCTGCGCCAGCTCCGGCTCCGGCACCAGCTCCGGCTCCGGCACCAGCTCCGGCTCCTGCACCAGGTCCTCAGCCGCATGCGATTCCACTGAATGATACTCCAGCTCCGCAGCCGCAGCAGCCAGTGATGCCTCCAATGCCTCCAATGCCTGGTCAACCATCAGGTGGAAGTGCTCCACAAGGTCAAGTCCCTTCAAGTGTGCCGTTTGTAACGGGTATACTTTCGATTCCTGCATCGCTGCTTTTTGCTCTTGTGGGTCTTGTTTTGGGTATTGTTGCCATTGTGACAGGAAATAAACAACTTAAAATGTATGGTCCGCAAGTTGCCTCTAAAGCTAAAACTGGTCGTACATGTGGCATCGTTGGTATAGTCCTTGGGGCTGTAAATATGTTACTGGCCTTTGTGCTGATAGTTTTGTTATTGTCTGCTGGAGACAAGCTTGGTTTGTATGGTTATGATGATGAGTATGTATCAAACCCCATTAGTCAGAGTCCCGTAAGTGGCAATACTGAGGACGAAAGCGCTGCTGAAGAGAAGGTAGCATCTGTAATGGATGATTTAATCTCCGGGTCTTCTTCTATGCTTGATGGTGAGATCCAGGAGTTGATGGACGACATCGATATAGATGCTGTTCCGGGTGAGGACCTTGCTTTTAGCGCTGCGGGTATTACTTCGCAAGAAGTTAATGCGGCTATGATGGATGGTGCAACATACACCATTGATAACGTGTCGATAATTGATGATGTTGCATTTGTTGATGTTACTGTTAAAAATAAAACGTTGATATCTCAGATTGATGCTTTTGACTCTATGTTGGCCAAGGATGTAGAGAGCAATCCTGAAAAGTATGACAGTGTAGATAACGTACTTAAGCAAAGTAAAATCATATATTTAGCTGCATTTGATGAGACTGATAAGACAGAATACACTCTTTTTGTAGAGCTTAAGAAAAAAGGCTCATCGTGGACTATTGATGATACCGAGATGGAATACATTATTGGAAGTATGCTGTTCTCGTAATAATTATTAGGTGATGAGTTTGCCGCAAAAGCGCAAAAAACCAACTAGTAAGAATCAAAATTCCAAGAGCGCTCCTACTAAAAGGAGCGCTTCTTCTGTCATGCGTGTTGCACCATCGCCTTCAGGCAGGCTATATGTGGTTGATGATTCTGCAGCAAAAATGGAGCAAGTAGAATCTGTCCAGGGTGGTGTTCAAACCCAACAAGCTCCAAAACAGCCAGCTGTGCTTGAAGCGCAGGATATATCTGATTTTTCACGAACAAGTGAGACATATTGTTCACATGATTCCAAGAAGGACAAGACACATAGCTCTTCTCGTGCTAATAAACCTAAGCCACGCGTGGACAAGCTTGTATCCCGTAGTAAAACAAAGCCTATATTTGAAGACTCAAATGGATCTATAGCACCTGATTATGAGGACGTTCAGTCAAAATCTTCCGATGCGTCACATATGCCTCGTATCCCTCAGGCTACAAAAGACCGCAAGTCTATTAAAAAGCATAAGTCCTGGATGTATTATGTTCTTATTTCTGTGATTACAATAGGTCTGGTAACGGGCTTGTCACTGGGCGCTTTTATGTTTTGGAATACCTATTTGCGCTTTGATGATACTGCTGACATTCAAGGAACGTGGTACTTCCAAGAGGGCTCTGTAGAAATATACATTGATGAAGACTCAATCAATTTAGATGCGTATTTAGAATATACGTACACCTTGGATACGTGGGCCAAGACAATTTCCTTCACATTTTCAGATCTTTCTGGTCAGGGGACGTATAAATTTAGCGAAGACAGGACAACGCTTATAATTTCTGAAGGTCAAGAAGGCCAGCAAACTACGTTAACATTGACTAAAAAAGCTGACATTCAAAATGTAAATACACCCGAGAGTACAATTGCCTCTGATAAGGATAGCGAAACACAATCAACCAAGGAATCCGAGAATGCCTAGTTGTGAATCACAACATGTATTTGAGTTTGAGAATTTTTATATTAAAGGTGATAGGATTATCGCGTCCTTACGTGTAACAGATGAGCAGTTTGCATGTACTAATGCAGTCATCGCGTATGAGGTTTCAAAAAAGGTGCCTCATATTATGCAACATACATGCCTTAATGATGAGGGCCCCACGTTTGCTGCAGTGGCGGATCATACTAGCATGCCACATGTTCTTGAGCATGTGGTTATTGCTTTACAGGCGCAGCGGGAGCCTTCGTATAAATTTGGTACAACATACGTAGGTAAAACATATTGGACGGACAGAGGGTCATTGAGGGCGTGCGTGGAAGTGAATTTTGTTGATGATTTTGTGGCTCTCGAATCTTTTACAGATGCAGCATCACTATTGAACTCTATCGTGATAAAGTAGTCTCATCAAATTTTACTGATGGGAGGCTTGATGGATAGTTCTCATTTCGTGTTCGATGACTGGGCGGACCGCGTGGCCGACCGTGTGTGTGGTATGCGGTCGAGTGCAGTTAGGGATTTGTTTGCTGCCGCATCGCGTAGCGATATTATTTCGCTTTCAGGAGGTATGCCTGATGTGTCTTTGTTGCCAGAAGAAGCGCTTAAAAAAGCTACATATGCTGCATTAGAAGAGAATAAGGCAGTAGCGTTGCAATATGGGCCTACCAATGGACGTGAACAGACACGGGCTGTTTTTTGTGATGTCATGCTTAGTTTAGGGATTCGTGTTAAACCTCAAGATGTCTTAATAACTACGGGTGCACAAGAAGCGCTCGACCTTATAGCTAAAACATTTATCAATCCTGGTGATGTAATTATTACCGAGGGCCCTACATATCTTGGCGCATTGCAGGCTTTTTCAGCGTATCAGCCTGATGTTCACTGTATTCCTTTTGATGAGGAGGGCATGCGCTGTGATTTGCTTGAAGATGAATTGCGTCTACTGCAAGCGCGTGGCATTACACCTAAATTCCTTTATACAATTCCAAATTTTCAAAATCCAGGGGGCGTAACTATGAGCCCGGCGCGTCGTCGTAGGCTTATTGAGCTTTCTCACGAGTACAATTTTATGATTATTGAGGACGATCCATATGGGCGTCTTCGGTATGAGGGTGGTCATGTAAAGCCATTGCGCGCGCTCGATAATAAAGTGGTGTACCTCGGCACTGTATCTAAGATTTTTGCACCAGGGTTAAGGACAGGTTGGATAGTGGCTCCTCATGCTATTTTAGCCAAGATTAATCTTGTAAAGCAGGGTGCGGACCTGTGCGGATCAGCTCTTAATCAGGTCATTTGTGAGCATTATTTTAACGATACTCCCTGGGAAAAAACGCTTCAGACCTTTATCAACACATATCGTGTGCGTCGTGATGCCATGCTTTTTGCCCTTGATGAGTTTTTCCCGCAAGAGGCAACCTGGACTCATCCTCAAGGTGGCTTTTTTGTTTGGGTAACGCTTCCAACTTATGTTGACACCTCTTCCATGTTGTCTGAAGCCCTTGAAGCTGGTGTTACATATACGCCTGGTGATGGTTTTTACCCTGATGGAATACGTGGGAAAAACTCAATGCGACTTGCTTTTTGTTTTGAGGATCCTGACAACATTAAGGAAGCAATTCGTCGTTTGTCTGTTGTAATTGAGCAGCGTTTAGAACTGTACCGTGCGTTTATCGACGCAGGCGTCATTGATAAGGAGTAGGTCATGGGACTAAAAATTGCCGTTTTGATGGGTGGCGCATCGTTTGAGAGGGATTTTTCGCTTGCGAGTGGTAAAAAGATTTGCGAAGCACTAAAAACCGCAGGTCATTATGTTGTTCCTATGGATATTACAAAAGATTTAGTGCCATATCTTCGCAGTGTAAAACCCGACATTGTATATAGCGCTCTACATGGTAAACATGGCGAAGATGGTACAATTCAAAGCGTGCTTGAACTCATAGGCGTGCCCTATGTTGGTTCTTCTGCTACCGTTGCCCGTAGTGCGTACAATAAGGCAAGTCGTGCGCATAGGCTAAAAAGTTATCGAGCGATTCATGAATCATATAGTTGTGCATGTGTGCCACAAGGAGTTTGTATTTCGCGAGATGCTTGTAAAGATATGGGCGTCGCTACAGCTCTTGATTTAGTAGTTGAGCGGGCGGGTGGGGCATATCCTTTAGCCGTAAAACCAGCTCGTGGAGGGTCTGCTATGGGTGTGTCTAAAGTACACGATGAAAAGCAGCTTGCACAAGCGATTCTGGACGCCTTTTCTTTTGATAAGGATGTAATTGTCGAGCAGTGGATTGAGGGGTTAGAGGTTGCAGTTTCTGTTGTTGGAACCTTTGAAGGTGCTAAGGCTTTAACACCGGTAGAAATTGCTCCTAAGCATGGACTTTTTGATACACAAGCACGACTTGACGCAACGGCAGTAGATTATTTTGCTCCACCGCGTGCTACGCAACTAGCGATGAAAGGTATCGAATCTGATTATGCGCTTGAGGAGCTGAAAAAAGCAGCACTTGAGGTGTACTGTGCATACGGAATGCGACATTTAGGCCGCGTTGATATGATATGGGATGGTAAAAAAGCGTATGTTTTAGAGGCGAACGTCTCACCAGGTATGACGGAATTATCGCTATTTCCCATGGCATGTAAAGCTGAAGGTATGGCATTAGGCGATGTGGTTAGTCAGTGTGCGTACGAGGGACTTAAATGATTAACCTTTATGAATGAAATATATACACAATGGTAACGTAATCCTCTTTTGGGCTGGCATATTTTATAATAAAGAAAAGTATTGCCCCAATGCTATGGGCGGAATGGAGGTAGTAATGGCTAATAAAGTAGGGCTGTTTCTTGCAGGTGGTTTAGTAGGTGCGGGCATTGCGCTTCTGTACGCTCCTCATTCCGGTGAGCAGACTCGTAAACTTGTTGTGGAACGTGCAAATCAGGTATGGGGTCAGGCTCAGGACTTGGGTGATATGGCATGCGAGCGTGGTCAGGAATTTGTAGACGAGGCTGTAACTACTGGTCAGATTTTGTATGCTGAGGCCGCTAATATGGGTAAGCAGGTATATGCTGACGCTGCTGCGTATGCCAACAAAACTGCCAATACCGTAAAACCGGCTTTTGTAGAGAAAAATGATGAGTTGCGCCAGAAGATTGATGCTGCACGTGAGCGTATTGCTGCGCAGGTTGCTAAAAATGCCGAAGCTGCTCATAAAGAGATTGAAAATGTGACTGAGCAAAATATGCCGCAAGAAGCAGAAGAGCAGGCACCTATAACATATGCTACCGCAGCTCCAGTTGCATCAGTGGCTTCTCAGGTTTCCGTAACTCCGGCTCAGTAGTCAGTAGCTTACGTATGTAAAGGATTTGGAATGGCCGCTCTCGGGCGGCCATTTTATGGAGGAAGCAATGTCTAAAATTCGAACACTTACAACACATGATGTACACCATTTGCGTGTTTTAGGCGGCAAAAAAGGTACGCACAAGATTGGCAAGGTCAAGTGTTGCGTGTTCCATCCAGCAGAAAAGAAGTGCGTTGGCTATTTAGTTAAGCGCCCTGATTTTTTGTGGATGTTCCGTCGCAAAGATGCTTTTGTTGCGTTGGATGAATATGAGATCGAGGATGGTCGCATTATTGTTAATCCAGGTGCTTCTTTAAGGGGCGAAGTTTCTTGCAAGAACCATGGATTGAACTGGGATGATTGTGTATTGTGGGAGGGAATGCCTCTTATGACCGCCGATGAAACGCTTATCGGCTACGTTGGCACTATTACCTTTAACCGTCGTACGGGTATTATTCAGTCCGTAGTTGCTAATAATGGTGCTACTTCTAAATTATTGCTTGGCACATTGGAAGTTCCAGCCGAGTATATTATTGGCTTTCGTCGAGGCATTGGTGTTGAAATGTCTGCTGGTGAGCCAGAGAATGAAGAAGATATCTTTCGTGGCGCTATCTTGGTTTCTGATGATGTGTGGGAATTATCTCCAGAAGGTGGCTGGGCTGAGGCAGCTGGTGAATTTACCGCTAAGGCAGGAGCTAAAATTCATGCGGCTTCCGAGCGTGCTAAACCTAAGGTTCAGGCTGCTACCAAAGCTGCAGGTGAGGCTATTAATGAAAGCGCATATGCTGTAGGTAAACAGGTTGCTGCAAGTAAGAGTATGTTTAGCAACTTTAAAGCAGAGTATAACAAGGCTCGCGCTGGCGAAGAATCTGCTATGGATAAAGAAGACGAATCAAAAGGTATGTTTGCTTCCTTTAGGGATGAATTTAATAAAGCAAAAAATGGCGAAGACAAGTAGGATTTCTGCATAGATATTATGTAGTGGCACGCATTGCATAGTAAAAAATAGATGCATTGCATACGGAGTAACACATGAAATTTGTATCGTGGAATGTAAACGGTATGCGCGCCGTAGTGAAAAAAGGATTCGAAGATATTTTTCAAGAATTTGATGCTGATATCGTCGCATTACAGGAAACTAAGCTTCAGCAGGGTCAGATTGATATAGATTTCCCAGGTTATGAACAGGCTTGGAATTATGCAGAGCGTAAAGGTTATTCGGGTACCGCGGTATTTTCTCGTCAGAAGCCTTTACAAGTAATTCGCTGTTTTGGTATTGAAGAGCTTGATACCGAGGGACGATTATTAGCTCTTGAATTTGATGAGTTTTGGTTTGTTGATGTGTATACACCAAATGCTCAAAACGAACTTGCACGTATCGATCACAGAATGCATTGGGATGACGAATTCAGGCAGTTTTGCTCTGATCTAGAGAAAGGCATTGTGCCAAGTGGTATGAATGCTATGCCTACCACCCCTAAACCGGTTGTTATGTGTGGTGACTTTAATGTGGCTCACAATGAGATTGACCTGAAAAATCCAGCATCTAATCGTGGTAACGCGGGTTTTTCTGATCAAGAGCGGGATAAATTTACTCAGCTTTTGAAGGCAGGTTTCACCGATACGTTTAGGTTTGTGCACCCTGACGCAACCGGAGCGTATTCATGGTGGAGCTATCGGTTTAATGCTCGTAAGAACAATGCAGGATGGCGCATTGACTATTTCTTGGTAAGTGATTCTTTACGTAATCGCATTACCAATGCTGCTATTTATCCTAATGTATTAGGCAGCGATCATTGTCCTGTTGTGCTGGAATTGGATATCTAAAAAATGCCTGCGAGGTTTCGCAGGCATTTTTTAAGGCACGGTTATGGTTAAAGTTTAGGCGTATTACAGTAGGTCTCCGATACTAGACGCTATTGCTTTTCGAATGATTAAGGCAATTTCATCAGCAGATAAATCCGTTTTCTCGGCAAGCCAGTTGTGATATACGGAAAATGCACCCGCAAAAGCAAATCGCAAGTAGTATTCAAGGTTTTCGATTTCAGCAAGATTTTCTTGTCTACGCTCTTTGATAATAGCATCAGATAACGGATCTAACGCAAGGTTAAACACGTGAACAAGAGGAATATGCTGATAAATTTCAGGATAGTTTTGTGCGCTATGATGCAGTGTTAAGCAGAGATGTGTTGCAATGTCGGCAAGAAGAAATTCAGTAGGATTTTCTCTGTGCTGACATTGCAAATCTTTAATGATATTCATAATGCGATTAGATATTATTTCATCAAATAACTCATTAACAGAGGAGTAATGTAAATAAAAAGTTTTACGGTTGATGTCAGCCTCAAGAGCAATGGCGCTAATCGTAATCTTTGATAGGTCTTTTTCTTTTAGAAGACGAATCAAAGCGTTTTCAATTGCTGCTTTAGTCTTAACTATGCGTCGATCTGTCTTTGTTTGTGGTGCGTTGGTTGACATTAGAATCCAATCATCTCTCGATAAAAAAAGTTACCTACGGTTGTCATCTTATACAAAAATAGGGAATAATGAGTGAAAAGAAAATAGTTTTATTTTTAATTACGCAACCTACTTATAAAATTCGCAGGTTTTTTGACGAAATTAGTATGAAAGTTGGATGTGTAGTAAAATAAAAAGATATGCAAGAACGAAAGCACATATCGCGTAAAAACGACTTTTCATCGTCTGTGGTACGTAATCGACGTGTCGTCAAAAAGTCATTAAAAGTCCCTCTTCAGGGGGTCTTAATTGTTCTGCTCTCGGTTATATTGTTTTTAATTTGGCTTGGCTGCATGGTTGTATTAGCAAAGTTTATTTTTGGATAGCACTATGTGGCAGCGATATTCTCTTTATGATTTCAGGACTACGGCTCATTATCTTGGCTTATTGGTAATGTTTTTAGCACTTGCGTTTTGTGTGCCTTTTGTCGTGTCTTTAGCCCAGCAGGAATGGAGCGCCTCTTCTCGGTATCTGATTGGCATCGGTATTGCGCTTGTTGTGGGATCAGTTTTGCTGTGTTTTAACGTTTCGCCAGGTAAATTAACTCAGAATCAAGCGTTGGCAGTAACTGGTTTTGCGTGGTTGGTATTAACTATAATCGGCTCGATTCCTCTTTATTTATCGGGACATTTCGGCTCATACCTTGACTCCTTGTTTGAGTGTATGAGTGCATGGACAACAACTGGTGCATCGCTGTTTCAAGACATTGATCATGCGGCAACGGCAGATAATATGTGGCGATTTACCATGCAGTGCGTTGGTGGTCAAGGTGTAGTTGTTATTGCCCTTTCGCTGGGCTTTTTTGGTCGTGCTGTGAACTCTTCGCTTTATTCATCTGAAGGTCGCAGTGAGCATGTAATCCCTAATATTGTTCAGACAACGCAATTCATTGTAAAGTTTTCGATTGCAGCAATTATTATCGGAACGGCTGTCTTGTCATGTATATGTTTGTCTTTGGGAATGTATCCTGTGCGTGCGTTCTTTAATGGATTATGGTTGGCCATGGCTTCATACAATACGGGTGGTATGGCCGCCATGAGCTCAGGTATGCTGTACTACCATAGCGGTGCTATTGAGGGCATTGTTATGATTTTGATTCTTATCGGCTCTATTAACTTTACATTACACGGCGAGGTCTGGAAGGGCTGCATTCAGCATTTCTTCAAGGACATTGAAGTTCGCACATTGGCTATATGGTTAAGTATTGGTGTCATTTCATTAACAGGTGTGTTATGTGCATCAGGCGTTTATAACGATTTACCTACGTTATTACGCCGTGTGGTATTTACTATCATTGCTGGTTTTTCTTCAACCGGTTTTCAAACCATCTCTTCAAATCAGTTGACTACTGTTATTTCGAGCGGCGCATTGCTGATATTGGTCTTTTACATGGCAGTGGGTGGCTCGGCTGGTAGTACTACTGGTGGTGTGAAGGTGTTTCGTGTCGCTGTTATGTTAAAAGAGCTTGGTGCATATGTACGTGAAGTATTAGCCCCCGACTCAGCGCGTCAGGTTGTTACGTATTATCATGTGGGTAGGCGTTCATTAAACCCTAGCGTAATACGTGCAAATGTCGCTGTATTTATGCTGTTTTGTGTTGCATTTTTAATCACTACCATTGCTACGGTAACATTTGGTTATGATGCTGCGCCTGCGATGTTTGAGTCTGTCTCTATGGCTTCTAACATTGGTATGTCATGCGGTATTATTCAGCCAGGAATGCCTGATGTACTTAAGGCTATTTATATTGTGATGATGTGGGCAGGTCGTCTTGAGTACATTACGCTGATTGCTTTGTTTGTATCGATCATTATGTCTTTTAAGCCAAGGAAGCGAGGTCGTCGTGCACAAAGATAAAATCTTAGATTGGCTACCCCGTTTATTGGTTATCATGCTTATTGTGGCCGGAATTGCATATCTCGGAGCTGTAGTGACTGAGAATAAAGCGCTCTTCCCTGAAAGGCCATCTACTATGGATCAAGAGCAAGCATCTGAGCCTGGTGAGTTAGTAAATTCGGATAAAAATGATATTAACACTGCTCAGCTTCCAGACAGTTCTTTTTTGTACGATACGGCTATCGGAGATTTAGCTTCGGCTGATGCGTACTATGATGGCTTAAAAGTGCAGATTACTGGTGAAGCGGTAGGTGAGGCTATCAATGACATGCGAGATTCCGAGTATTGTTGGGTTACATTGCATGATCCTAAGGAACATTCTTCTGTTGTAACGCATATGCGTAAGTCGGATGCGGAAAAGATTGATACATATGGTGTGTATGGTAAAACTGGCTCAATGGTTAAGGTCCAGGGTGTGTTTAATCTTGTGTGTCCTGACCATGATGGTGAGAGTGATATTCATGTAACAACCATGGTTGTTGTACAGCATGGCAGCGAACATCCGGATGAGTTTGATCCGTTGATGTTTGTTCCTGGTGTAGCTATTACGGTTTTGGGTCTCATGCTGTTATTGTTGTTCTGGCATTTGCGCGAAAGGTTACGATAGTGCGTGCAGTTGTTATTAAGCTGGATCGTGGATATCCACTAGTACGAACTGATGCTGGCGACGAGTTTCGTTGTGAGCATGCAACAGCTCTCGTTAAAAATGAGCACGTACGTGCAACTACAGGTGATATTGTTGAAGTATCACTTCCTCAAGGACATGACAAGGGTATTATTGATAAGATCCTGCCTCGACAGCGCGCGTTTATGCGAAAAGATCCTACCGAGCGTGTTGAAGCTCAGATATTAGCTGCTAATTTCGATAGTGTTCTTGTGGTAGAACCGCTGGTCAATATTAATATTCGACGTCTTGAGCGTGAGCTTGTATTGGCTCATGAGAGCGGCGCTGAGGTTATTGTTGTACTTACTAAAGCCGACCTTGCTGAGAACGCTAATGAGCTTAAACAGGCACGTACATTGGTGGAGGATGTTGCTAAAGGCACGCCTGTACTGGTGATTTCTTCGCAAGATATGGACAGTGTAGAAGCAGTACGTGCATGTGTACCTGCTGGTAAAATTGCTATTTTGCTTGGAAAATCTGGCGTAGGTAAGTCAAGCTTGGTAAACCTACTCGTAGGAAAGGATGTCCAAGCTACAGGTGCCGTTCGCGAGGGAGACGGTAAGGGCCGTCACACTACCGTTTCTCGTGAAATGGTTGATATTCCTGGTGGTGGTTGCATTGTGGATATGCCCGGTATTCGCGGTCTTGCGCTATGGGATTCAGAAGAGGGTTTAGGTGTAGCATTTAACGATATCGAAGAACTTGCACTTCGGTGTAGGTTTAATGATTGTCATCACGTGGCTGAGCCGGGATGTGCTGTGCGTGCAGCAGTTGAAGCTGGGAATCTTCCACTGCTGCGACTTGAGAGCTATTTGAGATTGAAAGACGAATCAGATACATTGCGCCGTCGCAATGAAGAGGCGCAACGCATACGTACGCGTACGGGTCATCCTCGTCGCTGGAAAGGATAATGATGGAACCTATCATTCATGTATGTATGCATGCTTTAAAAGATACGTTAGTACTGTTACCGTTTTTGTTTCTGACGTATTTGGCCATGGAGGCGCTTGAACATAAAGCGAGTGCTAAAAGCGAAGAGGCCATTAAGCGTGCGGGTGTTGCGGGCCCTGTAATTGGTGGCTTGCTTGGTGTTGTCCCTCAATGTGGTTTTTCGGCTGCGGCGGCAACCCTATATGCTGGTCGTGTTATTACGCTTGGTACCCTTATTGCGGTATTTTTATCTACCAGTGACGAGATGCTTCCTATTCTTATTGCTGAGCAGGCTCCATTAGTACTTATTGGCAAGGTGTTAGGTATTAAGCTTGTAATTGGCATTGTGGCTGGTTTTATTATCGATGCGTGCTTGCGATCACTAAAGCTCACAGGTGATATTCATATTCATATTCATGAGTTGTGTGAGCAGGAATATTGCCATTGCGATCATGGAATTGTCCGTTCTGCGCTAAGCCACACTATCAATGTGGCGTTATTTATCTTTTTAATTTCATTGGTATTAGGCGCTGCTATGCATATTGTTGGAGAAGACGTGTTGGCTGATTTTGTATCGGGTAATATACTCTTATCCATATGTGCCGCATCTCTTGTTGGCTTGATTCCTAACTGTGCTGCTTCGATTGCAATTACTGAGCTGTACTTAAGCGGTGTACTTGGTGCAGGTGCTATGATTGGTGGTTTGTTGACGAGTGCGGGTGTTGGGTTGCTGGTTTTGTTTCGTATTAATAGACCTATGAAAGATAATTTCATCATTGTTGCTGTAATCTTTGGCATAGGTGTTTTGTTTGGGTTACTATTTACTATGACAGGTTTAGTATTATAAGGAGCTTGATATGGCTAAACTAGATGCTGGCATTAGTCGTGAAGACGCTTTTGCTTTATTGCAGGAGCATAACAAAGATCCATTTCATATCGAACATGGTGAGACCGTTGAAGGCACCATGCGATATTTTGCGCGTGAGTATGATCAAGAAAATGAAGAGTTTTGGGGTATCGTAGGGCTTTTGCATGACCTTGACTGGGAGGAACATGATGACGACCCAGATAATCATACCGTTTATGCTGCTAAAGATATTAAGGCGGCCGGTGGCTCTGCTGAGCTCATTCATGCTATTCAGACGCATAATTCTGACTTTAATGGTTCGCTTCCTAAGCCAGAACTGTGGATGGAAAAGATACTGTTTGCTACAGAAGAGCTTACTGGCTTAATTGGAGCCGCCGTCATTATGCGTCCATCTAAAAGCGTTATGGACTTTGAGGTTAAATCCTTGAAGAAGAAGTTCAAGGATAAGCGTTTTGCCGCAGGTGTGAGTCGTGACGTTATCCGCTCTGGTGCAGAAAAGCTGGGTTGGGAGCTTGATGAATTGTTCGTTCGCACTATTGATGCCATGCGTTCTTTTGCTCCTGATAAAGATACATTCAGCTCTGTCGAATAAGCTAAAGATGATAGAAATAAAGACCCACTCATGTGGGTCTTTTTCTATGTATAGGAAAAACTAGCACTTAGTATATGTAAAAAGAGTGTGTTTGTTATATATAATGAGAGCTAGGTTTGCAGAAAACGCAGTGCTAGGGGATGTGTTTAAGCGTGCATAGGGGAGTGGCAAGGTGAAAAATCAAAGTTCACATGATCGGTCGCTGTATATACAGAAGGGCGAAATCCCTATTATTGTGGCATACTGCCTCTTCTGTAGCGAAGTCTTTTGCATATATCGTAATTTTCGTATTCCGGCAGATTATCTTGACGCAATGACTATTCCATTGTTTGGTGGGTTTGTTGCGGTCTTTTCTGCGTTTGTGCTATGTGTAGTCCTGCTGCTGCTGTATGTATGGAAAGGGCTGCGAATTAATACCACGAATCATTTAACAGTGGTGTGTGTTGTATCTTCGGTTATACCGTTAGTTCAATACATACTTGTTCATGTATTGCATCAAACGTGGCCAATTGTTCCTTGTATTGCGCTTACGGCTGCGAGTTTTGTGTGCGTTGCTCCCGCCATGATTGAAAAACTCTCTAAAGCTGGTGTTTCATGTACGATTCGATGTAATATTGCAGCGTGTTTGGTATTGCTTGTTGTAGCTCCGTTTTCGAGTCTTGTTCCATTTATCGTCTTTGCGCTCATCATGTCTGCTATTCCGCTCGTAATTTGGTACTGCCTGAAAAACTCTTCATATGTTAGAAACATTGCTAGCCCGGTTGAGGTAGAAAAGGGTCAGCGTTTCCCTAGAATTTTGTTTTTAACTATTGCTGCGGCATGCATTATGGAAGGCGTTGTAGCAGCGGTTGACCGTGTGTATATGGGTGATGAAACAAAAGCTATCGTGTTTTCGATTGCGTATATTATCTCAGCAGTTGCTATCGTATTTGTGCTCCTTATGAGCCGTGATAGCTATAACAACGTCATTTTTAGGGTATGTTTTCCTGTTATGGCTGTTGGCATTTCGTTTTTCATTTTTAAAGGCCTTTGGGCGCTTGATTTAGGAACACTTATCTTTTTGGTAGGACGTCAGTTGTTTGCAGCAGCAATTTCGGCGCTTATTGTGTATATGGTTCGCTACTTAGGATCAGATTCGTATCTACTGAGCTTTTCTACGGTAGTTGGAGCAATGTTAGGCAGTTTTGTGGGCCTTGCATTGTATCGAGTCTTCTCATCGCTTCCAGCAGAAACTATTTTGCCCCCAATGTTTTTGGTGTACCTTATTTTGGGCTTGATGCTTGTTGCTATCTATCTTATGAGCGCAAGTAATATTAAGACGCGCTGGGGCATGGTTGCGATTGACGATGCCGACGAATCTGTTGAACTTACATTTGAGCAAACATGTTTATTACTCGCGGAAAAGTGGGGTCTTACCAAGCGTGAAAGCGAGATTGTAGAGCTACTAATTAAGGGTCGAGATAGACAAATTATCGCTGAAAAACTCTTTATCTCGGAAGGTACAGTTAAGGTTCATACACGTAATATTTATCAAAAAATGGGCATTCATTCTAAGCAGGATTTGATCGATTTGGTTGAACAAACGGAGAAATCCTTCAAGGAATAGAGAGTGGTAGATGGTATAAATGCTCCAATAGTACTATCATTTAGAAGTGGACAGTTTACGTCCACTTTTTTATTGCCTTAAAAATGAATAGCTTTGACCTAGGGAAATAGAAATAACGTCTCTCTACCACCAAAGGGGGTATTTACGATATTCCTGTTTAATATGCACGTGCGGGGTATGCCTATTTCTAATTCTTTCCAGATACTGGACTCAGTGAGAAAAATAGTGCTCCATGGGCGAGTGGAGACTTTCTCGGTGTCTTTGATGGATGAAGATACAAGATAGGCAATAGAAAAGATGGAGGAGAGATGTCGTTACGTATGAGTCGCCGTGGCTTTTTAAAAGCAACGGCAGTAGCAGCTTCCTCTGCCGCACTCTTAAGCCCTGCTGCAGCAATTGCGGCTGATGCACAAGATGCGACAAAGAAGCCTGCAGACGATATTCAGATTATTCCGAGTGCTTGTCGTCAGTGCTATGGTCGTTGTCCTATTAAGGCTACGGTCAAAAATGGTCGTTTAATCAAGATTGAAGGTAATCCAGACTTTGTATTGAGGGATTACAAGAAACTTGACGAAAACGGTATGCCAACTCCAATCCTTGACGAAGATGGTAATACTATTCCATTTTTCTCGGAAGGTACGTTGTGTAGTCGTGCATTTGCTATCACTCAGGAAATCTATAACCCTACTCGTGTTCGCTATCCACAGAAGCGTGTAGGCGAACGTGGCGAAGGCAAATGGAAGCGTGTTTCTTGGGATGAGGCAATCACTGAAGCATGTGCTCGCTTTAAAGAAGTAGGCGAGAAGTACGGTTGGTATACTATTGCTCATCAGTATGGTACTGGTCGTGACTCCCAACAGTTCCAGTCTATGAACCGTTTGTGGCTAGAGCTTGGCTCTACTTCCACATTTGGTGTAGGTAACTTGTGCTGGTTAGGTTCTTATTTTACAAGTCAGCGTTTGTATGGCGATGAGTGTCAGTACACTGGTTGGGATGGCGAAAACACCAAGTGTATCTTGGTATGGTGTCGTCAGGAGCGTTCTCGCGGATACTATGATTGGTTAACCATGAAACGTGCTCAGGAACGTGGAGCCAAGATTATTTGCGTTGATCCTCGCTATACATGTACAGCTTCTAAGTCTGATATCTGGTTGCCTATTCGCCCAGGTTCCGATATGGCTTTGGCTCTTGCATTCATTAATGAAATCGTACATTCCGAAAAGTGCGATACAGAATTTGCACGTTACTATACCAATGCACCATTCTTTATTGATGAGGCTGGCACAGGATATCAGCTTCGCCAGAATATGATTCATGGTAAAGAAGAGACTGGCGATGTTGAGCTTTATCCTGTATGGGATGAAAACTCTGAGCAGATTGTGTACTGGAACGGTAACTCTTACGACAAGAGCGAAGAGGGTCAAGCTAAGGCATTCCAGTGGCTTGATGAAAACGGCAACATCGTAGAGAACTGCAAGCCTGCTTTAGCTACTCCAAATGGCGAAGGCCGTGAGATTGGTGGCGTTGTATACCGTACTGCATGGGATATTTTAATTGAGCATGTAACCCCATGGACCACCGCTCGTGCTGCTGAATTCTGCGAGTTGGATGAGGATACTATTAAGCTTGCTATCAAGACCTATATCGATGCAAGTCCTGGCGCATGCTTCTGTCGTGGTCAGAAGGTAGAGTTCTCTATTAATACTTCCGGTATCTCTCAGGCATTTACTATCTTGATGAGCCTTGCTGGTAACTTTGACGTCCCTGGTGGTCAGAACATTGGTCGTGAACCAGCTACTGGTTATGAACCATCCATGTTCGATATTTGGCCTATGACTCATGGTGAGATGAGTGAAGAGCGCTTGGCTACAGCTCGCGATATCTTTAACCGTTCTGTATGCGGTGGCGACTTGTGTGAAGCTGGAGAGATTTTCCAGGCAGATGACGAGACTGGTGAACTCAAAAAAATTAAGCAGAATTCTGGTCACCAGGTAGTTTTGGGCCTTCAGGGTGGCTTTGGTGCTGCATTGTCGAAGGCTATGACTGTCGGTGTAACTAACAAGCGCAAGCAGGAAAAAGGCGAAGAGCCTTGGAAGATTCATGGCTTGTTCATGGAAACATCCGAGCCTATTTTGTCTATTGAGCGCGGCGATGAAATTGAGCAGGGTATGAAGAACCTCGATATTTTCGTCATGATTGATATGTATATGACTCCATCTGGTGAGTTAGCTGACTTTGTATTGCCTGCTGCTCATCCAAATGAAGTTCCTCGTCTTGAGTGGGCTCATTCAGGTCATGGTTATCCTACCAGTCATACCACGCTTATTCGTCAGCCATTAGTTGAGCCATTAGGTGAAGCTAGGGATGATATGGATATCAATTTTGCCTTTGGCAAAGAACTCGGCGTTAACATGCATTGGAAAGATAAGTGGGAATGGTTTGACTTCCAGCTTCAAGGTCCTAAGAGCTTGCCTGATCACTTGAAGATGACATATGAGAAGCTTCAAAAGTACGTATACATCACTGGGCCTGACATGGCTCGTGTAATGCATCAGCCTAAATACAAGACTGGTTTCATGCGTAAATCTGGCGACTTCCGTCCTGGTTTTAACACTATGTTTCGTGGTAACAAGATGGGCCCTGTCTATCGTAACCCTGCCATTACTGCTGAAAAGCCTAATGGAGAGAAGATTGTTGTTAAGCCTGCAGACCCGCAGTCTGACAATGGTAAGCTAGAAATCTGGTCTGAGGACTTGTTCTTATATGGTAATGGTCCATTGCCTATGTATATTGAGCCTCCTGTGACCAAGTTCTCTCGTCCTGACCTGGTTGAAGAATTCCCATATCAGCTTATTACTGGTGGTCGTAGCCACGCATTCTTCCATACTGAGTATCGCAACTCTCCATGGATGCGCGAGGTTCATATGTTCCCAACTGTGGAATTGAACCCAGCAACTGCAGAGGAAAATGGCATCAAACAGGATGATTGGTGCTGGATTGAAACTCCTTGGGGCAAGATTCGTCAGCGCGCAAATATTACCAATGGCATTAAACCAGGTACTATTCACGTCGAGCACGACTGGTGGTTCCCTGAGCGTGAAGCAACTGATCAGTTGCATGGTGCATATGACTCTAACTGTAATGTCCTGTTCAGCAATGAAGGCCCTTATGACCCAGCTGTTGGTACTGATTGTTATGGCGGTCTTTGCAAAATTTATGTTGCACCCGAAGGCGCACCTGAAGGTATTTGTATGACTGCTGATGACTTGAAGGTCTTTTTGCCATTGTCCGATGAGACGCTCGCAACTGATACTCAGGATAACGGCATTATTTGGCCTGCATTAAAAAAGGAGGCGAAGTAATCCATGACTCGTCATATCATGGCAATCGACTTGGATAGTTGCATCGGCTGTCATTCTTGCACGATTGCATGTAAGCAAGAGAACAACATTGGGTTGGGTACGTTTTATAGTAAGGTTTTAACTGTCGGTCCTAGCGGAACGTATCCAGACTTGGAGATGTATTATCTGCCTGTTGCGTGTCAGCATTGCGATAATCCACAGTGCGTAGATGTTTGTCCTACTGGTGCTAGCTATAAGCGCGAAGACGGTGTGGTTTTGGTTGATCATAGCAAGTGTATTGGTTGCCAGTATTGTGTTATGGCTTGCCCATATGGCGTTCGTACCTACGACCAGGACAAGGATAAGGGTGTTATTGAGAAATGCACTTTGTGCGCTCACTTGATTGATAAGGGCGAAAAGCCTGCATGTGTTGTGCATTGCCCTGCTCATGCTCGTATTTTTGGCGATGTTGACGATTCTGATAGTGATATCAGTAAACTACTCGCTTCTAAGCATACCTACAAGCTTAAAGATGTAGGAAATGCTCCTGGTGTTACTTACGCTATGGACAATTGCGAGTGGAAGGGAGATGAGTAACGATGGCAGTCCAATGGCCCCTTCTGTTCTTTAGTATCCTCATTGGTATTTCGGGCAGCATTATGGTCTTTATTGGCATTGGTGAACTAATGGGTAAGTTCAAAGAACTTCGTTTTACACCAGCTATTATCGCTTTGGTTTTACTTGTTATTGGTGGATGTATTTCTGCATTGCACTTGGGTCATCCAGAGCGTGCATTGCACATTTTAGGAAATACGACATCTGGCTTGTCTCGTGAGCTGTTTGCTGTAGGTGGATTGGCAGTTGCAACGTTTGTGTACGCTATTTTAGTAAAGAAGGAATTTGCTAAGCCAGCTAAGGTTTTTGCAGTAATTGCAATGATCTTAGGTATTGCTCTTCCTTTTATTGCTGGTGCGTCTTACATCATGCCTTCTCGTCCTGCATGGGATTCTGTTACTTTGCCATTGATGTATCTCGGTACTGGCTTAGGTTTGGGCTTCTTAATGATGGCGGCATTAGCATGCAGAAAATGTTCTGAAGAAGACGCTAAACAAGCAATGTTCTTCGCACTGATTGCAGTAACTATTGCAGTTATCGCCATGATTGCTTATATCGTATGGCTTGCTGTAGCTCCTTGGCCAGCAGGTGATCGTGATATTGCTCGCTTGATAAGTGGCGACTTAGGCTTGTGCTTCTGGCTTGGTGTTGTAATCCTGGGTATTGTCGTACCTTTGGTTTGCGCAGTCATTGCTTGGAAGCAGTCTGACGATATAAATCGTTGCGCAGCAATGCTGTGGGCTGCATTTGCTTGCAGTGCATTAGGCGGCGTTGCAATTCGTGTAATCATGTATTTAATGGCTTCATCTGTTGAGCAGTTCTTTGAATAAGCGCTGATATAGCAGATTACGAATTACCTTGTAGTGGGGAGACTTTAAAGGGTCTCCCCATATGTGCGAGGACTTAAAGGAAAGGATGGTGTGTGCATGGAAGAGCTAAATCAAGAAGAAATGAAGCAGGAATTACTTGTCTTGACTGAAAGCCGTTCACATGTATATTCAGTACTCAGCCATTTTTTTGAAACTGAAATTACTGAAGAATATGCGCGTGATTTTGCTTCTACATTTGATTTTGAGTGCACGAGCCCTGAGCTTAATACCACATTTTCTCGCATGCGTGAGTGCTTAACTGATTGCGATGAGCACGAAATCGAAGAATTGGCCGTCGTGTTTGATCGCGTATTTTTTGGAATGGGTCCGCGAACTGCGCATAAGGCATTTCCGTATGAATCTGTTTATACAAGCGTTGGTGGCAGGATGAATCAAGAAGCCTGGACGCAGGTAAAGTTAATTTTTGCCGCTGCCGGTTTTGAGAAGAATTCAAGCTTTAAAGAGCCTGAAGATCATATTGCTGTTGAACTTGCGTTTATGGCAGAGATTTGTAATCAAATCACTGATGCTATAAATGCTGACGAGGTGGATACTGCTGAGACATTGATTGCCCGTCAGAAACAGTTTATGGATGAACATATCCTCAACTGGATTAAACCATTTTATGCAGACGTTCAAAAAGCAACGAATGAGCAAGGCTTTTATTCACTGCTTATGATTGCTACCTATTTGTTTATTGAGCTCGACCAGGAAATTTTGCTAGAACTTATTAATTAAGGGAGGTAAAGATGGGAGAGTCTAAACACCCTGAAATTCAGTCACGGATTAGTCGGCGTGGATTTCTAGCAGCGGGTGTTGTCTCGGCAGCATTAGTCGGTTTTGGCGGTGCTGGAACTGCTCTTGCTAAACAGTCAGAAAAGGTGTACTTAAGGCCTCCTGGATGCGAGTCAGAAGAGTCAATGTTCTCGCTGTGCAATAGGTGTCAGAGATGCGTTATGGTGTGTCCTTATGGGATTATTCAGCCATTATCACTGCAGGCTAATTTCTTTGCACAAAGCACTCCAGTCATGAATTTTAAGACTGGGTATTGCGATTATTGTAATAAGTGTATGGAGGTATGTCCGACTGGTGCTCTTAAGCTTGATGCTTTGACGTCTGGTAACCTTGGTGTTGCCAAGGTGATTTCTGACGTGTGTGTTGCATGGGATTGGATGGGATGCACAGTTTGTAAGGATGTATGTCCTATAGAGAATGCTATTACTCTAGATGAGAACAATCGCCCTGTTATCGATGAGAATCTCTGTAATGGCTGCGGATTGTGCGAACAGCAATGTCCAGCCTCGTCTCTTCGTGCTTATAGTGCATCTAAGTTGCCGCGAGGTATTTATGTCGTTCCTCGTACGAGTAAGGCTGCACAAATTAGTGGAACATTGACGACTGAAGAGTATCTCGATGGCGCTACGTCCAAAGGCGAGGAGGCGCATCATGAATAAGATGCGATATATACGGGCGTGCGTTGCCTTTGGCATTTTGGGCTTGATTTTGCTAGGCACGTTGACACATGTTGGTGGAATTGGAACAGTATGTGCATTGTGTCCTATCGGATTTACTGAAATAGCGCTAGCGAGTCAATCAATTCCATGGGTTTTAGTGCCAGGCGTATTAGCAGTAATTATTGCTGTGTTTTTTGTTGGTCGCGCATTTTGTTCATGGGTGTGCCCATCGTCAGCGCTGAGAAACCTGTTTGGTGGCCATAACCCACGTGGGTGCTTGGGTCGGTCTGGAACTATTGCGCAGTCACAACCTCGTCATATGTTCCTTATTCAGGGTATTGTACTTGCGGTATTGTTTATAGTATCTTTTATTGTTCATTTTCCTGTATTTTGCTTGTTCTGTCCTATTGGTCTTGTGATGGGTGCCTTGTTTGCTATTAGTAAGATCTTTGTTACCTGGCAAGTAGGGTGGGAGATTGTTGTATTTCCGGCAATGCTTATTGCGGAGTTATTCCTTTTTAAGCATTGGTGCTCAATGATTTGTCCATTGGGCTTCTTTTTTGGATGCATGGCTAAGCTCCGTGCTAAGATTGGCTTTGCTATTGGGCCTAAGGTCGCCAGCGAAACATGCTTACATCCTACGGGCTGCAAGGCTTGCAAGATGACATGTCCGGAAGAAATAGACGTAGCTAATGCTACGCTCGAAGATATGGAAAATTGCACACTTTGCATGGACTGCAAAGGCCATTGTCCATCCTCTTCAGTTAGTTTTGGTATTATTAAAAGTAAATAGCTTCATATTCTTTTCAATATAGACAGCCCGCGCTTCCCTAATGCGGGTTGTCGTTTTTTATATGATGAGTACATTTGGTTTAAGTGGGGCTCTGTGGTGTGGGCTCTTCTGCAATATTTTGTAAGAAGTGTATTAAACAGAATGTTTGTTAGCTAAAGGGGTAGTAATCGATTTAGGGTATATATCCATAAGAAAAGCCCGCTCTTTCGAGCGGGCTTAAATGCTTTAAAAGATAAAGTTTATTCAACGGTTTCTACCAATGACTGGCCACAATAGTAACCAATAGCACCACAGGTAGATACGGAAGACATACTTAATGTAGTAGCGGCACCAGTTGCATATAGACCTAAGATAGGCTGATCTTTCTCGTCTAATACCATGTTGTTATTGTCACACAAGACGCCACCGATTGACTTGTATCGCATTACATGCTCACGAAGCGCGTGGTATGGAGGCTGAAGTTTCTTAAGGTGCTTCTTCTTACCGAAGTCTGTATCTTCGCCAGCGTCAACAAGCTCGTTGTAGCGATTGAAAGTAGCAACTAAAGCGTCGACTGGAACGTCAATCTGAGTTGCCAATTCTTCAAGGGTGTCAGCGGTATGATATACCTCTGCATGGCTCTTGATATTTTTCTCAACAGAATGTGCAATACCACGAGCATCGAAGGACTGTTGGTCAAAGAGCACCCACCACTCACGGTAGCCAAGGTCTACAGCCTTCTGAGCTGCGTCATGAGACTGACCTTCTTCAATGAAGCGCTTGCCGTTAGGAAGAACCAAAACGATTGGTGCCCAATAGCCCCAAGTGGTTGCATTTGGAATGTCGCCCATGAGGTTAGCGTAGTTATCCTGCATGTTGAAGAGTTTAGCACCAGCAGCAGCCATCATTAACTGGCCATCACCAGTAGAGTAGTTAACCAAATTACCAAATGGTTTGTAGTTAGGCTCGTACTGGCACATCATTTCCTGGTTATCGATGAAGCAACCAGTAGCCATAACAACAGCCTTAGCCTTGATGTCGACAATCTTGCCGGAGTTATTGTCTATGCAACGGCAACCGATTACACGACCCTCAGGATCCTTGATAAGTGCCTTAGCGGTGGTGTCCATTATGAATTCGCAACCGTTAGCCTCAAGCTGCTTTTTCATAGGATCCATGACGCATTCAGCACCAGAACCGATACCCTTTTCAGGAAGAACTACAGCAGCACCCATACCAGGGAGCTCTTCGTCGGTGAAAGGCTTCATCCAAGTAGCGCCGAAGTTGTCAGCAGCGCAGTCCATCCAAGCAGCAGATGCATTGTTCTTGCGCTCAGCCCATTCAGGATACCAGTCATAAGGTAATGCCTTTTTAGGATCAAGGGTTTTTTCCTTGGTTGCTTCCCATTTTTGAGCAGCGGTTGTAGGATATCCGTTCTCAATCTGAATCTTGGCGCCAGTTGAGAAACCAAACCAGCAAGATGTGATGGAGTCTCCACCGTAAGTACCTTGCTTATCGATATAGGTAATCTTTTTTCCAGCCATGGAAGGTTCCATACCTGCAGCCAAACCAGAAATACCAGTACCAACAATCAAGATTTCGGTTTCCTTGGTGAAGTTGATGTCAGCAGCGCCAACTACAAACTCACCAGCAGCAGGAGCAGAACCTGAATCAGATTTAGGTGCACAGCCAGCCAAAGCAGCGCCAGCGCCCATTACTAAACATGCAGAACCGCCCATTTTGAGGAAGTCACGACGTGAAAGTCCCATATAAAAACCCTCTCCTTTCGGTTGCGCCGCTCCTATTGTTGAGTGTATTTTTTACACAAGCGACGAACAGTCAATGCATACAATACTCCAATTTGTAGGAAAATGTAAGAGAAATAATGAATTTCGTATGGGTCTAAATAATAACGGTTGAAGTTTTTTGGTATTCATGCGTTATGGGAACAAAATCAAGAAAATGTCAATATGAAATTCAATAAAAAAGTAACCCCTAGTTAACGAAGTTTGTCTACCAGGGGTTATGCAGATTTAATTTCTGTTGTTTGAATCGGCGTCCCGAGAGTGATCTTTATAGATGTCCGCAAGTGTTGTTCCGATTCTACGACTTCGCTGAGGGCGAGTGGTATCTTTTCTACCACGAACGGCTTTCTTGGCTGGTCTCATAATTTTTTCTACAGGCTTCATGGTATAAGAAGCAACTTTTTTTACAGGGACAAGAACTTTTTCACTGTAATCTTCTGCTGGATGTGTTTGCCATCCAAAAATATCAGAGGCATATCGCAAGACAAATACTACCGTAACACATGTAATAGCCGCATAGCTTCCTAGCACATCATTTTGCTTCATAAGGGCAAATGTTGTTGATCCCACTAAAGAAGCAGTGCCGTATAAAGGTCCGCTTTGGAAGGCGACAGGCCTTTGAGCCATGAGAATATCCCTTAAGACACCACCACCAACAGCGACTATCGTTCCTAGAATAACGGAAGGGACAATGCCGAGTCCTGCTGAGAGTCCTTTACCGACGGATACTACAGCCCATAAGCCTACTGACAGGTTGTCCAAAAAATCGATAACCCAGTCAAACATGGTTGCAATTTTATGGAAGTAAAAAGCAAAGACGCCAGCCGTGGCACAGGCTACCAGCAGGATTGGGTGCTGAAAAGCATATATCCCAAAATCTTGGAGCAGAATATCGCGTATAATGCCGCCACCAAGTCCTGCCACAATAGCGATAACTACCGTACCAAAAATATCGTAACGCGCACGTACCGCAATAATGCCTCCAGCTAAACCTCCCGTAAGTGCACCTGCGAATTCAAACCAGAAGGGAATTGCTAGTACGCTTTCAAGCATTTAATCCTGTGCCTTTCTACTCCTGGATTCTAAAACCTGTTTTAATCGACGAGGGCCGCGCTTGCACGGTGAGCATCCTTCAAGGATGTCTTCGGTTGGTTCACCTGAAAAGTTGAGGCCTTGTGTGATGCAGCGAGCGTCACGTGTGTTGAAATCGGGAAGTGCATACAATTCAATACACTGAAGGGCATCTTCTTGTGCATCTTGATACAAATCCCAGAAACTTTCGGTCTGTATTTCATGTGTATAAGGATTAGCCCATTCGTTATGATCATGGTTAGCGAAAACACTTTGATGAATGGGAAAATCTCGATGAGACATGGCACGATAGAAAGAGTACGAGCGGCTTAGGGCTTTGGTTTCAGCAAGTCCCGCAAGGCTGCGTTTTCCACCTGCGGGTGAATAGAAGAGATGCTGAATTCTACGAAAGTCTTTTACCGCATAAAGAAACATTTCAGGAGGTGGAAATTGACCGAACACCTTCATGGCCATATAGGAATACATTTTGCCGATAGTTAATAAAACTTCATCAGATGCATGCAAAATTTCAAGGTAGGGTTTATAGGTTTTAATAGTTTTACCAGTAATAGTGGTGAGAACCATTTCGTCAAATTCGCGCTCAATCTCGCCATGGACTTCGGAACCGTCTTTTTCTGTGACTCCGTCGATTCCTGCATCGCAAATAGCAAACTGGTTAGCGTAAACGAGTGGGTGCATAGTTTTATCAAGCTCATAGTGGCATAAGAAACCATATGCATATGCGCGCGCTACGTCTCGCTCATCTTCAGGCAGTAAGGAAATGCTTTCATGGAATGCATTTAAAATAGCGCTTGGGTGTTCCTTGTGCATGGTGCTACCAAGTGAATAAAAGGGCTTCATGCGTCGTGTAAGGATAAGATAAAACAGTGGATCGGGCCCTTGGTTTCCTAACAAAAAAGCGTCATATTCCTCAACGGAAGCTCCAAGATATGAACTAATCTTGGCATACATTTCTTTACCAAAAAAATCATGCGTCATAATTGCAGGCATGAGAGCTCCTTTCTTAATACTAGCCAGCATACACATACTTTCAAAATCAAGAAACAACGGAGTTTATAAGTGGTATGAACATGACTATCTACGACATAATATAAAAGACATAAGGGCGATTCTCGTGTCATGTTATACAATAGATGTATTTGATAATTAAGGGGTCAACTTATTTCTGTTGTTGAGCCGAAATATTGTTCACATCTTCTCGATATCTTCCTAAGAGAAAGGATGACGTATGCAGCGTCAAAAAATGACAAAGGAAGAAAAAAGCTGGATTATGTATGACGTTGGCAATTCTGCTTTTGTTCTTTTGTCGACTGCTCTTATTCCTGTTTATTTTGCGTCTATGGCTACAGGTAGAGCGGTTGTAATGTGGGGCTATGCCGAGACGGTTGCTTCATTGATTATTGCGCTATTGATGCCGCTTTTAGGGTCATTGGCTGATTTGCAGCACATGAAGAAAAAATTCCTTGTGGGATGCGTAGGTACGGGTGCCGTTGCTGTGTGTGCTTTAGGTATTCCATCAGGGCCTTTTCCTTTCCTTGTAATTTATGTTATTGCTGCTGTTATGCTTAATGCTTCTATGGTTTTTTATGATGCATTGCTTGTTGATGCCACAACAACGGAACGCTATGATGAAATCTCAAGTCAAGGTTATGCATGGGGCTATATTGGAAGCTGCATTCCATTCATTATTTGTTTGGTAATCGTTCTTGGTGGCAGCGCTGTGGGTATTGATGTTGCCATGGGCATGAAGATCGCGTTTGTAATTACGGCTGTATGGTGGGTTTTGTTTACTATCCCTGTTTTCAAAAACGTTCATCAGACGCACTATAAAAAACGGACAGAATGTTTTATCAAAGACTCCTTGATTGGTTTATGGGGTACTATCAAAAAAATTTGGGTTGACAAGTCTTTGCGTTTCTTTATGTTGGCATTTTTCTTTTATATTGATGGCGTTCATACTGTAATTAAACTCTCTACAAGCTATGGCGCTGACTTAGGTATTGAGGCTACTCAGCTTGTTTTGGCGTTGCTTGTTACGCAGTTTGTTGCATTTCCGTCAGCCATTATTTATGGTCGTTTAAGCTCAAAACATGGAACCAAGCGCATGTTACAGGTAGGTGTATTTGCCTACTTCTTGATTACGCTATTTGCAGCATTTTTCTTGCACAGCGCATGGCAGTTCTGGGTGTTGGCTATTGCTGTTGGTATGTTTCAGGGTGGAATTCAAGCATTGTCCCGAAGTGAATTTAGTAAGCTTATTCCAAAAGAGCATGCCAATGAATACTTTGGTTTCTTTGATATTTTTGGTAAGTATGCAGCCGTTATGGGTACCTTTATGGTGAGTTTTATTACACAAATCACTGGGTTTGCCAACCTGGGAGTTTTGTCTTTAAGTCTGTTGTTTGTAGTAGGGTTTTTATTACTGAAGAAAGTGCCTAATACTACGAGTAAAGATTTTGATTAAGCACAAGTTGATGATATATATGTACGCGCGTAAGAGCTATCTTACGCGCGTTTTTTTACGGCCAAGGTACGTAAAAATTACAAAACGGAAGCGAATTGAAATACGGAAAGAATCATGGTGTACGATAGCTGTATCATTAGCCCCTGGAAGGTGGAGTCAATATGACTGAGTTACCCAATGACATGATTCATGAAATAGAAGACTTAAAAAAACAAGTTGCAACGCTTACGGATACTGTAAAAAAACTGAGCGAGCTCGGAATTGCTGATACTACGGTTAGCGGAGCCGCAACTTGTGATGAAGAAAGCGTAAGCAATGAGGAAGTGCCCGTCCAAGGCGTACAACCAACACAACCAACACAACCAACACAACCAACACAACCAACACAACCAATAGCTTCAACGCAAACCGCTGGTCAGTATCAAAACGGTACATGCGTTGGGCAGGCTCCCGTACCTCCTGCAGGGTTTAATCAAGCGCAATATCACGCAGCTCAACAGCAATGGACTTCAACAAATCATGGTGTTGGGTACGCCAATCATGTACCCGTTGTACATTCGAAGGATCATGTTGCGGCTGCTTTGCTTGCTATTTTCCTAGGTGCATTTGGTGTCCATAAGTTTTATCTCGGCTATAACACCGCTGGGTTTATTATGCTTGGTGTCACGCTTTTAGGAAGCCTTCTTACGTTTGGCTTCGCGGCAGCTGTTGTGTGGCTGATTGGTCTGGTAGAAGGTATCGTCTATCTGGTAAAAACTCAAGCTGAATTCGAACAGATATATATTCGTAACAAACGTGAATGGTTCTAAATAGTCATATATCGGTAATGTTTAAAGTCACGCCCGGATGCGTGGCTTTACTTGTTTTAGTTAAAGTGTGCAGCTTGGCAAGAATTGGGATAAGATAAGTTTTATCTATTAGCGCCACTTGGGAAAAACCCAGAAAGAGATGGTGGTTACAATGGCAGCACCCGAGACTTTGCACGTCCGTAACATCGTGTTGGTCGGACAAGATGGTGCGGGTAAGACGTCACTGGCTGAGGCAATGCTCTATATTTCCGGTCAGACTCCGCGCATGGGTACAACGCATGATGGGAAGTCCTATATGGACTATGATGCGGAAGAAATTAAGCACAAGTTTACAATGAGCACATCTATTGCTCCAATCCCTTATAAGGATTACAAAATCAATCTCTTAGACACGTCAGGTCACCCAGACTTTATCGGAGATACGCTTGCTACTATGCAGGCCGCCGAAATGGCGATGTTTGTCGTTGACGCAGTTGCTGGTCCACAAATTATGACCACTAAGCTTTGGAACGAAGCCGAAGAAATGCGTCTTTCTCGTTCCGTATTTATTAATCATATTGACCGTGAAAATGCTAACTTTGACGTTATTATGGCTACACTCCACGCACGTTTTGGCAGCCGCTTGGGTGCTGTAACTATTCCAATGGGTGTAGACAAAGACTTCAAGGGAGTTATTGATGTTTTGCGAATGAAGGCTCGTTATTTTGAAGGTGATACCGAGCGCATTGAGGATATTCCTACGGAATATGCACAAGCAGCCCGTTTAGCGCGTGATAAGTTATGCGATCTTGTTGCTGAAGCAGACGACGAATTAATGATGAAATATCTGGATGGCGAAGAGCAGTTGACTCAACAAGAACTAGAAAGCCTTTTTGATGACGCTATTGCTCAAGAGCTGTTTATCCCTGTATATGTTGGTTCTACTGTCATTAAGCAGGGTATTCAGAATTTGATGGAAGACGTATGTACGTACTATCCTCATCCAACTGCACATGGTCCTATCCAGCTTGCTGATGGTAGCTCTATTACTGTTACTAAAGAAGGAGAGCCGTCTTGCTTTGTTTTTAAAACATTGGCTGATCCATACGTAGGTCGGCTGAGCTTTGTTAAGGTTTTAAGCGGCACCATTATCCCTGGTATGGATGTTGTAAACGCTCGCAATGGTCGAAAAGAGCGTTTGGGCCATATTTGTATCATGAAGGGCAAGGAAACTAAAGATGTTAAGGCTGCTAAGGCTGGAGACATTGTCGTTATTCCAAAACTTGCAGAAACCAAGACCGGTGACACACTTTCTGTATATGGCAAGATTAAAGTAGCTCCAATTCAGTTCCCAGTTCCTTTATATCCAGTTGCTATTGAAGCTGCGGAAAAGAAGGAAGAGGACAAGCTTGGCGCATTTCTTGCTCGTGTTGCTGAAAACGATCCAACCATTAAGATTACGCGTAATGAGGAAGTACATCAGACTGTTTTAACTACCATGGGCGAAGCACAAGTCGATGTTGTTTTGAGCCGCTTGAGGGACCAGGCTAATGTTAAGGCTAGCCTTGTTGCTGTACGAATTCCTTATCGTGAAACAATTCGTATTGTCGCTGAAGCTCAGGGTCGTCATAAAAAACAGACTGGTGGTGCTGGTCAGTTTGGCGATTGCTGGTTGCGTTTAACTCCTAATCCAGGTGCTGGATATGAGTTTGTTGATGAGATTAAAGGTGGTGCAATTCCTGGTGGTCTTGTACCTGCGGTTGACAAAGGTGTTCAGGAAGCCATGCAGGAAGGTTTTTTGGCGGGCTATCCGATGGTGGACATTAAGTGCACCGTATTCGATGGTTCATATCATCCGGTAGACTCAAATGAAATGGCGTTCAAGACGGCTGCGCGTATTGGTTTTAGGGCTGCATGTGAAGAGGCTAAACCCGTAATCTTAGAGCCAATGGCTAATCTGGCTATTACCGTTAGTGAAGAGTATGCAGGTCCTGTTATGGGTGATATTTCCACACGTCGTGGCCGTATTGTCGGTACCGATTCGACAGACCGTGGCGACACTGTGATTTTGGTTCGCGTTCCATATGCAGAGGTTGTTACCTATACTAAAGACTTGCGCAGCATTTCTCGTGGCAATGGCTCTTATACTATTGAGCTTGATGGTTACGAAGAAGCTCCTCGTAATATTCAGGAGAAACTTATTGCTGAATATCAGGAAAAACGAGCTGCAGGTAATTAGCGTATAAAGAGGTTGTGGCTAAGGTTATAGTGTATTGTATGAATTATCACCTGCCGGAAGTTCCGGCGGGTGATACGTATCTAAGGTTATGTAATTTTTTGAACTGCGGTTATAGAGCCGTAGTTCAAAAAGTTCGTCTTACAAAATACATTCAAATCCAATGCGTTTTTTAGTTGGTTCGTATGGGTTGGTAATGGTGATTTCACAGCAGCGAGTAAAGCCACACGAGATAAATCCATGCTGCATGGGCTTATTGAGTTCATGTGTGTCTACGCGAACACTCTTCATGTCATGTTCTTTTTCAATAGCACAGCCAGATTTAAGCATGAATGAAGCTACACCCTGGCGAACATGTTCGTGGTGTACGGCAAGGCGATGAAATACTGCATACGTAACAGTGCCTTCGCATAAAGCATTTGCGGATTCTGTCAGCCAGGATCCGCTTTTAACATGGCGATAATCGTCTTCACCATATTCGATAATGGTGACCGTACCAATGATTTTGTCGTCATCATCGACAGCAACCCATAATGTACGCTCGTCAATATCGTATGCAGCGATAGACTCAAAAGGGGCACCGCCTTGCCACTGGTCAGAACCTTGTTCAGCCAGCGAGCTACGGCCGTCTAATAATACTGACACTACAGCGTCTAAGTCGGTAGGGTCTGCTAAACGAAATTGCATGACTCTTCCTTTACCGTTGGATTTTTACTGCAAACAAGTGCTATTCAGCGCCCGTGATAAAACTTACGATTGTGCTAACAACACTGATGACGATTGAGGCAACAAATGCGCTTCCAAATGAACTCATGGAAAATCCTACTTGGAAAATGCCGTTTGCAAGCCAACTGGCCATGTAAAGCACAAATGTATTGACTACCAATGCAAAGATACCAAGTGTAAATATACTGATAGGCATACTTAAGAAATGTAATATCGGTTTAATGGATGCATTAAGTACTGCTAAAAAGAGAGCAACAGCAATGATGGCAATCCAGGCGGTGTCACCGACTACTTCAGTTCCAGGTACAATCCAAACTGCCACGCCTACTGCGATAGCGGTAATAAGCCAACGTACAAAAAATCCCATGGTTCCTCCCATCTGATGAAACACACACGTCTGTGTACGTCTTTAGTGTACATACGATACGCCATATGAAGCGGAATTGAAACTGATATGTTGCGTAAATGTCGCAGAAAATAAATGCATAGCGCATGCAAACGGTCTGTATGCGCTAGAATACACAGCATGAATACACAAAAAAACATATTACCAAATAAGAGACAAAAGTCTAAATCTACACAGGGTGTAACTTCTCATAAGAATAAGCCCGCTCGTCAAAGTCAGGCATCACAAAAGCGCAGGCACGCAACCAATTCTGCGACCAGGTCAGCAAAGAACACGGGTTCACATAAACATGAAACCAACAAAAAAAGGCGTTCAGCGGCAAACTCTCATTCTAAACGTGAGGGACTGTATTGTCCAATCGATCGCAAGTGTGGTGGATGTGAGTTTTTACGCGTGGCATATACTGATCAACTTAAACATAAGCAGTATGAAATCATGGAGCTTTTCAGCGGTTTGATTGATGTTGATACTACCGTGGATTATATCTGCGGTATGGACGATCCTCGCTATTATCGCAATAAGGTTGTGAGTCCTTTTGTCCAAATTTATGACAAGAAAGCACATGAGCATCGAATTTTATGCGGCATGTATGAGCGTGGAACGCACTGGGTCATTGACTCTGATTCATGCTTGATTGAAAACCAGATTGCCAAAGATATTATCTTATCGGTGCGTAATTTGATGCCGCAATTTGGTCTGTCCGCATACGATGAAAACACCAACACGGGATTTTTGCGTCACGCTATGGTACGTGTGGGCCACAACTCTGGTGAGGTTATGCTAACACTGGTTACCCGAACGGATAAATTCCCGTCCTCTAAGCATTTTGTTCGCGAGCTCAAAAAGCGTCATCCCGAGTTGACAACGGTTGTTCAAAACATAAACTCACGTAAAACCAATGTTATTTTGGGCGATAAAGAAAAGATACTGTATGGTCCAGGCTTTATTTTAGATACTCTGTGCGGCTTAAGTTTCCGTATTTCCTCGCAATCCTTTTACCAGGTAAACGCCACTCAAACTGAGGTGCTTTATACGCGTGCCATTGAGATGGCTCACTTAACGGGAACCGAAACGGTTATTGATGCATATTGCGGTACGGGAACCATTGGCCTTGTTGCTGCTCATGGCGTTTCGGGATGTCCTGGTGCTAAGCGTGTAATTGGTATCGAAGAGCGCAACGATGCTGTGGTCGATGCATGTAATAATGCGCGTCACAACGGCATCACGGATGCTGAATTTATCGCTGGTGATGCGGGTGTGTTTATGCGCGAACGCGCACAGGGGATTAGTGCTGATGTGTTGTTGATGGATCCTCCGCGTTCAGGTGCTACGCCAGACTTCTTAAAGGCTGCAGTAGAAATGGGTCCTCGTCGCATTGTGTATATCTCATGCGGTCCTAAAACCCAGTTCAGAGATGTAGCGTATTGCCTTAAGCATGGATATCGTATTGAAGAAATCCAGCCTGTTGATATGTTTCCTCATACTGATCATATTGAAAACATCGTGGCGCTTGTTCGTATAGATAATTAAAAGAATCATGATAGGTGGGCAGTACGCATGGTAAGAAGTGTTGCTAAAACTACTAGCGAGGTAATAGGATCAACTGACCTTATATATCTCGATTTAATAAGCCAGGAGCTTGGCATTAAGCTGTATGTAAAATACGAGGCTTCAAATCCTGGTGGTTCCATTAAGGATCGAGCCGCCAAAATGATGATTGATCAGGCTGAACATGAGGGCATTATTACGCCTGGGGAAAGTATTCTTGTAGAGCCTACTAGTGGAAATACCGGTATCGGTATTGCTCTTGTTGCGGCTGATAGGGGATACAGGGCGATTCTTGTAATGCCGGAATCTATGAGTCTTGAGCGTCGACAGCTTTTGGCAGCATATGGTGCTGAGTTGGTGCTTACTCCAGCGAGCGAAGGTATGGCTGGAGCTGTAGCTTGTGCGCAAGAGATTGAGACAAATGTTCAGGGTGCGTGGATTGTGGGACAGTTTACAAATCCCAATAACCCATATGCTCATGAGGTAACAACGGGTCCGGAAATCGAGAACGCTTTAGGATATGCTCCTCAGTATTTTGTTGCGGCGGTTGGAACGGGCGGCACTGTCTCGGGTGTCGGACACTATTTCAATGGTCACGCACAAGGTGGTGGATCGCTCGCTCGATTGGTGGGGCATTCAACTAAAATTTATGCTGTGGAGCCTTCGGAAAGTCCTCTTATTGCACAAGCACGTGCAGGGCAGCCTCTAACTCCTACTCCTCACGGTATCCAGGGAATTGGTGCCAACTTTATTCCTGACACGCTCGATCTTGATGCATTGGACGGTGTTTTACATGTAAATACACAAGAAGCGTATGCTCAAGCACGTGCTTTAGCTCACGAAACGGGGCTATTGGTGGGTATCTCATCGGGCGCTAATATTGCTGCGGTAAGAAAACTTGTACAACAGCATCCAGAAGTGCGCGGTTGCACGGTTGTAACTGTGTTAGTAGACACAGGTGAGCGTTACTTGTCCACAGGGCTGTATGTATAGTTATATGCTGACTATGTTCGCAAACAGGCCACAAGTATGCTTTGCAGTAATGCGATTATGATTTAGGTAATAAAGATTCAGGCGCATAGGCGTTTGCTAAAGGAAATGGTATGACACAAAAAATTGATATTATATTGGCAAGCCAAAGCCCACGTCGTCGTGAGCTTTTTGAGCGTGAAAAAATTCCATTTACCGTACAGGCTTCCCAGGTAGATGAGACACTTGAACCAGACCTGCTAAATCAGCCAGAAGAGGCTGTAAAGAAGCTGGCTGAGCGAAAAGCTGGGGCTGTCGTCCAGCAGGTGTTAGGTGTGGATTATGTTGG
>RCNH01000062.1_pt1 | contig 50322 bp, 48 predicted proteins | sample 2041161 | NCBI WGS metagenome assembly RCNH01 (sample SAMN09708215, study PRJNA481090) | Feces metagenome, whole genome shotgun sequencing project. | biome: feces | host: Leptonychotes weddellii | place: Antarctica: Sion Island | collected 2010-03-01 | reverse complement strand
CGAAAGTAGACTGCTTTTTTTGATGCCATTTATTTTCCTTTGCCGACTTTTTCCTTGCTGCCGTCGGGCCTTACAATATAGGTGTTTTCCAGTTCACCCACGAGATTAGCTTTTACGGAATCAATATAGATTCGGCGGAGTTTATCCCGCTCTGCGATTTCCTCCGGGGTCAGACCCTCGGCCTTGGCTTTCTTGGCAAGTGCGTTGATCCTTGCGATTACTTCATCCATTTTCATATTCATACCTCACACATAGCGGTGGATTTCCACCGAAATTCGACCTTTTTTGGTGGTGCCGTTGACGGCAGCCAGCTTAATTTTGCCGCTGCCCCGCAGGGAGATTTTGGAACCCTCGCTGATGGCTTTATCTGCCTTTTCACAGGGAAGACCGTCAATAGCGGCTTTTCCTGCGGCAATATACTGACAGGCCAGCCCACGGGAAATCCGAAAGCCGGAGGATATAACGCTGTCCAGCCGCAGAGAGGCCAGCGTATCCTTGATGATCTTCACTTCCGGCTCCGGGATTTGCGCATCCTTTAGATGAACCAAGTGCAGGTGGATCTTTGTCCGCCCTGTGGCTGTGAAGTTTTGCAGGAGATACTCGGACATTTCCTGAGAAGCAAAAAAATCACAGCTACCCACTCCCACGCAGATGTCACCGATGGTTTCCCGGGAAATACCTGCTCCCATCAGGGCACCCAGAAAATCCCGGTGGGTGGGAGTGTCACCTTTATAAAACTCCGCGCGGAGACAGACCATGGGAGAGCCTTCCTCATAAAGACTGCTCTCATCCAGATAATCCGGCAGCCAGCACAACATTTTTCGTTCAGCATCGGCATAGCCTCCGAAAGCAATCAAACCTTCCTGCTCGCCAAAGAGGTATTTTGCCATTTCCAGCTCCCGCGGGGAGAGAAAAGCAGTATTGGCGGGAATATTACGCTGCATCCCAGTATTAATCTTATCCCATATTTTTGCAAGAAGCATACGATCTTCGGGAGAATTTGCGATTTTTTCGATATTTTTCCGGTCCATATCATCACCGATGTTATTATAGCATGGGTTTTCCCGATTGCAAGGAAGTTTTTTCTTGAGTCTTGTCTGATTCTGCGGTATAATGACTCAAAAGACTATGAAAATCGGCTGGTGAAATGGTATGGTAATCGGAATTATCGGAGGAGGCGCCTCCGGAATGGCAGCTGCGTTGTTTGCTGCGGAAAACGCCAATACGCAGGTGATTCTGATGGAGCGGCAGGCCAGACTGGGACGAAAGCTTCAGGCCACCGGAAACGGCCGATGCAATCTGACGAACCTGCATGCCTCCCAGGGCGGATATTACGGAAATGAGGCACAGTTCAGCAGTGCGGCACTTTTGGAATTTCCTCCGGAGAAGACACTGGAGTGGTTCCGCAGTCTCGGATTGTTTACGGTAGCAGAACCTTCCGGCAGAGTTTATCCGTATTCGGATCAGGCCAATTCTGTTCTGGACGTTCTGCGCTTTGCACTTGAAAAGGAGAATATTGTTCTGAAAACCGGCTTTGAAGCAGAGCGGGTGCGCCGCAGTGGCGACGGATTTGAAGTGGTCAGTGCTGATCAGGTGATTTCCTGTGACCGGCTGATCGTTGCCTGCGGAGGTCTGGCCGGCAGCAAGCTGGGCGGAACGATGTCGGGCTATAAAATCCTGCGGGGGCTTGGGCACCACTGTACAAAGCTGCGCCCGGCACTGGTCCAGCTGAAAACGGCATGGAACGGCGTTTCCGCGCTGAAGGGTGTCCGGGCAAATTGCAGAGCGCAGATTGTCTGCGGCAACACCGTGACGGCGGAAAGCACCGGGGAAATCCAATTTACGGAGTATGGCCTTTCGGGACCTGTGATTTTTGAAATCTCCAGGGACGCCTGTCAGGGCGGGGGAGAATGGCTGTGCAGAATGGATTTTCTGCCGGATATTTCTCAGGAAGAACTGCTGTCGGAGCTTCTCCGCAGAAGAAAAACCGGCCTGCTTACGGATGATCTTCTGACGGGAATCGTTCACAACCGGCTTGGGCGGGTTCTGACAAAATCTGCCGGAATCGGTGCCAACCGCAGAGTTTCGGAGCTTTCGGAGGGAGAACTGGCTTTGGTTGCCCAGACGGCAAAATCTTTTGAGGTGTCCCTGACGGAGCCGCTGGGAATGGACTCGGCGCAGGTCACAGCAGGGGGAATTCTGACTTCGGAATTTGATCCGCAGACCATGGAAAGTCGCTTTGTACCGGGGCTGTTTGCCTGCGGAGAGGTGCTGGATATTGACGGTGCCTGCGGAGGTTATAATTTACAGTGGGCATGGAGTTCCGGGCGACTGGCCGGCATTCATGCAGGAAAGGATATTCTATGATTCGAATTCGAGATATTGCACTGCCGCCGGAGCATAATCCGCAGCAGCTTTTTTTTGAAGCCGCACAGGCACTGCGGATTTCCGCCAGCACGATCCGCAAACTGCAGATTGTCAAAAGATCTGTTGATGCCCGGAAAAAGCCGGATGTACGGATTGTTTACACCGTGGACGTGAGCATTCAGGGAAATGAGGAAAAAATTCTTCGCAAAAGCGGATGCAAACGGGCTTCCATGTCCAAATACAATGTTTACAAGGTTCCCAAAACAGCTGTTTCTTCGGAAAAACGTCCTGTAGTGGTTGGCTTCGGCCCGGCAGGCATGTTTGCTGCGCTGGTGCTGGCCATGGCTGGCCTGAAGCCGATTGTACTTGAGCGGGGAGACGATGCAGCAACCCGGCATCAGAAGGTAGAGCATTTCTTTCGGACCGGTGAACTGGATCCGGCAAGCAATGTGCAGTTCGGAGAAGGCGGTGCAGGTACATTTTCCGATGGAAAACTCAATACCGGTGTCAGCAACCCCCGGATTGGCTGGATTCTTGAGCAGTTTGTCAAGGCAGGAGCCAGAGAAGACATTCTGTACGATGCGAAGCCCCACGTGGGAACGGATGTGCTGCTGGAAGTGGTTCAGAATATCCGCCAGAGGATTATTTCCCTGGGAGGCGAAGTCCGATTCCAATCCCGTGTAGCGGATTTTTCTGCAGAAAACGGAGAATTGAAGGCTCTGATTCTGGAAGACGGGGAAGAGATTGCCTGCGATCAGGCCATTCTTGCAATCGGACACAGTGCCAGAGATACCTTCCGTCTGCTTCAGCAGAAGCAGGTTGCACTGGAGCCAAAGCCGTTTTCTATGGGTGTCCGGATCGAGCATCCCCAGAAACGCATCGATGCAGCTCAGTACGGCAGGGAAAACCCTGTGCTTCCTCCGGCTGACTACAAGCTGGTGAGCCATCTGGAAGATGCAACCGTGTATACGTTCTGTATGTGTCCCGGAGGCTATGTGGTGGCAGCTGCTTCGGAAAACGGCCGGGTTGTCACTAACGGAATGAGCTACGCTGACCGCGACGGAGAAAATGCCAATGCAGCTTTGCTGGTAACAGTAAATCCCTCGGATTTTCCGGAACCCGGTCCTCTGGGCGGAATGCTCTGGCAGGAGCAGATCGAAGAAAAAGCCTTCCGGGTCGGCGGCGGTGGATACCGCGCACCGGCACAGCGTCTGGAGGATTTTCTGGCGGGACGGCCCAGCACCGGTGCAGGCAGCGTAATGCCTACCTACCGGCCGGGCGTGACCTGGTGCGACCTGCACGACGTCCTTCCGGAGCGAATTACAGGAAATCTGGAAAAAGCGTTTCCGGATCTGGAGCGGCACCTTACCGGATTCAGCAGCGGGGATGCGGTGCTGACAGGCCCGGAAACACGCAGTTCTTCTCCAATCCGGATTGTCAGAGGGGAAGACCGGCAGTCCAGTATCAGGGGACTGTACCCGGCAGGAGAAGGCGCCGGCTATGCCGGAGGAATTATGTCTGCTGCTATTGACGGAATGATGACAGCAGAGAAAATTATTTCTTCGTTGGAGATGAAGCTATGAATAACAGAAAAATGCTGCGGCACGAGTTCAGCAGGACCGGATGGGTTATGCTGATCTACCTTGGACTTATGAATCTGTGCGTTACTGTGGTTACGGCCGTTGATGCGGTAATCCGGTACGTATTTTCGGGGAATTTCGGAAATCCAATGGCATTTTCTGAAATCATGAACGAAGTGGCCAGACAAAACGGCTGGGGTTACATTTTAACCTCACTGATTGCAGTCCTGCTGGTGCTCCTCTGGAAAAAGCCCTGTTTTTTCAAAGAGGAAATTTTGAAAAAGGGAAATGTCATGAGCGTTTCCAGCTTTTTTACGCTGCTGTGCCTGATGATAAGCTGTCAGTTTTTGTCCCAGGTTCTGGTTATAATTCAGGAATTCGTACTCAACATTTTCGGAATGTCTATTCAGCCTGTTTCGGAAAGTGCAAGCGTCGATACCGACAGCTTCAGCATGTTCCTGTATGCCGGAATCGCTGCGCCGATTGTGGAAGAGTTTCTGTGCAGAGGTTTGCTGCTTCGGATGCTTGCCCCGCACGGTAAGAAATTCGCCATTCTTGCCACTGCGTTTCTGTTCGGAATTTTCCACGGAAATCTGATTCAGGTTCCCTTCGCGTTCTTGGCCGGAATCCTTCTGGGCTATATTGCTATGGAATATTCGATCCTGTGGTCGATTCTGTTCCATATGTTCAATAATCTGATTGTTGCGGACCTGCTTGACCGTGTAGCTTCTTTCGTCCCTGCGGTACATGGAATCCTGTGGTTCCAGCTGCTTGTTGGATGCACCATTGTTGCGGTCGTGATTCTGATTCAGAAAAGAAAACTGATTGCAGAAAACTGGAATCATGATCTTCTCAGCCGGGAGACGACGCTCTGCTTCTTTACATCCCCCGGTGTGGTTACAATCACGGTCCTTATGTGGCTGCAGATGATGATATCCTTCTTTTTGATGCAGATATGAAAATGTCCCCCATTCGTCGGACGGAACAATGTCCGGTGAATGGGGGATTTTGTATCATCTCATCGGGAAAAACACAGAAAAACGAACAAAGCAGCCTGAATCAGAAGAATCAGTGGAATGCCGATGTAAAATTTGGGGTGCTTTGTTTTGTGGTGAAAGGTGTACATACCGGCAAGACTTCCGATGCTTCCGCCGACGGCGGCAATCCAGATCAGGGTTGCTTCGGGAATTCGCCATTTTTTTGCCTTGGCTTTTTCTTTATCTGCATGCATAAGCAGGAACCCGGCTGCATTGATTATTAGCAGGTAAATCAACAGGACTTTTCTGAGTATTTCCATAAGTCATCATCCTTTTCGGGAGGTAGTAAATTGAAAAAGTTTTTCTGTCTGGTGACAATTTGTCTGATGCTGTCAGGCTGCGGGGAAGTGCAGACCTTTGAAACGATTCAGGATGCCTGCGCACCGGGACAGCCGTCAGAAAAAAAGGTGTTCCTGTCACTTCCGCAGGAGGCGGTCCGGGAGGCAATGGCAAAGGATGAAAGCGAAGCGGTGTATCTTTGCCAGAATTACGAAATTTTTCTGAAGACGGAATATTCCGGGGATTTGGACAGGACCGTTCGGGCAATGACCGGGATGAATCCGGAGGCACTGACAATCATGCACACAGGGCCGGAGCAGGAAAGACGGTACGATTTTGTATGGACCACCACCGGTGAGGATGCAGTGATGGTGGGAAGAGGGGCAATCCTGGACGACGGAGAACAGCATCATTGCCTTTCTGTCCTCGCACCGGAACAGGCAGCTGCAGATCTCCAGACAAGCTGGGACAGTCTGTTCCGTTCCTTTTGTTTTGCAGAATAACTTCCGGACTCCCACAGAAATTTTCTGTGGGAGTTTTTGCTATGATAGCATGAAGCAGGGCTGTAGTCAAGCAATGCGATATTTGCATTCCGGGGGAAAATATGCTATAATACCCAAATCAGGAGGAACAATTTATGCAATATATCGGATGTCATCTGTCTTCTTCCGGTGGATATGTGAACATGATTCGGACTGCACAGACCATCGGTGCCAATACCTTTGCCTACTTTACCCGAAACCCCAGAGGTTCCCGGGCGAAGCAGGAAGATCCAGCTGACGCAGCTGCGGCGGCAGCTTTGCTGGAAAAAAACGGCTTCGGAAAGCTGGTTGCCCACGGTGCCTACACCATGAACCTGTGTACCAAGGATCCGGAAGCACGGGCACACGCAGCAGACGTGCTCTGCGATGATCTGCGCAGAATGTCCGCTCTTCCCGGGAATTTTTATAATTTTCATCCGGGCAGCCATGTGGGGCAGGGAGTGGACACGGGAATTTCCCAGATTGCCGACGCGCTGAAACGGGCCATGGAACCGGGATATCCTGTAACGGTTCTGCTGGAGACCATGGCAGGGAAAGGCAGCGAAATCGGCGGGACTTTTGAACAGCTTCGCAGCATCATCGATGCCGTCGGACGGCCGGATTTGGGCATCTGTCTGGATACCTGCCACATCTGGGACGGCGGATACGATATTGCAGCGAATCTGGACGGTGTTCTGGCAGAATTCGACCGGGTGATCGGATTGGACAGGCTGTATGCGCTGCATGTAAATGATTCGAAGAATCCCTGTGGTTCCCACAAAGACCGGCACGCCTGCATTGGAGAGGGAACCATCGGACTGTCCACCTTCAGCAGCATTGTCAATCATCCGGCGTTGGCCGGCAAACCCATGATTCTGGAAACACCGAACGAACTTCCGGGATATCAGCGGGAAATTGCCATGCTGCGTCAGATGGAAACTTAATAAATTCTTCATTTGAAATCTGATCGTTTTTTCTGTATTCTTAAACTATTGGCGGAGGTGACGATTTGAACAACTTAACAGATATTCTGACCTCGGCAGCGGGGACGTATTCAGATGTATTTATTGCAATCCTCAGGATTGCAATGCCGGTTCTGGCGGCGATTCTGATCTGGAGATGTGCCAAGCCGCTGCTGAGCTTTCAGCGGGAGCCTGAAATCTGGGCCTGGCTGTGTCTGCCTGACGGACAGAGACTCCCAATCACACATTGGGAAAATGTAATCGGCCGCAGCAAAAACTGTGATATTGTTGTCGATATCCCAACTATTTCCAGAAACCACGCAGTCCTGACCCGCTACGATGACGGAAGCTGGACGATTACGGACATTGAATCCAAAGGTGACGTGATCGTCAACGGCGAAGCGGTCCGGATCAGCGCAATTGAACCGACGGACACCATTACCATCGGCGGACTGGATATGCGGGTTGATCCGATTTCCAGACGGCAGGAACTTTATCTGGCACAGCTGCGGACCAAGGCTTCCAGCGGAGGCTACGGCGTGCTGAATCTGCTTATTCTGACGCTGATTCAGATCCTTTGTGCCGCAGGCTTCCTGCTTGGCGGAAAGCCTGAAATCGGAAAAGATATTTTTATCGGCTTTGCCGGAATTGCAGTGGCTCAGTGGGTCCTTTTCCTGTTCTATATGACGATTCGGCGGCTTTCCTTTGAGGTGGAAACCATTGCTTTCTTCCTTTGTACGCTGGGCATGGCTGTGATAGCCACCGCCTGTCCTGAGGAAACCACCAAGCAGCTGCTGGCCATGATCATGGGCCTTGTGCTGTTTCTGGGCGTGGGCTGGTCTCTGCGGGATCTGGAGCGGGCGAAAAAGGTCCGTTATCTGGCAACTGCTGCCGGCATCGGCTTTCTCGCGTTTACTTTGATTTTTGGCAAGGAAATCAACGGTGCAAAAAACTGGGTCTTTATCGGCTCCCTTTCTCTGCAGCCCTCGGAGCTGAGCAAGGTCTGCTTTGTGTTTGCCGGTGCATCCACCATGGACCGGATTATGAATAAGCGCAACCTGATCCTGTTCATTGCCTATTCTGCGGTCATCTGCGGATGTCTGGCGCTGATGAATGACTTTGGTACGGCGCTGATTTTCTTTGGTGCATTTCTGGTGATTGCCTATCTTCGTTCCGGAAGCCTGGGAACAATTGCACTTGCCATTGCAGCACTTGGTTTTGCTGGCGTGATTGCAATCAAAATTGCCCCCCATGCACTTCGCAGATTTACAATCTGGCGGCATGTCTGGGAGGACCCGCTGGACATGGGCTATCAGCAGACTCGTGCCCTGATGTGCGTTGCCTCCGGCGGACTTTTCGGAGTAGGCGCCGGAAAAGGCTATCTCAAATGGGAATTTGCTGCGGATTCCGACATTGCATTTGCAACCATTTCCGAAGAGTGGGGGTTGATTGTAGCAGTAATGACAGTGGTGTGCATCGTTGTCCTGGCGCTGTTTGCCGTCCGCTCTGCCGGTGTTGCAAGAAGCAGCTTCTATACCATCGGCGGCTGTACGGCCGGAGCCATTCTGCTGCTTCAGGCCATCCTCAACAGCCTTGGTACGCTGGATGTTTTGCCGCTTACCGGCGTGACCTTCCCGTTTGTGTCCAATGGCGGTTCGAGTATGCTGGCGGCGTGGGGACTTCTTGCTTTTGTCAAGGCTTCGGATACCCGGCAGAATGCAAGCTTTGCCGTCCGCCTTCCCAGTAAGAAATCAGGAGGTTCTGATGAATAGAATTGCGAAACGTGCTGGGATTACCCTTATTCTTGCACTGGTTCTTCTCGGCGGCATTGGCTTTTTTATTGCTGAATATCTGTTTAATGCCTCTGACTGGGTATCGTTTCCCGGAAGCCCGCATGTATACAATGCAGGCAACATCGGCTGCGGAACTGTGACGGACCGTTCCGGAGAGATGCTTATGAAAATCACGGATACGCGTCAGTATGCCGAGGATTCTGAAGTCCGAAAGTCCACCCTGCACTGGCTCGGCGACCGGGAAGGCAATATCAGCTCTCCGGCGCTGGCAGCCTATTCCGAGGAAATGATCGGTTATGACCTGATCAACGGTGTCTACTCCTACGGCGGAAACGGCGGTACAGCGGAAATGACCTTTTCTGCCAAAGTCCAGCAGGCGGCCCTGGAGGCTCTGGACGGCAGAAAGGGTACGGTAGCCGTGTACAACTACAAAACCGGCGAGATTCTCTGTGCCGTGACTACGCCCACATACGACCCCGATGATATCCCGGAGATCGAAGGGGACGAGGATTATGATGGCGTCTACCTGAATCGCTTTACGCAGGTGGCCTATGTTCCCGGTTCTATTTTCAAAATCGTCACGGCTGCCGCTGCCCTGGAATCCAGGCCTGAGCTCAAAGATGAGGTTTTTGAGTGCACTGGCGAATATCTGGTGGACGGCAACTATGTGACGTGCGAGGATGCCCATGGGGAAGTGGAAATGGGACAGGCCCTTACGGATTCCTGCAACTGCTACTTTGCCCACCTGATGGAGCAGCTGGGCGGAGATGCGCTGATGGATTACGCCGAGAGGAGCGGTATTTCCGACCCGATCAGCTTTGACGGTGTGACCACTGCCGACGGCAATCTGGAATTTGATTCGGATGACCTTGTTCAGGTTGCGTGGAGCGCCATCGGACAGCACAATGATCTGGTCAATCCTTGCCGGTTCATGTCTTATGTCGGAGCAATTGCCAACGGCGGTTCTGCAGCAAAGCCTTATGTGGTTTCTTCTATCCGCATGGGAAGAAAGAATACCTACAAGGCCAAAACCGAAATGATGGACCCGGTAATTACGCCGGAGGCTGCCCAGCAGCTGCAGACATATCTTCGCAACAATGTCATCAACAAGTATGGCGATGAAAATTTCCCCGGTCTTACTGTTTGCGGAAAGTCCGGAACTGCAGAAGTTGGAGATGATGAAGGTTCGCATTCCCTGTTTGCAGGATTTACGCTGGATAAGGATTATCCTTTGGCGTTTATCACTGTTGTAGAACATGGCGGATACGGCAGACATACCTGTGTGCCCATTCTTTCTCAGGTTTTGCAGGCCTGCAAGGAAGTTATGGACGGCGAATAAAGAAATATAACAGACACCCTCTGCATAGATTGTGCAGGGGGTGTTTTTATGTGCCGCAGAAACCAGTTCCGGGGATGTATGCTGATTGCATTTGGAGCAGGAATCCTGACAGGTACGCTGATCAGTGCTCAGCTGCTGTGCTGCTGTTCGGGAATCGGTATGGTTGTTCTGGGGGTGCTGATCCTTTGCAGAAAATAAAAGGCATAAACTTGTCCACCGGTGAATAGAATGTGGCAGAAAGGGAACAAGGGGTGAATCTGCTTGAAACTTCAATTTGATAAAAACGTATGCCGGAATCTGCAGATCCTGACACGGGAAAACCGGGAGCAGGAGCTGACGCAGGAAATACGCCTGCCGGATGGATTTCCGGATTTGGGAACGGTTCTTGGCTGCTGGGGACAGGTGATTCTCGGAAGCAAAGAATGGCACAGCGACGGTATGCGTGTTACCGGAGGAATCATGGTTTGGGTGCTCTACCAGCCGGAGGACGAAAGCGGCCCGCAGTGCGCAGACAGCTGGATCCCGTTTGAAACCAGATGGGATTTTCCGAAGACTGAACAGGAAGGAAAAATCCGTGTAAACTGCACCGTGAAAAATACGGATGCACGGGTGGTTTCTTCACGGAAAATGATGGCCCGCGTTCAGCTTGCAGTCTGCGGCGAAGCGCTGGTCCAGCAGGATTCGGAAATCTATTCTCCGGCATCGGAGGAAGATATGCAGCTGCTGCGTAATCATTATCCTGTCCGGCTTGCAGTGGAGGCAGGCGAAAAGTGCTATCCACTGGAGGAAGATCTGACGCTGCCGTCGTCCTGTCCGCCGGTACACAGAATTTTCCGGTATGATTTGCAGACGGAGCTTCAGGAATGGAAGATTATGGGCACCAAACTGGTATTCCGGGGAAGTGCCAATCTGCATATTCTGTATGGCAGCGAGGACGGACAGATTCAGTGCTGGGATTTTGAAGTGCCGTTTTCACAGTACACTGAACTGGAAACATCCTGCGGGGAAGAGGATCAGGCGGATATTTCCCTGCAGCTGACAGGACTGGAATGCAGGCTTAATGATGACGGAACCCTGCAGTTGAAAAGCAGCCTTGTGTCCCAGTACGTGATCTATCAGACCAGACTCCTGGAGATTGTTCAGGACGGCTACTGCCTGCATCGGAGTCTGGAGCCGGAAGGCGTTACGCTGACGCTGCCGGAAATTCTGGAAAATGTGCAGTATACCGTGCCCGCTCTGCAGCAGATTCCAGTTGACGGCAACAGAATTGCAGATGTTTCCTTTGTGCCTGGGCTGTCCCGTCAGATGCAGGCAGGGGACGGGGTCAATGTTTCGTATACGGGTCAGTTTCAGCTGCTGTACTATGACAGAGAGGGTGTCCTTTGCAGCAGCCGGGCAGACTGGACGGAGGAAACTGAGATCCCAGCTGATGCGGAAGGGAAGATGTATGTTGACTGCAGTGCTTCCGGACGGCCTCAGATCAGTATCAGCGGCGGTAATCTTCAGGTCCGCAATGATCTGAAGGTTGTTAGAAAAACCTTTGGAACCAAAGGAATTCCCATGATTACCGCGGTGGAAATCGGTGAACTGTCTGAAGAAAAGCGTACCGGACCATCTCTGATCCTTCGTAGAGCCGGGGAAGAAAGCCTCTGGGAAATGGCCAAGAAGTCCGGTTCCACGGTGGAAGCTATCCGGCGTGCCAATGCCCTGCAGCAGGAGCCTGTCCGGGGGCAGATCCTTCTGATTCCGGTGTCATAAGTATAAAAACCGCCGTTCCGGGGGAGAACCGGGACGACGGTGTCGGAATATCGCAGCCGGGGGATTTTCCGACCGTTTTTAGAATACAGATTTTTGAAATCGAAATCAAGCGGAGTTCGTCGAACCCGGCAGAAAATTAACGGTCAAACCCGGAATGCGTCTGCATTCCGGGTTTTCAGAGACCCTGAAAATAGGCGATTTTTTCTTCTGCACCTGTGTTTTTCAGATAGACGAAGTTGAATTCCCGTTCAATACAGCAGCTTTCAATGGTGAAAACAGGCAGGCCTGCCTGTTTTGCAAGAACCTCATAGACAAAGGAAATACCAATCCCTTTGCGTACATAGTCCAGAATAATGGGGAAACTGCTGATGCAGATGCTCCGCTTAAAGTGAGAAATGGATTCGTTGAAGTCCAGAAGGGTGTTTTCCAGAATGGCCCTGGTGCCGGAACCTTCCTCACGGCAGAGAATTGTTTGCTGCAAAAGTTCGGGAACGGATATCTCTTTCCCGGCAAAAGGATGATCCGGGGCGCAGATGCCGACAAACGGCTCCTTGCTGAAAAAGGTGTAGCCGTATTTTTTCTTGTCAAAGCTTCCTTCAATCAGAGCAAAATCCAGCTTGTACTCATCAATCAGATTCAGAAGATGCACTGTGTTGTCTACAATCAGAGACAGTTCGTTTCCTTCACACGCTACAAATTTTTCTGCATAGCGGCTGATGACACATTCTCCGATGGTTTTGGTGGCACCGATGTTCAATTTGCGGATCAGATTGTTTTTCAGCTGTCGAACCAGATTTTCTTCGTTGATTTTCATGGTCCGTGCGTATTGTTCAAGAATCAGTGCAGAACTGGTTTTCCGAAGCCTGCGGTTTTCGTACTGAAAGAGTTTGCAGCCGTATGTGTGCTCCAGATAGTGGATGTGCTGGGTAACAGCAGGCTGTGTAATGTGCAGAAGTTCTGCGCTTCTGCTGAAATTCATGGTATCGCATACTGTCAGAAATGTTTCCAGACGATAATTCAACATCATCAATCACCTGTTTACATCATAAACTATGCTTATCAATTCATAATAAACAATAATTGGATTTTATCATACATCTGCGGTATAATCAATGCAAAGAAGATTCCAAAACAGAAAAGGAGGAAGATTTACTATGAAGATTGTTGTAATTGGTGCCGTAGCTGCCGGCACGAAGGCTGCAGCGAAAATCAAACGTGAGAATCCCAATGCACAGGTGGAGATTTACAGCAAGAGTCAGGATATTTCCTACGCTGGCTGCGGACTGCCTTATTATGTAGGCGGTGCGATTGAAACCCGGGAGGAACTGATTGTCAATTCGCCGGCAAAGTTTGCCGCACTGACAGGAGCAAATGTCCATACGGGACAGGAGGCCATTGCGGTCAATCCTCAGGAGAAAACAGTTCAGCTGCGCAGTGCCGCGGATGCATCGGAGCAGACGGTATCGTACGATAAGCTGATTATTGCCACCGGTGCGGTTCCCTTTGTTCCTGCGCTGGAGGGTGTGGATCTGAGCGGCGTGTTTACCGTCAGAACCCCGGATGATGCCATTGCTATTCGCAGTTACATGGAAAAGAACAGCTGTAAAAAGGCTGTTGTTGTGGGCGCAGGTTTTATCGGCATGGAGATGGCAGAAAACCTGATGAGCAAGGGATTGGATGTTACCGTCATCGACATGGTCAATCAGATTCTTCCCAACATTCTCGATCCCGAGATGGCGGATTACGCAGCAAGATTTCTGCGTAAGAAGGGGCTGAAGATCAGTGTCGGCACTTCCGTACAGGCAATCTGCGGTGAAGGCCGTGCAGAATCCGTTCTGACAAATGCCGGTTCTGTTCCGGCGGATATGGTCATTCTGTGCATTGGTGTTCGTCCTGCAACCGCATTTCTGAACGACAGCGGCATTGAAATGTTCAAGGGCACCATTCTGGTGGATGAGTATCAGAAAACCAATCTGGAAGATATTTATGCATCCGGTGACTGTGCTATGGTCAGAAACCGGATTACCGGAGACCGTCAGTGGTCTGCCATGGGCTCTACTGCCAACATTACCGGCAGAACGCTGGCCAAAACGCTCACAGGCACGGCAACCCCTTATACCGGCTGCCTGGGCACCGGCGTTGTGCGGATGGCGGAGGACCTGAGTGCGGGCCGTACCGGCCTGTCCGAGGCACAGGCGAAGCAGGCCGGTTTTGACCCGGTTTCTGTGGTTTGTGTCAATGATGATAAGGCGCATTATTATCCTGATTCCGGCTCTTTTGTCACCAAACTGATTGCCGACCGGAAAACAGAGAAGATTCTGGGCATTCAGGTGCTCGGCTCCGGTGCCGTGGATAAGATGACGGATATTGCGGTTGTTGGAATTTCCGCAGGACTGAGAATCAGTGATTTTGATACAATGGATTTCTCCTATGCGCCTCCGTTCTCCACTGCCATTCATCCCTTTGTGCAGGCATGCTACATTCTGCAGAACAAGCTGTCCGGCGCGCTGGAGTCTTTCACGCCTGCGGAATATATGGCAGGTAAGGCAAAAGAATATCGTGTGATCGATGTTCAGCCTAAGCCCGGTATCTTCGGTGCAACCTGGGTGGATCTGACAAAGGTAAACGGTCCTGTTGATGGAATCGGCAAGGATGAAAAGCTGCTGCTGGTCTGCACAAAGGGCAAGCGTGCCTATTTCCTGCAGAACAGACTGAAGCATTATGGATACACCAACACAAGAATTTTGGAAGGCGGCGTGTATGTAAACGCTGTCAAGGTGGAAAATGCCGGCGGAAAGATTCCTGCCGACGAGATCAAGCGCGTAAAGGGCCTTGGCTGCCTGCAGGATAAGCGCTACAATGATGTGTTTAATGTCCGTGTCATTACTAAAAACGGAAAAATTTCCTCTGCAGATCACCATGCGATTGCACAGGCTGCAGAGCTGTTCGGCAGCGGTGAAGTTACGATGACTACCCGCCTGACTATGGAGATTCAGGGCGTCAAGTACGAAAAAATCGATGCGCTGCTGCAGTTTTTGGCAGACCATGGCCTGATGACCGGCGGCACTGGATCTCTGGTGCGTCCGGTTGTCTCCTGCAAAGGCACAACCTGCCAGTACGGTCTGATCGATACTTACAGCCTGAGTGAAAAAATTCATGAGCGGTTCTATGTGGGTTACCATGATGTGGTTCTGCCCCACAAGTTCAAGATTGCAGTAGGCGGATGCCCGAACAACTGCGTCAAGCCCGATCTGAATGACCTGGGAATTGTGGGCCAGCGTGTTCCGGTGTTCAATCCGGATCTCTGCCGGGGCTGCAAGGTCTGCCAGGTTGAGAAATCCTGCCCCATTAAGGCTGCAACGCTTGAAAACGGCAAGCTTTCCATCACCCGGGACTGCAACAGCTGCGGACGTTGCAAGGGAAAGTGCCCCTTCCATGCAATTACCGATTATGTAGACGGATATAAGGTCTATATCGGCGGCAGATGGGGCAAGAAGATTGCCAACGGCCGTCCGCTTGATAAGCTGTTTACCTCTGAAGAAGAGGTGCTGGATATTGTAGAGCGTGCTATTTTGTTCTTCCGAAATGAGGGAATTACCGGCGAGCGCTTTGCAGATACAGTGACCAGACTTGGCTTTGACTATGTACAGGACAAGATTCTGAACAAGCAGATCGACAAATGCAGCATTCTGGAGAAAAAGGTAAAGGGCGGAGCAACCTGCTGATACCTGATTGTGGCGGATGCACAAACATTCCGGCTGCTTGACAGCCGGAATGTTTTATGATCTAATTATCAGAATTCTGATTTTGAAAGGGGAAACTGCTGTGAACAGAAAGAAACACAGATTTCTTTTTGCCCTATTCACATTTGGCTGCATTGCTGCTGCACTGCTCAGTCTCAGCATTGGTGCTGCGTGGATTTCTCCGGATGAATTGTTTCGGGCAATTGTACAAGGAACATCTGCTCCGAACGGGCGAATTTTCTATTATGTGCGCCTTCCCAGAACGATGGCCTGCCTGCTGGCAGGTGCGGGACTGGCTGCATCCGGTGCGGTTATTCAGGCGGTTCTGGCCAACCGGCTGGCATCTCCCGGCATCATCGGTGTCAGCTCTGGTGCAGGTTTGGCCGTAACAGTTTGCTGTATGCTGGGCCTTCTGTCCGGAAGGGCGATTGCGTGTGCCTCCTTTTTCGGTGCACTGCTTTCGGTCCTTACCATTGCAGCAGTTTCTCAGAAAACCAATGCTTCCCGTTCTTCAGTTATTCTAGGCGGTGTTGCGCTCAACAGCTTTCTTTCTGCAATTTCTGAGGCAATCATGACCATGCTCCCGGATGTTGGCGTTCTGACAGCGGATTTTCGCACGGGCGGATTCTCCGGAGTGACCATGGGACGTCTTATTCCTGCGGGGATTATGATTATTGTCGGTCTGATTCTGGTGTACTCCCTTTCCAATGAGCTGGATCTTCTGTCTATGGGGGAGGCAACTGCCCACGGCCTTGGCCTTTCCGTGACAAAGACAAGAACGATTTTTTTGATTCTGGCAGCGCTTCTTGCAGGTGCCTGTGTCAGTTTTTGCGGAATTTTGGGGTTTGTCGGCTTGATTGTCCCCAATATGGCAAGGAAAATGGTCGGCGGTGAAAACCGGAAGCTTCTTCCGATGTGCATTGTTTTCGGTGCAGCTTTTGTAACGCTCTGCGACTGTGCGGCACGAACCCTGTTTGCCCCTTATGAGGTTTCTACGGGCATTGTCATGTCTGTGGTAGGAGCACCGTTTTTCCTGTATCTGCTTTTCCAGAGAAAGGGAGGTCACGCACATGGAGCATGAGATTCTGCTTTCCACGGAAAATCTGTGTGCCGGTTACCGGGGCAGGGAAATCCTGAAGAACGTATCGGTTGCGTTCCGGAAGGGAAAGATTACCGTGATTGTCGGCGAAAACGGCTGCGGAAAAAGCACTTTGATGAAGACCATGATCCGCCTGCTTCCACGTACATCAGGAAATATTTACGTAGAGGGCGTTTCCATTGACGAGCTGACCTCTGTGCAGCTGGCCGGAAAAGTTTCCTACCTGCCTCAGAATAAGCCGGTTCCCGATATGACGGTTATGACTATGGTACTTCACGGGCGGTTTTCCCATCTGGGATATCCCCGGCGATACCGCAGCGAGGATATCAATGCAGCCAGAGAGGCACTGCGCATTACGGAGCTGAGCGAGTACGAGGACAGTTATCTTCCGCAGCTGTCCGGCGGAACGCAGCAGCGTGTGTTTCTTGCAATGGCGCTGGCTCAGGATGCACCGGTTATCCTGATGGATGAGCCTACTTCATTTATGGACCTGTCTCACCAGCTCAAATTTATGAAGCTTTGCCGTGTCCTGGCGGATCAGGGCAGGGCCGTAGTAATGGTACTCCACGATCTTCCGGCAGCGCTGAAATATGCAGACGAGATTGTTGTCATGTCTGCGGGCAGAGTGTTGAGTGCCGGAACTCCCAATCAGGTTTATAACAGCGGTGTGCTGGACCGGGTCTTCGGAATTGAATTGCAGAAAATCAATACACCTAAAGGCGATGTCTATTACATATAAAAAGTCCTGCCGACAGAGAACTGCCGGCAGGACTTTTTGCTTGATGAGACAGAATCAGAAAACAGGGGGGATTACTCGTTTTCTGAGGACTTTAGAACTTTTCTGTAACCTTTTCCGTACTGGACACACCGGGAAACCCGGCTCAGGGTGGCGGATGAAATATCTGACTGTTCCATTATCTGATTGTAGGTTTTTCCTTCCAGAAGAAGTCTGGCTGCAAAAATCCGCTCGGCCATGTTTTCAATTTCCTTTGCCGTGCACAGGTCTTCAAAAAGCAATCTGCAGTCCTGCGCATTGGTTACACCTGCCAGGATTTCGAAAAGGTCGTTAATTTTGTTCTGCTTATCGGGCTGATTCATGGAACTACCTCTTGTCTGGTGTTAATTTAGACTGGTCTGGAGGAAGGCCTTTGTTTTGCTGCTTCGGGGGTGACTGAAAATCTCTTCGGCAGTACCCACTTCCTCAACAATGCCGTCTGATATATATAATACCACATCTGCTGCCTCTTTTGCAAATGCCATATCATGCGTCACCAGAATTATGGATTTTCCGCATTGCTTCAACTCCCGGATGACCTGCAGGACCTCGCCTGTCAGCCTGGGATCCAGTGCAGAAGTAGGCTCGTCGAAGCAGAGAACATCCGGATTCAGGGCCAGCGCACGGGCAATGGCAGCCCGCTGCTGCTGACCGCCGGAGAGCTGACAGGGATAGCTGTTCGCTTTTTCCGACAATCCTACCTGCGCCAGAAGAGAGCGGGCCTGCCTTTCCAGATCTGCCCTGGATCCGGTTTTCAGCAGAACAGGGGACAGAAGAATGTTTTCCAGAACAGTATACTGGGAAAACAGGTTGAAATTCTGAAATACAAGACCGAAATGCCGGCGATTTTCCCGGATTTGCTTTTCACTGTTCCACGTCAGAGGAGTATTCATGACCCGGATTTCTCCACTATCTGGAATTTCCAGAAAATTCAGACAGCGCAGAAGTGTGGATTTTCCACCGCCGGATGAACCAATTACGGCAAGGATATTTCCACGTTCCAGTGAAAAGGAGATCCCGTTCAGCACAGCGGTGCTGCCGAATGATTTTTGAAGATTTTTTACTTCCAGTATGTTCATAGTCTAACCTCTGAAATAACTCAGTTTTTGTTCAAGCGCGGAGAACAGCCATGTAAGCAGTCCGCTGAACACCAGAAAGAAAAGTCCTGTGTAGAACAGCGGCCAGATCAGACCCTTGCGGATATAGGACTGTCCCATGTAGATTATTTCGTAGACACCGATTACCTTTGCGAGGGAAGTGTCCTTTACTAATGTAATGATTTCATTGCTCATGGGGGCAAGAATGCGTTTGATCAGCTGCAGGAGAATGATCCTGAAAAAAATTTGCTGCTTTGTAAGTCCCAGCACCTGTCCGGCTTCAAATTGCCCCTGAGGAATACTTTCCAGACCACCGCGGAATATCTCCGAAAAATAGCATGCATAGTTGATGGAAAAAGCCAGGATGACCGCCTGAAATCGATTCATCGACGGTAGTTCAAAAAGCAGCCCCGGGCCATAAAACACAATAATCAGCTGCAGCATCAGCGGTGTTCCCCGGATCACCCAGATCAGGCCCCGGACAGCAAGCTGCAGACATGGAAATCGGCTCATGGAGCCAAGACACAGCACCATTCCCAGGGGAATGGAGAACAGCAGTGTCAGCAGGAAAATGTTGAAATTTTCCAGAAAGCTTTTCAGAAGTTCCGTGGAAATCTGAAGAAACATGTTCAAATTCCTCCATTGTATCAGGTATTTTCGGGAAGCCGGAAAAGCAGGAGATTATCCGGCCAAGGTCAGACCGTATTTTTCGGCCAGTGCCTGCAGGGAACCGTCCCGGCGCAGTTCACCGAGAATCCGGTTGACCTGCTCTGTTACGTCGGAGTTCTTGCGAAATCCGATTCCATAAGATTCTTCGGACAAAGAAAGTCCAATTGCCAGATCTTTGTAGGCGGTGCCTTCTCCTGTCATTGCATTGGCCAGAGTCAGATCCACAACACAGGCATCTGCAGTGCCTGCTGCAACTTCCATAAGGGCAGAGGTTTGATCCTGAAGCGCAATCAGCTCGGCAGGGGCCAGTTCTTTCAGAAGTGCTTCACCGGCTGAGCCGCTTTCGACTGCAAATTTCAGGGAGCACAGATCGGTTTTTTCGGGATACTGCGAAATCTGATCTGCCTTCATCACCACTACCTGTGCATTGATCACATAGGGATCTGTGCAGCTGGTGTTCAGCAGGGTTTCTTCGGTGATGGTCATACCGTTCCAGATGGCATCGATATTCCGGCATTCCAACTCGTAGTATTTCTGCGCCCAGTCGGAGAGAATGAGAAATTCCACGTCGAGATCAAGTTTCTGCGCAACCAGACGGGCAAGCTCTGCATCGAAGCCAATCCATTGTCCGCTTTCATCCCGGTAATCCATAGGCGCATATTCTGTGATACCGATTTTCATGATGCCTTTTTCCTTCAGGTATGCAAGGTCGGAGGCAGGAGCTTTGGTACAGCCTGAAAAACAGAACACAACCAGACCCAGAACAACGATTTTTGCAATAATCTTTTTCATAATCCATAACTCTCTCTTTCACTGCTTTTATTGTTGTGTCTGCATTATACTTTAGTACGCTAAAGAAGTAAAGAGAAATTCCGGAAAAGATGGATTCTTTGTAGAGGTGAACAAAACAGAACTGCGCACTTTGGCACTTTAGCGTAATAAAGTACAACCAATGCGAATTTTCAACGATTATTGAGAATCAGTTGAATTGCGGTTGATGTTATTAGGGTATACTTATCTTTGAAAAACGAAATGCCCCAAATATTATGAAAGAGCAGGGATGCAACTATGAAAACGTTATATTTTGGCGGTCCGATTCTGACAATGGCTCAGAATGAAACTGCTGAGGCAGTTTTAGTTGAAGATGGCATCATTGCCGCAGTCGGAAGCAAAGAGAATCTTCTGAAAAAATACGGTCCTTGTGAATGTATGGATCTGAAGGGCAGCACACTGATGCCCGGATTTATCGATTCGCACAGCCATTTTTTCCAGACGGCACTTTCCCTTCTGCAGGTGTCCCTGAACGGCGTGCGGACGAGTGAGGAAATTGCCCGACGAATCAATCGCTTCCTTGCAGAAAATCCGCTCAAACCGGGTCAGTGGGTGATCGCCCGGGATTACGATAACAACCGGATGACTGACTTAAAGAACCCCACTATGGAGGAACTGAATGCGTTCTGCCCGAATAATCCGCTGGTAATTCACCATAAATCCGGCCATATGGGTCTGATCAATGCTGAGGGCCTGCGGTATCTGGGAATCACTGCTGACACACCTGCCCCTGAAGGCGGCCGAATTGAGGTTGTTGACGGAAAGCTGACTGGCTACCTGGAAGAAAATGCATTTATTGAAGCAATTCAGAGAATTCCCATGGCCGATCCGGCTCAGACCATTCAGGCTTTTGTAGGTGCCCAGAAAAAGTATGCCTCCTATGGCATCACCACCGTGCAGGACGGTATGGTTGTAGAGCAGATGCTGCCGCTGTTTGAGGTCCTTCTGCAGCAGAAGCTGCTTTGCCTGGATGTTATGCTGTATTCTGCACTGGACGCCTATCAGGCAACGGGTGAAATGCTGAAAAAGTTTCCGGACAATACGCACCTTGTTTCTGCCGGCATGAAAATCTTCCTGGATGGTTCACCTCAGGGCAGAACAGCCTGGATGCGCAAGCCCTATGAAGGGGAAGATTCTTACTGCGGCTACGGCACCCAGACAGATGAGGCTGTGGAGCATGCCTTTGAGGAAGCTGCTCGCAGACATACCCAGCTTCTGGCCCACTGCAACGGAGATGCGGCAGCAGAGCAGTTCCTGCGTTGCCTGGAAAAGGCAGAAGAAAAGTATCCGGAGCTGAAAAAGCTTCGTCCGGTACTGATTCATGGCCAGCTTATCGGCAGAGATCAGCTTCCCCGTGCGGCAAAGCTTCAGGCGATTATTTCCTTCTTTGTTGCCCACGTTTACCACTGGGGCGATGTGCATATCCGCAACTTCGGTATGGAGCGGGCCAGCGCAATCAGTCCTGTGCAGAGCGCACTGGATGCCGGCGTGCGGGTTACGTTCCATCAGGACACTCCTGTGATCGAGCCGGATATGATTGAGACGATCTGGTGTGCTGTCAACCGGATTACAGAATCCGGAATTTGCCTGGGCGAAAACGAGCGGATTTCCACCCTGGATGCGCTGAAGGCCATTACCATTAATGCAGCCTATCAGTATTCTCAGGAAGATCAGAAGGGTTCTCTGGAACCCGGTAAAAAGGCAGATATGGTTATCCTTGACCGCAATCCGCTGGAAGTTCCGAAGGAAGATCTGCGCAGTGTACAGATCCTGAAAACGTACAAGGATGGAAATTGCATTTTCTCCAGATAACCGCAGACTGCCGGCCGCGTGAAGCATCTGCCGGATGAATCAAGACAGAAACAATACCGGGAAGAACCGCAGAGGTTTTCCCGGTATTGTTGTTTCCATAAAAAGGGGAGACGCAGAGTCTCCGGGGGAGTGGTCTTGCAAATCATTTTGTGCAGTGCTAGAATAGATGAAAAACCGAACGTGGAGTGAATTGCAGCATGATTACAAAAGAAACGATGGATATGGTCCTAAAATTCCGGGATGAGCGCAACTGGCGTCAGTTTCACAATCCCAAGGATCTGGCGATTTCTCTTTCTCTGGAAGCAGCAGAGCTGCTGGAGGTTTTTCAGTGGAGCGGAACGGATCTGGAGTGCACTGAAAAACGGGATAAAATCGAAGAAGAACTGGCGGATGTGCTCAGCTACAGTATTCTTCTGGCAGATGTCTGCGGCCTGGATCTGGATGAGATTATTCAGAAAAAGGTCAGAAGAAATGGGGAAAAGTACCCGGTCAGTAAAGCCTATGGCAGCAAAGCCAAGTATACGGCCTATCTGGACGGCGAACAGTAAAAAGCACGGGATCCGGACAATCCGGCGTATTTACATGCAGTCAGATGCAGCGTATGCATCCGGCTGCATTTTTTTCAAAAAACAGGCCGCCATAACGGCGGCCTGATGATGGAATATTATTTGCTTTCCCGGGAGTTTTTGACGGCGTTGACAATGATGTCCACGCACTGCTCAATGCCCAGGGTGCTGCTATTCAGACACAGATCGTAGTTCTGGGACATACCCCATTCTCTGCCGGTATAATGCTGGTAGTTGATGCGACGGCGCTTATCTTTCTCCTGCAGGCGGGCCTCAGGACTTTTTTCGGATTCACCGTAAAGGCGGACAATGCGATCAGCACGGAAATCCAGATCTGCATGGGTAAAGACGTTCAGAACATCGGGACGGTCCTTGAGAATATAGTCAGCATTTCGTCCAACGATCACGCAGGGGCCTTTTTCGGCCAGCTGCAGGATGACACCGCACTGGATGTTCCAGAGGAAATCAGAGGTGGAAAGACCGCTCATGACACCGGGAATACCCTGCGGGGCGAAAGCGTAGGAAAGACGTGTAAAGCCGGGGGATTGTTCTCCGTTTTCTTCGACAAACTTGGGAGCAAAACCGGATTCCAAAGCAATCTGTTCTACCAGTTCCTTGTCATAGAAGGGGATGTTTAGCGCATTGGCAACTGCATGACCGATGGTACGGCCGCCGCTGCCGAATTCACGGCTGATGGTAATGATTTTCTTTTCCATAAGTAAGCCTCCTTCGATTCGCACTGATCATGGAAGTATTATAGCAATATGAATGTATAATGTCAAACGGGTCAATAAAATTTAGTGCAAAATGACAATAAGTTTTTTGCAGATGCCGATTTCAAATGCTTTCAAGACGGAGAAGCGGCAGAAATTGCAGCAGACGGAGGTAAACAACAATTGGTTCAGGTGAAGCGTTCGCTTGCAGTAATCGGGAAAAATGTACGGATATGATTTTTCCTGAGAATTCTTGAATTTTGCAGTTTCCTGCGGATTACAATGAGGAAAACGGACAATTCGTGGAGAATACGGTATATTCTTTTGGCTGCAAACTTTACAATACCATAGAGAGAATGAAAGATGAAACTGTAAAACTTGCAAAATATTTTCCCTAAGAGCACAATAATCCTTGCTATAGATACGAAAGAATGCTATAATATAAAAACGAGGTGATCGCATTGACGAATATACTGGTCAGCGCCTGCCTGCTTGGTACAGACTGTAAATATAACGGCGGCTCCAATGAAAATTTGGGGGTCCGAAAGCTGCTGGAGCGTCCGGATGTGTGTCTGATTCCGACGTGCCCGGAACAGCTTGGTGGGCTGCCCACTCCCAGAGTGCCGGCTGAGCGGCAGGGCAACCGGGTAGTCAGCCAGGATGGCAGAGATGTCACTGCGCAGTATTGCAAAGGTGCTGCGCAGGCTGTTAAGCTGGCAAAGCTTTTTGACTGCAAATTTGCGATTCTGAAAGAAAAAAGCCCCTCCTGTGGATTTGGGGCTGTTTATGACGGAAGCTTTTCCCATAAGGTTGTTGCCGGAAACGGTGTCACCGCAGACGAACTGACAAAGCTTGGAATTCTGATTTTCGGGGAAAGTCAGCTGGATCAGCTGACTGCGCTGCTTGACGGCTTCCATACGCAGAAAGGATAATGAGTTATGAGTTATGTAGATGAGATTATTTCCAGCGTGATTGAGCAGAATCCCGCACAGCCGGAGTTTCATCAGGCTGTACAGGAGGCGCTGGAATCCCTCCGTGTGGTCATCGAACGTGACGAGGAGAAATACCGCCGGGATGCACTTCTGGAGCGGCTGGTGACCCCTGAGCGCCAGATTATTTTCCGGGTGCCCTGGGTGGATGACCGGGGACAGGTGCATGTGAACAACGGCTACCGGGTTCAGTTTAACAGCGCCATCGGCCCCTACAAGGGCGGAATCCGGCTGCATCCGAGCGTCAATCTGAGCGTTGTGAAGTTTCTGGGTTTTGAGCAGGTCCTGAAAAATTCTCTGACCGGACTGCCCATCGGCGGCGGCAAGGGCGGCTCTGACTTCGATCCCAAGGGAAAATCCGACCGGGAAGTGATGGCTTTCTGCCAGAGCTTTATGAATGAGCTGTACAAGTATGTTGGCGCTGACGAAGATGTTCCCGCAGGTGATATTGGTGTGGGTGCCAGAGAGATCGGCTATTTTTACGGACAGTTCAAGCGGCTCACCGGTCGTTATGAGGGCGTGTTTACCGGCAAGGGACTGTCCTACGGTGGATCCCTTGCCCGCAAAGAGGCTACCGGCTATGGCCTGCTGTATTTTACCAAGGAGCTGCTGCAGTGCAACGGCAAGGACCTTTCCGGTATGACAGTGGCTGTTTCCGGCGCGGGAAATGTGGCTGTTTATGCCATTGAGAAGGCAATCCAGCTGGGCGCAAAGCCGGTTACCTGCTCGGATTCCAGTGGCTGGATCTATGATCCGGACGGAATCGATGTTGCACTGCTCAAGCAGGTCAAGGAAGTCAGACGCGCAAGACTGACCGAATACGCAAAAGAACGGCCCAATTCGGTTTACCACGAGGGCAAAGGGGTATGGTCCGTCAAGTGTGACGTGGCACTGCCCTGCGCAACGCAGAATGAGCTGCATCTGGAGGATGCCCGTCAGCTTGCTGCCAATGGATGTATTGCAGTTGTTGAGGGTGCCAATATGCCCACCACCCTGGAGGCTACCAAATATCTGCAGGAGAACGGCGTTCTGTTCTGCCCCGGAAAGGCTTCCAATGCCGGCGGTGTGGCAACATCCGCACTGGAGATGAGCCAGAATTCTGAGCGGCTGAGCTGGTCTTTCGAGACTGTGGATGCCAAACTGCAGGAGATCATGGTCAATATCTTCCACAATCTGGACGATGCTGCCCGTGAATATGGCATGGAGGGCAACTATGTGGCAGGCGCCAATATCGCCGGCTTCCTGAAGGTTGCAGACGCCATGCAGGCCCAGGGAATCGTCTGAGAGCTGATAAATTTACGTCCGTACCGATTTTGGTACGGACGTTTTTGACTTTACAGGAACTTTACAGAAACAGGATTACGGATTTGACAGTCTTCTGATAAACTGAAGTTGCATGAAGAAATCAGAAAAGGATGAGAAAATATGACAATCTTTGATGTATTGACCCTGATTGGCGGCCTGTGTCTGTTTCTGTTCGGTATGAATGTTATGGGAGAATCCCTGGAACGGAGGGCCGGCAGCGGTCTGCGTAATATTCTGAGCAAGCTGACATCCAATAAGTGGCTTGGATTTCTGACCGGTCTTGCGGTAACCGGTGTCATTCAGAGTTCTTCCGCCACAACCGTTATGGTCGTTGGTTTTGTAAACTCCGGACTGCTGAGCCTGCGGCAGGCAATCAGTGTCATCATGGGTGCCAATGTCGGCACGACGATAACAGCCTGGATCCTCAGCCTCAGCGGAATCGGCGAGTCCAGCCTGCTTATGCGCTTCCTCAAGCCCACCAGCTTTACGCCGGTACTGGCGTTGATCGGTATTATCTTCTACATGTTCTATAAGGACAGCAAGAAAAAAGATACCGGAATGATCCTTCTGGGATTTTCTACGCTGATGTTCGGCATGGACATTATGTCCGGGGCTGCTGCAGGACTGGAGCATGTGCCTGCCTTCCAGCAGATGTTTGTGATGTTCCGCAACCCGATTCTCGGTATGCTGGCAGGTGCGTGCCTGACGGCAGTGATTCAGTCCAGTTCTGCGGCAACCGGCATTCTTCAGGTGCTGGCTATGACAGGGCAGGTGAGCTATGGCGCCGCAATCCCCATTATCATGGGTCAGAACATCGGTACCTGTATCACAGCTATGCTGTCTTCTGTTGGCGCAAATAAGAATGCACGCCGTGCTGCTCTGGTGCATCTGAACTTCAATATCATCGGCTCTTTGGTCTGCATCTTTGCATTTGTGGCAGTGCGCGGAATTTTTGCACCCGAGATTCTCAACAATCCTGCAAGTCAGGTAGGCATTGCAATCTGCCACACAGCCTTTAATGTGGCGTGTACTGCCATGCTGCTGCCTTGTGCCGGCCTCCTGGAAAAGTTTGTGTGCAGACTGGTGCCCGACTCCAAGATACCGGATGTGGTGTCTGTCCTGGATGAGCGCCTGATGGACATCCCTGCTGTTGCCCTGGAGCGCTGCCATGAGCTGACTGTGGACATGGCAGACTGCGCAGAAAAAGCTATGGAGGGCGGAATTGAACTGCTGCATCGCTATTCGGATGAAGTAGCCCATAAGGTTGCGGAGTACGAGGACAAGACGGACCGGTATGAGGACATCCTCGGAACGTATCTGGTTAAGCTCAGCGGGCGGAAAATCAGCCAGGAAGACAATGACGAAGCTGCCATGCTGCTTAAGGCAATCGGAGACTTTGAGCGGATTTCCGATCACGGACTGAATCTGCGGGATTCGGCGGAAGAACTCAGCCGGAAAGGTCTGAAGTTCTCGGAAGGTGCCAAAAAGGAACTGGAAGTTCTGATTGCGGCGGTACAGGAGATCATGGCAATTTCGTTCAAGGCCTTTGTGACCAATGATCTGGAGCTGGCTTCCAAGGTCGAACCGCTGGAGCAGGTCATCGACAGCCTGAAAGAGTCCATGCGTAAGCGCCACATTCAGCGGATGCAGCAGGGCGAGTGCAGCATTGAAACCGGTTTTGTCTGGTCTGATCTGCTGACGGGCTTTGAGCGTGTCAGTGACCACTGCTCCAACATTGCAGGTGCGGTGATCGATCTGCATCACCATGATATGAACTGCCATGAGGCACTGCGTCTGATGAAAGAAAACAGTGTCCAGTATCAGGCCCTGTTTGAGGCGTACGCTGAGAAATACGAGATCTGACAATCCGGGATATCCCGAAAAGAAATCAGCCCCCATCTGCCGTGTGCCGACAGGTGGGGGCTACTGCTTTATAAAAAGAAGAGGAGTGGTGCCGGAGGTGTTTTTAAATAAAAAAAGAATCCATTGCAGAAGCAATGGATTCTTGGCGACCCGGAACGGACTCGAACCGTCGACCTCCAGCGTGACAGGCTGGCGTGCTAACCGACTGCACCACCGGGCCAGATTGTTTTGTTCTCTCGAACCGAACGAGTGAATTATAGCACAGGTATTTCAATTTGTAAAGTACTTTTTTAAAAATTTTCAAAAATTTTTTCATGTCCTGTCAAAGGGTTGTTATTTTGGGCGATTCATGTTATAATTCTGACACTCTGAAAAGAAACTCCCGGAGGCGAATATGTTGGAATTATCCTGCTTTTTTCAAGAAAATCCCCGTGTTGCAGTTGCATTTTCCGGAGGTGTTGACTCCGGATATTTGCTTTATGCAGCCATGCAGTCTGCAGCGCAGGCCCGGGCGTATTATGTAAAATCTCCCTTTCAGCCGCAGTTTGAGCTGGATGATGCCGTTCGTCTGGCAAAAGAGCTGGGGGCTGAGCTTCGAATCCTGAACCTGGATGTGCTGGATGATTCGAATATTGCCTCCAATCCGGCAGACCGGTGCTATTTCTGTAAACGCAGGATATTCACCGCGATTGCCCGGGCCGCACAGCAGGATGGTTTTCCTGTTCTTGCAGACGGTACCAATGCCTCCGATGACGATTCGGACCGCCCCGGAATTCGGGCGCTGAAAGAACTTTCGGTTCGCTCTCCACTTCGGGAAGCGGGGCTTACCAAGAAACAAATCAGAATTTTATCCAGACAGGCCGGATTGTTCACGTGGGACAAGCCGGCATATGCATGTCTGGCAACACGGATTCCAAGTGGAACGCCGATCACAGCAAAGATGCTGGAGCGGACGGAGCGGGCTGAAAATTATCTGGCAGATCTGGGATTCCGCAATTTTCGTGTCCGCACACTGGGAGATGCTGCCAAAATTCAGGTGGAATCTTCGCAGATGTCCCGCGCTGTTGAACTGTCAGATAAAATCAGAACTTACCTGAAGAAGGATTATTCGGATATTCTTCTGGATCTGGAGGCCCGATGTGAACAGTGAAATCAAAAAAATTCTGGATTCGGTGAAATCCGGAAGCCTGTCTGTGGACGAGGCGCTGCTGAAAATCAAAACGGAACCCTTTGATGACTTGGGTTATGCCAAAGTGGATCTGCACAGAAAAGTCCGGCAGGGGACAGCAGAGGTGATTTACGGCGCAGGCAAGACTCCGGAACAGATCTGCGGAATTTCCAGAGCACTTCTCAATGCAGGTGAGAAAAATGTGCTGATTACCCGGATGAGTCCGGAGGCGGCGGAATACGTGGGAAAAGAATTTGACCTTGAATACCATGCGGATGCGAAAATCGGCAGGATCGGCAGTTGTCCCAAGCCGGACGGAATCGGGAAAATCCTGGTGATGACCGGTGGAACCAGTGATCAGCCTGTGGCTGAGGAAGCGGCACTGACGGCAGAGTTTCTGGGAAACGAAGTGGTCCGGCTCTATGATGTGGGTGTAGCCGGACTTCACCGGCTGCTGGCCGGGATGGATCAGATCATGAGCGCCAGCGTGATCATAGCGGTAGCAGGCATGGAGGGGGCGCTTCCGAGCGTTGTCGGAGGAATGGCGGACTGCCCGGTGATTGCAGTTCCGACCAGCGTGGGCTACGGAGCTTCCTTCGGAGGAATTTCTGCGCTTCTGTCCATGCTCAATTCCTGCGCAAGCGGTGTTACGGTGGTAAATATAGATAATGGATTTGGCGCAGGCTTCTTTGCAAGCCGTGTCAATCATATGGAGGGGAAAAAATGAAAATTTTGTATCTGGACTGTGCCATGGGCGCCGCAGGGGATATGCTGGCGTCTGCTTTGCTGGAGCTGATGCCGGATCCTGACGAGGTGATTGCCCAGCTGAATCTTCTGGGCATTCCCGGAGTGGATTTTACCTGGGAACCTTCCGTCAAATGCGGAATCAAGGGTACTCACTTTACTGTTCGAATCAACGGACATGAGGAAGGGGAGCACTGCCCGGATTCTTCGCATACCGAAATGGCAGATATCAGACACATCGTCCAGATGCTCCATCTGCCTACAACGGTTGAAAAAGATGTGCTCAATGTCTACCAGTTGATTGCACAGGCCGAAAGCAAGGCGCATGGTGTCCCGGTGTCTCAGGTCCATTTCCATGAGGTGGGTGCACTGGATGCAATCGGTGATATTGTTGCTGTATGCATGCTGCTGTACCGCCTTGCCCCGGATCAGATTTACGCATCTGCAGTGCATGTAGGCTGCGGTGAGGTGACGTGTGCGCATGGCGTTATGCCGGTTCCGGCCCCTGCTACAAGTAATCTGCTTCAGGGAATTCCCACATATGGCGGACATATCCGGGGTGAACTGTGTACACCCACCGGTGCGGCGCTTCTGAAATATTTTGTGCGGAAGTTTACTGAGCAGCCGGTTATGCTGGTTCAGCAGGTTGGCTACGGAATGGGCAAAAAGGATTTCGAGCGTCCCAACTGTGTTCGGGCCATGCTGGGCACTACAGAGGATACTGATACTGTGCTGGAGCTGACCTGCAATGTAGACGATATGACGGCTGAGGATATTGGCTATGCTCAGGAACTGTTGCTGTCATCGGGTGCGCTGGAGGTGTACACGGTCTCTGTGGGGATGAAAAAGAGCCGCCCGGGAATTATGATCTGTGTGCTCTGTCATGAAGAGGACCGGAAAAAGATGGTACATCTTCTGTTTCGGCATACCACGACCCTTGGTGTTCGGGAATCGCTCTGCCGCCGCTACGTATTGACGAGAAAGGTGGTTTCTGTGGACACACCTTACGGCTATCTTCCGCGCAAGGAAAGCTGCGGCTACGGCGTGACCCGTACGAAGTACGAATATGAGGATCTGGTTGAGGTTGCAAAGCATGAAAACATCAGCCTTGAGGAGATTCGCAAAAATCTGCCCTGAAAACAATAAAAAATCCCCCATCCGCTCTGATGGTTTTCAGAACGGATGGGGGAATCACTTTTCCCGGGAAATCAGTTGTTTTTCAGGAAACCGGCATGTCTGAGTGCCGGACGCAGTGCCAGATACAGGACGGTTGCAGCGACAACTGCAATAACAGCATTGACAAGTGTTGTCACAGCGCCCATTTTTGCCCAGATGAGCGCAGCATCCTGAGGAATTCCGAGAATGTAGGTTTTGTAGAAGTAACCTGTCAGAGGATCAGCAACGACGTTGAACGCCATTCCGGCGGTGCAGGAAAGCGCAACGGCAACCCCAACAGGAACCTTCCGGTTTTCTCTGTGTTCGGAAATGTGAAAAAGGGAGTGAGCCACAAAACCGGCAATCAGGCCGATGCAAAGTTTGAGCAGGAAGGTTTTGGGGGCCGATGTAATATAGCCGGTGGTCAGATCGGCAATAGTCATACCCACGGCACCTGCAGCACCGCCCCAGAGACCGCCGAGGAACAGAGCTGCCAGAACGCAGAAGACGTTGCCCAGGTGAAATGCTGTCTTTTCGGTGCCTACAGGAATATCAATCCGCAGGAAGGAAAAACCGATGTAGCAAAGTGCAGCAAACATGGAGGCCAAAGCCAGGGTATGGACATCAGCAGGCTTTCTGCCGGGGAGAAGAGAAGCGGTGAACATGATAATGCCAAGCAGAACCAGGATCAGACTTAGTGCAAAAGGGAACTTTGAGCTGTCTGCCGCATTTTCGGCAATTGCAGCACTTCTTGTCAGATAAACCAACACGATTCCCAGGACGGTCAGGGCAACGCCGGAGACGGCAGTTGCCAGATTTTTCTTTTTCATGAAAATTCCTCCCATGTATTTTGTGATCTCATTATAGCATAATCTGGTAATGAAAAAAGAACCAAAAATATAACATAAAATAGGGCCAGGGCTCCAAAATGGGTATGGTATAATCCAACTACTTAAGTACCAAAATAAACTATTCTTTTGTATATGCTGTACATATTCAGAAAAAAATGGTAGAATTCGTGTAGCCAATTAATATGAAAGGGGTAATTCGCATGAGAATTATTCGTGCAAAAGACTATAATGAAATGAGCCGTCAGGCTGCAAACATTATCTCTGCTCAGGTTATCCTGAAGGCAGACTGTGTTCTCGGCCTCGCAACAGGCAGCAGCCCTGTTGGTACATACAAGCAGCTGATCGAGTGGTATGAAAAGGGCGATCTCGATTTCTCCCAGGTTCATACCGTAAACCTCGATGAATATGTCGGCCTGGGTGCTGACCACGATCAGAGCTATGCATACTTCATGCACAGCAACCTGTTCGATCACATCAACGTCAAGCTCAGCAACACCAATATCCCCAACGGCCTGGATCCCGATGCAGCTCGTGAGTGCAACCGCTACGACCGTGTCATCCGTTCCCTGGGCGGTATTGATCTGCAGCTTCTGGGCCTTGGCCCCAACGGCCACATTGGTTTCAACGAGCCCTGCGACGAGTTCGTTCCCGGCACTCACTGCGTTGAGCTGACCGATACCACTGTTGATGCAAACGCCCGCTTCTTCGCCAACCGCGACGAGGTGCCCCGTAAGGCATACACCATGGGTATCCGTGACATCATGCAGGCTAAGAGCGTGCTGATGGTTGCCAACGGCAAGAACAAGGCTCAGGCCGTGAAGGATTGCTTCTTTGGACCGGTTACCCCCAAGGCTCCCGGCTCCATCCTGCAGCTGCATCCCAACTTTACTCTGGTTGCAGATGAGGAAGCCCTGTCCCTGGTCAAGGATCTGCTGTAATTTCAGATTTTCTTTGATAAGTCCCGGAAGAGAAATCTTCCGGGACTTGCGTTTATTTGCACAGTGTTATATAATAGCTGAAGTTTAATTCTGCATTGGGAGGTAAGCATTGTGCGAATTCTCTTGCTTTCCTGCAATACGGGGGAAGGCCATAACTCAACGGCTAAGGCAATTATGGAAGTCCTGGAAGCCCGGGGTGTGGAATGCAGGCTTCGGGATGTACTGGCCTGTCTTTCTCCCAGATTTTCTGATTTTATCTGTAACTGGCACGTATTTCTCTATCGTCATGGACCGGGGATTTTTGATACGGCGTACAGGGCAATGGATCATTCGCTCAGCGAGCCGGATGAAACCACTCCGTTGTATGAACTTCTGGCGTTGGGCGTTGATAAGCTGTATGAGATTCTGCAGAAAGACCAATACGATGCCGTCATTTGCGTACATGTGTTCTCGGGCATGATGATGACAGAACTCAGACGGAAGAAGAATGTTCAGATTCCCTGTTTTTTCGTGGATACAGACTATTCCTGCGCACCGTTTACGGAACAGTGCGGGATGGATGGCTATTTTATTCCTTACGCTGCGCTGATTCCTGAATTTGTTTCCCGGGGACTTCCCAAAGAAAAGCTGATTCCCTCTGGAATTCCTGTCCGCCAGCAGTTTTATTCCCAGTCGGACAAAATTCAGGCCCGCAGAAAGCTGGGGCTTCCGGAAAACGGATTTGTTGTTTTGCTGATGTGCGGAAGTATGGGCTGCGGCCCCATGCGGAAACTGGCCAAGGGGCTGACGGATCAGATTCCGGCTTCCGGTATGCTGGTGACTATCTGCGGACGCAATGAGAAGCTCCGCAAGTCTCTGGAAGATATTTCGGATGAACGGCTGCGGCTTCTGGGTTTTTGTTCCCAGATGTCGGAATATATGGATGCAGCCGATCTGATTGTGACAAAGCCCGGTGGGCTTAGTTCCACGGAAGCTGCAAACAAACACCTGCCGATGGTATTCATTAATGCAATCGGCGGCTGCGAGGAGAAGAATTTCGAGCTTTTTCTGAAAGAGGGATTCGCCATCGGCAGCAAGGACCCGGACGAGGTTCTCAAGCTCGTGGCAGACCTGCGTGATCATCCGGAAAAATTGTCCCGGATGCGTTCCTGTCTGGAGCAGGCATTTGATAAAAATGCTGCTCAGATGATCGTGGATACGGTAATGCGCGCAGCAGAGGCCGATTCGCGCAGGCGTGGAACTCATTTATAGGACAGGAGGCTGTATTTTGCGAAAACATTGCATCAGGATGCTGGTCCTTCTATTGGCGGTTTTTCAGTTTTTGCCGGCATTGCCTGTTCATGGGCAGGAAACTCAAATGGAAGTTGAACGTCAGATATACCAGTATCTGACGGAGGAAATGCAGTTTAACCAGGCGGCAGCCTGCGGTATTCTTGCCAATATTGAGCATGAATCCGGTTTTCATCTTACGGTGGTCGGCGATGGCGGTACCAGTTTCGGCCTCTGCCAGTGGCATGACAGCCGCCGTTCGGCGCTGATTGATTTCTGCGCATCCAGAGGACTGGATCACGAAACTGTGGAAGGCCAGATGGCTTATCTGGATTATGAACTTAAGAGCCGCTACCACGATCTGTACATGCAGCTGCATACGCTGGAAAACACAGCTGAGAGCGCGTACATAGCCGGTTATCTGTGGTGTGTCAGATTTGAGCGCCCTGCGGATATGGAGGAAAAAGGTGCTTCCAGAGGAAACCTTGCCCAGTATAAGTATTGGGACCGCTACAGCTCATTTTCCGGCCCCAGCCTGTTCGTGAGTCCGAATCCGCCGGCTTTTTCATCATGGGAACGCCCAACTCTGGAACCGAAGCCCGAACTGCCGGTGCAGGAGTTCGGTACGATCCAGACGGTTGTTCATCAGGAGCGTGCGACTGCCCGGACGGAGAGAAAAAGCTCTGTAAACTCTGCACGCAGGACAATGATTCAGTCCTATCATCCGCGCCATTTGCCGGAGACAAATCCGCCTTCCAAAGCGGCATTGGGAATCGCCCTCGGATTGGGCTTCCTTGTCCTCGGTGACGGAATCGTGCGTACCGGACCGAAGCTGCTGAATCCTAAGGAAACTGCTTTTCCGAAAATTGCATAGCGTCCCCTGAAATAACTGCCCTATCTGACAGACGGAAAGGATTCTGATCTGGCGGACGGGGCAGTTTTTTCTGAGCAAATGGATGGAAAGCTGTGTCGGATAATAAGGAATTTTTCAGGAACAGCAGAAAGCTGCTTTTTCTGACAGACAGATTTTTGGATATTGCCGAAACAAAGAAGAAATAGCTGCACCTGTCGCAGAAAGTTTCCGAAAATGGTGTTTGCAGAATCTTCAAATCTGTGGTATGATAAAACAAATGCATGAAGAATACAGAGGTTTCAGAAATGAATTATATCGTTTTGGATATGGAATGGAATCAGCCCTGGCCGGGTTCTCCGTCTGCACGGAAAGTACTTCCGGTTCAGATCCGGGGAGAAATTATTCAGATTGGTGCTGTTCGGGTTACGGAATCTGAAAAAGTCCTGGATGAATTCCAGATCATGATCAGACCGAAGTTTTATCGCAGCCTGAACCGCCGTGTCAGCAAGCTGACCGGAATCAAAGAGGCACGGCTGAAGGCAGAGGGCATTCCTTTTCCGGATGCAATGGAGCAATTTCGGGAGTGGTGCGGAGAAGATATCGTTTTCCTGACTTGGGGCTTTGATGATATTGGCATTCTGCGGGAAAATCTGCGGCTGTATGGTCTGGACGATGGCTGGACGGATCGGTGGTATAACGCTCAGATGATTTTCAATGCCCAGACAGACGGCTCCACTTCGCAGAAGGCACTGAAGACTGCCATGGAGATATTTGATATTCCTGCCACCAGACCTGCCCACGATGCGTTGGGCGATGCGTTCCATACAGCTCTGATCTGCGCTCGTCTGGACCTGAAGCGCGGCATGGAGGAGTATGCGCAGGTACTGAAAAGTCATGAAAACGGCTTTCACGGTGCAGAGCTTCCGGGCTGCCTGAGCAGAAAGGTGTTCTACGATTATCCGGACAAGCGTGCAGCGCTGGGGGCCATGAACGGCGCTGAAAACAAGTGCCCGGTCTGCGGAAGGCAGATGCTGGGTTCCCGCTGGTTCGCACAGCCGGGACATCGGTATATGGATATGGTCACGTGTCCTGAACACGGAAAATTCCTCATCCGGGTGCGCCTGAGCGATCAGGAAGACGGAACCATTCGGGTCAGCCGTCTTACCTATGAGGCTACTTCGGAGGCGGCGGAGGCCTATGCCCGCAGAGCAGAAAAGGCGGATCCGGAAGACTATCGGACAACTACGCGCAGAAGACGCCGCCGCAGATCTCAGCCCGCTGCCGGGAATTCGAAGCCGGCAGAAGCCAACTCCCGGGAAAGCGGAGAAGTGTAATTATCCAACCGCCGGTGTTTTCAGAAAGGTGCACAGTATGGAGTGGAGTCTGGAAGAAGCAGCAGTTTATTATCAAAAACAGGGAGCACCGTCAGATCAGCCTGCGCTGCTTAGTCTGCTTAAGGAAATACAGCAGTCCTGCGGCGGTGGGATTCCCGCCTGGGCACTGACCCGGGTAGCCGAATTATACGGCGTGAAGGAAACCTATCTGCTGGCGCTGATCCGCCGGATTGGCAGCCTTCGCCTGACTGATACGCATTGCCTTGAAGTCTGTGCCGGGCCGAATTGCAGAAGGCACAGAGAGATTTCTGATTTTCTGGAAAGGCTTTCTGCGGAGCAGCAGAAAGGACTGACAATTCGCTATACCAGCTGCATGCGGATGTGCGGAAAAGGTCCTAATATCCGCTGGGACGGCCGGCTGTACCATGCCGCAGATGTGGATCTGATCCGCAGCCTGCTTTCTGATGGTATGGCGCAGAATTCCGGAACAGGGAAAAAATAAAATTGTTAAAACGGACTTGCTGCCCGCTCAGTGCAGGCGACAGGTCCGTTTTTTATTGTATGCAGTTAGATACCGACCAAAGTCAAAAGTAGAAAATGTTCTTTTTCAACCGGGCTGAAATTCCACAGCGAAATGGAGGTTCTCAGTTTTGCAGCAATTAACAAATCATCCGAACCCGTCTCCCACTGGGAAAATCAGGTTCGGATGAAAGCGAAAACCTATTTGATATGTTCATTATAGCACATATGTCGTTATTTTTTCAGACTTGTATTTGGACTTGTTTGCGCTATCCTATGGAAATCAAAATATTAGAGCCTCGTTCTAAATTGCATGGTTTTGACCAGTCAGTGGTGTACTTGAGCGAAAGCTTTCCATATGCGCTTACCTATATCTGGAATTCCAAGAAAATCGGAACCGAGCAAAAATGGGTGACCTGCGGTCTTAAAAAAGGAATCGTCTGCTGCGAAGAGCAGTTTCCAAATCAGCTTCAGACATTTTATGAAGGAGTAGCAGGTTATCTTTATGTGGCTTCAAAAGAAAATACAGTTCATCCGATTGACAATCAGGAAGCTATGTATTATAGCAGCGAGCCAGTGAAGGCAACAGACCAGATTTATATTCCGGATGTAGACAGAGACTTACAGGGGCGTGTCCGCATATATTTATACGGTACTGGCCAATGACCATATCATCCCTATGGATGAGATCTCAAATGCGTTCTACACCCGGGAAGCCATACAGGTGGTGGACTGCAAGAAAGATTGATGCGATTTACAGTATGGTACGGTCGGAATATGAAAAAATCTGATATTCAGAAAGACTACAAATATTTTTTGAAAACAAGTTTCCTTGGCTGAAAAGACCAAGAGAATATCAATGCTTGATAATGCTGTTCCCGAAACAAGTATTTCAGATTTGCAAAAAATAATCCGAACCGGATCTTCCGCAAAGAAGTCCGGTTCGGATTATACTATTCTGGTGCCGGTAGTGGGACTCGAACCCACACGAGTTTTACCCCAACGGATTTTGAGTCCGCCTCGTCTACCATTCCAACATACCGGCAGGTGACTTGATTATTCTAATACATCTTCCCGCAAATAGCAAGTAATTTTTTTGTTCTGCATCGAAAAAATCAACAAAATGTGTTGTCTCATGCAGAGAACGTTGACTTTAGGCGGGTTTCGGGTTATTATATAATATATTTTTATGCAGATTCGGAGGAACCTGTTATGCGAAAACTGATTTGCACAATTGTAGCTTTGGTAATATGTCTTTCGGTGACAGCCTGTTCCCGGGATGGTCGTGCTGTGCCGGCAGAACAGGTACAGATGATTATGGATGCCAGCTTTGCAGAGGACCGCTATGCGGGCATGGTGGTCAGCGAAGAGGTAACCAAAATTTTCCGGGATGCCAATATGACGATCAGCGACGTCTATGTGGAAGAAGGCGACACGGTTACTTCCGGACAGCGGCTTTTTTCTTATGATTCGGATGCAATCCGTCTGGAGCTGGATAAGCAGCGTCTGGAAATGGACAAACTCAATAATGAGAAATCCAACAATGCACAGCAGCTGAAGGACCTGAAAAACACGCTGTCCAAGACGGATGACGACGTACTGAAAGCGCAGCTGAAGCTTCAGATCAATACCATTGAGAATGCGCAGAAGCAGCTGCAGTTCGACATTAAGGCACAGAACAAGACCATTTATCAGCTGGAAACAACTATGAAGAACGCAGTGGTTTCCAGCCCTGTAGCAGGAACCGTCCGTAAAATCACCTCCTCGGAATCTGCAGGAGATGCTTACATAACCATTCAGAAAGCCGGCGCATACCGCATAAAGGGCAGATTGAATGAGATGAGCATGAACGGCGGAATCGTTCCCGGAACGCCGGTGGAAATTCTGTCCAGGCTGGATGACAGTCAGCTGTGGAAGGGTGTTGTCAGTTCTGTGGATATGGAGAATGAAACCGGCGATTCCAGTGCGATGGGCGGCTTCGGCGGTCCGGTCAGTGATGCGATGACTACGTCCAGCAACTATGCGTTTTATGTTGACCTGGAGAGCACCGACGGACTTCTGCTGGGACAGCACGTCTATATCCGTATTGCATTGGGCGCAGATAACGGCGGTATGGTCAGTCTTCCTCAGCCGTATTTTGTCAATATAACCACGGATGAGGAAACCTTTGAGATGACGGCGCTGGTCTATACCGTTAATGAAAAAAATGTGCTGGAAGCAAGACAGGTGGTCCTCGGCGAGTATGATGAAAAGTCCAATACCTACCAGGTCCTTTCCGGCCTGACGGCAGATGAGTATGTAGCCAATCCCAATACCTCCGGCTGCAAGGAAGGTGCCAAGGCACGGCTTCTGCGCACCACGGATCTGACAGGTGCAGCTGCAACGGAAACCTCTGCAGCAGAAGATTCTGTAACGGAGGAATCTGTTGCGGAAACAGCTGTGACAGATACAACTGCAACGGGGGACAAATAAGATGATTTTGCAGCTGAACCATATGTATAAGGACTATTACCGTGGAAAAACACCCGTTCCGGTGCTGCAGGATATCAGTCTGGACGTGGAAGAAGGGGAGTATCTGGCCATCATGGGACCTTCCGGTTCCGGAAAAACCACACTGATGAATGTGCTGGGATGTCTGGATGTTCCTACCAAGGGCTACTATACACTTAACGGACAGGTAATCAACAATCTGACGGACAATCAGCTGGCAGATGTCAGAAATAAGGAGATTGGTTTTGTATTCCAGAACTTTTACCTTCTGCCGAAAATGGATGCTCTGGACAATGTAGCTCTGCCGCTGCTTTATGCAGGGGTTCCGCTGAAAGAGCGCAGAAAACGTGCACAGGCAGCGCTTGAGCAGGTCGGATTGGGAGAACGCATCCATTTTCTGCCGAACCAGCTTTCCGGCGGTCAGTGCCAGCGTGTTGCCATTGCCAGAGCAATGGTGGGAAATCCGAAAATCCTGCTGGCTGACGAACCGACCGGTGCCCTTGATACCGCTTCCGGCGAACAGGTGATGTCTATTTTCAGACGGCTCAACGATGAAGGCATGACAATTGTTATGATTACCCATGAACTGGATATCGCAATGCAGGCAGATAAAATTTATCATATCCGTGACGGCAGACTGCTGACTGACCAGATAAAGGAGGAACCGCTCCATGAAGAATAAGAAACTAATCTGGATCGCTGTTGCACTGGCGCTGGTTATCGGCACAGTTGCGGGTGTGCTTGCTTTCAAACCCGGTCAGAACAAAAAACCGGTGTATGTTTACCGTCTGGGCGATGGAATGATCGCAATGACGGACTATTATGAAAACGCTTTTGAAAATTATGGCGAAGTATCTTCTGATCATGTTCAGTCGGTTTACCTGAGTGAGACGCAGACGATTTTGAGTATACCGGTTCAGGAAGGACAGAGAGTTAAAAAAGGAGATGTCCTTTTTGTATACGATACGACATTGAGCGAGCTTCAGCTGCAGCGCAAGGAGCTGGATATCCAGCAGCTGAAGGTGGATCTGAAGACGGCCCAGAATGAACTGAAAAAAATCAAGGGATACAAACCCATCTACTATCATCCTACAAAGCCTACGAACCCGCCCAAGCCCACCGTAGACAAGGATGAGCTTGATCTGGATGTGAAGGGTAAGGATTTTGTGGTTCATTCCGACGGAAGCGGTATTTCCCGCAGGGATCCGGTGTTTTGCTGGCTCAGATCCTCAGCTAAAGTTACGCCGGAGCTGATTGAAGCGCTGTTTGATGCTGCACAGGGAAACCATGATCACATTTATGTTGTGTTCCAGCATACGCGAGGAGATTCCGGAACAGCAAAGGTCAGCGAAAAATACGGCGTTGAGTTTATGCGGAAAGAGGTTACTGTCCCGGATCCGGTAGATCCGACAGAACCGCCTGTGGTGCCCAGCGAAACTACTGAGCCGACCACTGCGCCGACGGAGCAGCCCACCGAAACGGTTCCCCCTGAAACAGAAGAACCTTCTGAAACTTCGGAACCGACGGATTCCACAGACATGACTGAAGCGCCCACGGATCCGGAAACGAATCCTTCGGAAACCGAAATTTCCGGTTCCGGTTCCAATGCCCGCAGCAATACCGGCAGCTTCCGGGAGAATGAAAAAACGGTTTACCAGTACAGTATGAAATTCTTCCAGCCGGAAAAAACGGAGGTGAATCCGTCCAGACCTCCTAAGGAGGAAGTGGACTGGAACTCCGGATTTACTGCTTCTGAAATTGCAACCATGCGCAAAGAAAAGGAAGAGCAGATCAGAAATCTTTCCTTTGAAATCAAAATGGCAGAAGCTGAATACAAAATCATGAAGAAAGAAGCAGACAGCGGCAGAGTCTGTGCTGAAATTGACGGCATTGTCAGCGAAATCAACGAAATCAATGAGGTCTCTCAGGACAGTGCAGAAAAGCAGCTTCTGATGAAAGTAACAGACGGCGGCGGCTATGTGGTTACCGGCACAATCAGTGAACTTTATCTGGATACGATTTCTGTCGGACAGGAAGTACAGATCATGAACTGGGATACCGGTATGCCCTGTGTCGGTACTGTCAGCGAAATTGGCCAGTATCCCGCAGACAGTGAAGACAGCTTCATGGGAATGGCGGATGGCTCCAATGCCACCTACTATCCGTTCTATGTTTCGGTGGACGGTTCTGCGGACATGAAAGACGGCAGCTATGTCAATATGACGCTGCAGACAGATTCTGAAGAACAGTCCGGACTGTATCTGAGTACGGCTTTTGTCAGATCGGAAGATGGTTCCAGCTACGTTTACGTGGAAAACAGTGAAGGCGTTCTGGAAAAAAGAACAATTCAGACTGGCAGAGGCCTTTGGGATACGTATATTCAGGTTCTCGACGGTCTGACAGAAGAAGACAGAGTCGCATTCCCCTATGGCAGGGAAGTGACGGAAGGTGCCCCTACTCAGGAAGGGGACTGGCAGAGCCTGAACGGGTTATAAAGGAGGAAGCTGTATATGGAAAGTATCAGATTGGCCTTTCAGGGCATCTGGAGCCATAAGCTTCGGTCGTTTCTGACGATGCTGGGCATTATCATCGGCATTGCTTCAATTATAACCATTGTTTCGACAATCAAGGGCGCCAATGAGCAGATCAAGCAGAATTTGATTGGGTCCGGAAACAATGTGGTCATGGTTCAGCTGTATCAGGACAGTAATGAATATGAGATGCAGTACGGCGGTGTTCCCGCAGGCGTGAAAACCATCGACGAAAGCCTTCGCCCCAAGCTCAACAAGCTTCGCGGCGTAGAACAGGTTTCCTTCTTTACCAGAAGATCCCGCGGAGACGGTATTTCTGCTGGAAAATTTAATTTCGACGGAGCATGCTATGGCATTGACAATGCATTTTTTGATGTCATGGGATATGAAGTGACCTACGGACGTAATTTTCAGCAGGCCGACTACGACAATTACCGCAAAGTGCTGATCCTGGACAAAAAAGCTGCCTCTGTGCTGTTTGAAAAAGAGTATCCGGTGGGTGAGACCGTTGAAATTATGGGTGAACCTTTTACGGTCATTGGCGTAGTGGAGCCGGTCAAAGCTTTTACGCCGAAAATTAATTCTTTCCAGGATTATCAGATGTACGTCGACAAATCCGGCGGAGCGATCTACATCCCCTCGGCTGTGTGGCCTGTGGTGTATTTCTTCGATGAGCCGCAGAGTGTTGCGGTCAAAGCTGCCGGTACAGATGATATCACAAGAGCGGGGCAGAATGTTTCTGAGCTGCTTAACGAAACCCAGATTGCCGGTGCACTGCGGCAGAATCCTTCCGACAGTGAGGACGCACCGCAGGGAAGTACATTCTCCTACAGAAGTGAGGACCTGCTTCAGCAGGCACAGAAGCTTCAGGAGATGAGCAACACCACGAACCGTCAGCTGATCTGGATTGCCAGTATCTCTCTGCTGGTCGGCGGCATCGGTGTTATGAACATCATGCTGGTTTCCGTTACGGAACGTACGGGAGAAATCGGTCTGAAAAAGGCACTGGGTGCAAAAAAACGTAGAATCCGCAGACAGTTCCTGATGGAAGCGTCTGTACTGACCAGTCTGGGCGGAATTCTTGGCGTTCTCACGGGGATTCTTGTGGCAAGTTTCCTGTCCAGAGCAAATGAAATTCCGCTGGTTATTTCTGTCCCTGCGGCAGTGATTGCGGTTGCTTTCTCCACGCTGATCGGTGTGATTTTCGGAATGCTGCCGGCAGTTAAGGCGGCTAATCTCAGTCCGATTCAGGCACTTCGCCGGGATTGACGATGCCCAAAATATAAAGCGTGTTTCAATTCTCAACGATTGTTGATCGGCGGTTGAGATGCAGTTGAATTTGTTCGGATAAAATATGGCCAGGTTGATGTGGTCCGATGAAAAATCTGATGTGATACCTGTTAGAAAAATATGCATTCACAAAGGAATTAGAAATATGAAAAAAATATTGATCTTAACATGCAGCACCGGAGAAGGACACAACAGTGCAGCGCGGGCAATTGAAGCTGCCCTGACGAAAAAGGGATTTTCCTGCGAGCTGGCAGACCCGGTTTCTTTTCAGAGCGAGCGCATGAAGCATCTGGTTGCCTCTTTGTATAATGGTACCATCCGCAAAGCACCGGCCATTTTCGGAGTTGTGTACAAGCTTGGGGATTTTTACTGCTCTACAAAGCTTCCTTCTCCTGTTTACTGGGCAAATGCGCATTATTCTGAGTCACTGAAGGAATATATCCTGAAAAATAAGTTTGACATGGTCATCTGCACCCATCTGTACGGCATGGAAGCTATGACGGCACTTCGGAAAAAATCCGGATTTTCCATTCCGTGTTACGGTGTCCTGACTGACTATGTGTGTATTCCGTTCCTGGAAGAAACGGACCTGACAGGATATTTCGTGTCCAACGAGGAAGCCAAAGCGTATCTTGTGAAAAAAGGAATTTCCGCCGACCGGATTGTGGTCAGTGGTATTCCGGTAGATGAGCGCTTCCGCGACCATCCGGAAAAGGCAGAAGCCAGAAGAGAACTGAACATCCCGGATGAGAAAAAGGTCTTTCTGATTATGACCGGAGGAATCGGATGCGAAAATATGGAAAGCCTCTGCGATAAAATGGTTCAGGGATTGACAAACGACGACCTTGTAATTGTTCTGACCGGAAAGAATCAGGATCTGAAGGATAAACTGGATGAAAAATACGGCACAATCGGAAAGGTAAGGACAGTTTCCTTTACCAGACAGGTTGCCAGCTTTATGTCAGCTGCTGATGTGATGCTGTCCAAACCCGGAGGACTGTCCAGCACAGAAGCTGCTGTGGCCAATGTTCCGCTGGTTCACATTCACGCAATTCCGGGATGCGAAACCTACAATGCAAGATTTTTTTCCGAACATGGAATGTCCTGCGCTGCTCAGAGTGAAAAGGAAGCAGTGGCCTGCGCAAGAAGGCTTGCATATGATGAAAATGCAGCCAGAGAAATGCAGGCAAAGCAGAGAATGTATATCAATCCCGATGCAGTCAATATGATTCTGAGGGAAGTGAACTGCGTATGAATATCATAGAGCTGTATCCCTGGTTTTTCAGCATTATCGGCGGCTTCCTGCTGGGCAGTGTGATGTTTAGTCAGCTGATCCCCAAATATTTCCTCGGAAAAGATATTTCTGCAGAAAGCGATGATCATAATCCGGGTGCGACCAATGTATTCATTGTCTGCGGTCCGGCCTGGGGGATGCTGTGTCTGGGACTGGATCTGCTTAAGGGATTTCTGCCGGTATTTTTCAGTTTCCGGATTCTGTCTTCTGAGAATCTTCTGTTCTCGGCGGTTATGGCGGCTCCTGTGCTGGGACATGCGCTGGCACCGTTCAATCATTTCCGGGGAGGAAAGTGCATTGCCACAACCTTTGGCGTGCTTCTGGGCCTGTTTCCCATGAGCCACATTGTTCTTCTCCTCGCACTGATTTATATTGTTTTTTCTACAATTCTTAAGATCAGTCCTAACAGAATCCGCAGCATTGCAGCATTTGGACTGTTTGGGGTGATCTCCCTGATCAGTTTGACCTACAGCAGCCATTATGCGGTTGCCATTGGCTGTATGGTAGTCTCGATTGTTACGATGCTAAAGCATTCCAAGCTGTTTGCGGTTGAAGGTTATGCGGTTTCCTGAAGAGAATAAAATCTTGCGGCTGTGCTGAATCTGAGGCACGGCCGCAAGTTTTTTCAAAACAACTGAACCCAGCCTGTATGGAAAATGAAAAAGTCGGAAAGCTTCCGTTTGGAATCTTTCCGGCTTTTTTGTTTATAATCTATGCGTATTTCCAATGTGATTTCTGCAATGGGTTGTTGAAAAATACAGAAATTACTCCTCTGAATTATCGTCGTAGGAAAGAATTTCCCGGGCAATATAGATGGGGCGGTTTTTGCTCTGCTCGAAAGTCCTTCCGATATATTCTCCGATGATGCCGATGCAGAACAGCTGCACAGCTCCCAGAAGGAGAATCAGCACAATGATGGTTGCATAGCCCGGAACATGGATGCCCCAGACCAGCTTCTGCAGAATGACAATAACCAGATAGATCAGAGCAGCGACTCCTGTAAAGCCGCCCATATAGGTGGCGAACCGCAGTGGAGCCGTAGAATAGCCGATGATTCCGTCAATGGCATAGTTCAGCAGTTTTGGGAAACTCCACTTGGTGGTGCCTGCGTGGCGCTCACAGGCGGTGTAGGGGATAAAGCAGGTACTGTAGCCGACCCATGCAAAAATGCCTTTGCTGAAGCGGTGGTACTCTCCCAGTGCAAGGATGCTGTCTGCCACGCATCTGCGGAAGGTCCGGAAGTCGCTGGCATCACTCTGCAGCTTCACGTTCGAAAGCTTGTTGATGACACGATAAAAGCTCTTTTTGAAAAAGCTCAGAACCTTGCCCTCGCCACGGTGATCCTGATAAGCTGCAACTACGTCATATTCAGCCTTTTCATCGAGAATCGAAACCATCTTCCGGACAATTTCAGGGCGCTGCTGCAGGTCGGCATCGATCAGGGAAATGTATTCACCGGAAGCTTCCTTCATACCTGCGTAGATTGCAGATTCTTTTCCGAAATTTCTGGAGAAGGACACAATTTTGACAGGGCATTCCTGGGCAGAAAAGATTTTTCTCAGGTTATAAAGCGTTGCATCCCGGCTTCCATCGTTGACGAAAATTATTTCATAGTCGTATCCGCAGCCGTTGAACGCACTGATTACGGAATCCTGAAAGGCCTGAACGTTGTCAGCTTCGTTGAAGCAGGGAACTACAAGAGAAAGTTTCATAAAATCATCTCACAAAAACAGATTTTTAAGGTTATTTTTGTTCATTATAGTATATCTGTCCGGCTTCGTCAAGAAAAGATAAAATACCTGACCGAAATATTATCGGTCGAGGAGATGGAAAAATATACTGGCACGCAGTCCGGTCCTTCATCCCTGCGATACCGGAAAAATTCCCCGGGAAAAGTTGGACGGTCTGGAGAATGCAGTTTGCCGGGCAGCCCACATTTGGGCCATATTTCTGCCTGCAACAGAGGCTCTTCCCATGACAAAAAGCATAAAATCAGGAAACAGAACGGTCAGAAACGGATCCATACGTGCAGCTTCATAATGTTCTTTCCGAATCTCGTGCCACAGTTCTCACTCCACTGTAAAATATTTTATGGGAGAAGGATAAGATACCCTTCTCCCATAGGAATAAGTTTGCAGTTATCAGTTTTGCAGTTACATGTTTTCAAGTTTGGACTTATACAGCCATTTTTTCTGACGGTAACGCAGGGAATACATGACTGCGCGGAAGGACCATGCAGCCCAGTTGCCAATCCAGACGCCCCAAAGACCAAGACCACATGGAATTGCCATGACATATCCCAGACCGATGTTCATCAGCCAAAGAGCTACCAGAGAAATAATCGACGGGAACATTGCATCACTGGCAGCCTGCAGCGTAGAGTGTGTAACTGTCGAAACAGGCCAGATGGTGATGAGGAACGGAAGGTTTGCAAGCAGAATCAGCATAACGCTGTGATAGGCATCCGCATCCAGGTGGTACTGCTTGAGCATAAGCGGCAAAATCGGATAGAACACCAGTGCGCCAAGAACCATCAGAATTCTGGAGATCTGATTGCAGCGTTTACCGTAAATATATGCTTCGTCATACTTTTTTGCACCGATGCAGCGTCCGACAACCGTAACGGAAAGGTTGGAGGCGGATGCCGCAGGGGAGTACATAAATCCCATCAGAGAGCTGATGATCGTGTTGGACGACACGGTAGAGGTGCCCAGCGTGATCATGTACATGGACGAAACGATGCCGCCGAGGCTGGCAAAGACCTGTTCCATAGCCAGCGGAAGGCTGATCTGAAGGTTGGAGCGGAACAGCCGCCACTGGAAAGAGAAGATGTTGCGGAATTTGATGCGGACACTGGGCTTGTAAACAAACATGGCCACAATTGCACACAGAGCACCGACCACACGGGCAAGCACCAGCGCATAGACACTGCCAACGATATCCATGTCCAGAATGTTCAGGAACAGAATGCTGAACAGAAAATATGCTACGTTGATGATTACACTCAGGGTCAGGCATTTGGGGGATTCGCCAAGGCCGCGGAGTACGCAGAAAATAGCAAGATAAATGGTAAATGCAATGTTGGACAATGCATTGCCTGACAGATACACACAGGCTTTTTCCATAACCAGCGGGTCTATATTCCGGTACAGCAGATTCAGCAGAACTTCCGGTGCAATAATAACCGGAAGACACAGAATAATACCGATGGCCGGTGTAATCCACAAAGCCATGCCGATGGATTTCTTCAGAAAAACGTCGTTGTTTTTTCCAAGACACTGGGCAACGACAACTGTGCTGCCGGAGCTGATTGCCGAGAACATGCAGGTAATCAGTCCGCTGATAGGACCAACCAGAGCTACGGCAGCGACAGATTCTTCGCCGTTTCCACTGATCAGGGCCATGATCAGAGCGTTGATGAACATAATAGACAGGTTGTCCAGAATCAGAGGAATCTGAAGATGGATGATCTGCTGCCAGGTGAAAGTGGAACTGGACAGTTTGTCTGTCAGAAAATGATCGACTTTCAAAAACTTATGATGGACGTTCATGATTGAACACCTCCACGTATGCTTAATCACTTCGACGAGCATAGCACACAAGACATGGTTTGTCAATTTTTTCTGAACAAATAGCAGGATCTTTTTCTGAAAAATCACTTTTCTGCAATATACATTATAATATATGGATTCTTGCAGGAAACGCTGCCGAAAAATAGAAAAATAGTTGACATAGCTTGTAATCTATGGTATTTTAAACAGGAATAATGCAGTGAAGAGGAAGGTTCCGAAAATGGCTCCGTTCAGAGAGTGCACGGGCGGTGTGAGTGCATGGAAAGCGGTTTCGGACGGTCACCTCAGAGCAGTCTTTCTGAACCTGACAGTAGGAAAGAACGGGTGTGCCCGTTATAGCAGTCAAAGTGTCCGGTCAGTTCCGGAAATTCAGGTGGTACCGCGGATGTTATTTCGCCCTGAGCAGTTTCTGCTCGGGGCTTTTTCTTTTTTATTTTTTTAAGGAGGATTTTTCAATGGCAAGAGAACTACCCAAAGTGTATGAGCCACAAAAAGTAGAGTCTGAAATTTACAAGATGTGGCAGGAAGGCGGTTTCTTCCACACGGAAAGAGACGAGAACAAAAAGCCCTTTACCATCGTTATGCCGCCCCCCAATGTTACCGGTCAGCTGCATATGGGTCATGCAATGGACAACACCATGCAGGATATTTTGATTCGTTCGAAGCGTATGCAAGGCTATGCTGCGTTGTGGGTTCCCGGCACCGACCATGCCTCCATTGCTACGGAAGCAAAGGTTGTTGAAGCAATGGCCAAAGAAGGCCTGACGAAAGATATGCTCGGTCGGGAAGGCTTCCTGGAACGTGCATGGGAGTGGAAAAACACCTATGGTAACCGGATTGTCAACCAGCTGAAAAAGCTTGGCTCCAGCTGCGACTGGGACCGGGAACGCTTTACCATGGATAAAGGATGCTCTGATGCAGTCAAGGAAGTGTTTATCCGCCTGTATGAGCAGGGCAAAATTTACCGTGGCAACCGCCTGGTCAACTGGTGCCCCCACTGCAATACCTCCATCTCCGATGCAGAGGTCGAGCACGAGGAGCAGGATGGCAATTTCTGGCATCTGCTGTATCCGGTAAAGGAAACCGGCGAAATGCTGGAGCTTGCCACTACCCGTCCGGAAACTATGCTGGGCGATACTGCTGTGGCAATCAATGCCGAAGACCCCCGCTATGCACATCTGCACGGCTGCCATGTCATTCTTCCGCTGCTGAACAAGGAAATTCCCATCGTCTGCGATGAGCACGCTGACATGACCAAGGGAACCGGCGTTGTGAAAATCACACCTGCACACGACCCCAACGACTTTGAAGTTGGTCAGCGTCACGATCTTCCTGTTGTGCGGGTGTTCACTTATGACGGACACATGACCGGTGCCGCTGATAAAGCTGCTGCTGATGAGCTGTTTGCCAGCGGCCGTGCTACGGTCGGCGAGCCCGAAGTTCTCGACTGCGGCAAGTATGCCGGCATGACCACCATGGAGGCCCGTAAGGCCATTGTTGCCGACCTGAAGGAAGGCGGCTATCTGAAGGAAATTGAACCCCTCAAGCATGAGGTCGGTACCTGCTACCGCTGCCATTCCACCATTGAGCCCATGGTTTCCAAGCAGTGGTTTGTCAAGATGGAAGAGCTGGCAGGCCCTGCAGTGGAAAGCGTTGAAAAGGGTGATATCCGCTTCATTCCGGACCGCTTCACCAAGAACTACATGAACTGGATGAAGAATACACGTGACTGGTGCGTCAGCCGTCAGCTGTGGTGGGGCCATCAGATTCCTGCATGGTACTGCGATGACTGCGGTGAAACCATCGTGGCGAAAGAAGCACCTTGCAGCTGCCCCAGATGCGGAAGCAAGCACCTGACACAGGATCCCGATACGCTGGATACCTGGTTCTCCAGTGCCCTGTGGCCGTTCAGCACCCTGGGCTGGCCCAACATGGACAGCGAGGATCTGAAGTATTTCTATCCTACGGACGTACTGGTTACCGGCTATGACATCATCGGTTTCTGGGTCAGCCGTATGATTTTCTCCGGCCTTGCCTACACCGATCAGGCCCCCTTCCACACCGTCTGCATCCATGGCATTGTCCGTGACAGCCAGGGACGGAAGATGTCCAAGAGCCTGGGCAACGGCATCGATCCGCTGGGCGTAATTGCCGAGTACGGCGCAGATGCCCTGCGTTTCATGCTGGTGGACGGCTCCACTCCCGGAAATGATATGCGTTACTCCGAGGATAAGGTCAAGGCAGCCCGTAATTTTGCAAACAAACTGTGGAACGCCAGCCGCTATGTTATGATGAACCTGGCTGACGATGCCGTAAATCAGCTGCCCGCTGCCGAAAAGCTGGAAATCTCCGACAAGTGGGTTCTTTCCAAGCTGAACAATCTGATTGCCGACGTGACCGAGAATCTGGACAAGTACGAAATGGGCATTGCCGTTCAGAAGGTCTATGATTATATCTGGGATACCTACTGCGACTGGTACATTGAGCTGACCAAGGCTCGCCTGTATTCCGAAGATGCTGACCGCAAGCAGACCGCTATTCAGGTTCTGACCTATGTTCTGGATCAGGTTCTGCGCCTGCTGCATCCGTTTATGCCCTTCATCACTGAGGAAATCTGGCAGAGCCTGCCCCACGAGGGCGAAGCCCTGATCGTTGCCAAGTGGCCTGAATACCGGGAAAATCTGGCATTCAAGGCAGAAGAGGAGCAGATGGAGTCCGTTATGAACGCCATCCGTGCCATCCGCAACCGTCGTGCAGAGATGAACGTACCGCCCTCCAAGAAGGCTGCACTGTATGTTCTGACCTCCAAGCCGGATGCTTTTGCCGAGGGTGAAGGCTTCATTCAGAGACTGGCCTATGCTGACCAGATCACCATTCTGGACAAGGAACCCGAGAACCTGGACGGTATGGTTACCTGTGCAACCCACGATGCAAAGCTGTATATTCCCATGGGACAGCTTGTGGACGTTGCCAAGGAGCTGGAGCGGATCAACAAAGAGCTGGAAAAAGCACGCAAGAACCTTTCCGGTCTTGAGGCAAAGCTCAGCAACGAGAATTTCGTGGCCCGTGCACCTGAGGCTGTGGTCAATGCAGAGCGGGAGAAGGCTCAGAGAGCCAGAGATCTGATCGCTCAGCTGGAAGAAAGCCGCAGCGCAATGGAGAAACTGTAAGCTTAAAAATTCATATCTGCCTTTAGGGGTACAGCACAATCCCGGA
>RCNH01000061.1_pt1 | contig 50569 bp, 39 predicted proteins | sample 2041161 | NCBI WGS metagenome assembly RCNH01 (sample SAMN09708215, study PRJNA481090) | Feces metagenome, whole genome shotgun sequencing project. | biome: feces | host: Leptonychotes weddellii | place: Antarctica: Sion Island | collected 2010-03-01 | reverse complement strand
CGAACGGTGTATTGCTCCGGGTCTATGTAAACTGCGTTAAAATGGGCTTCATTTTCAAACCCTGCCTTTTGCAAAGCTTCCTGCCAGAGCTGTTCTTTTTCCATCCGGACACTCCGGGTAATGCTCTGCTTTTCCAGAGCGGCTTCCTTCTTTGCAAGAGCAACCTGTAGATTGCCTTCAGTGGTATTTATTGCCTGTACAATTTTGGCATCTTCCGTTTCAAAGGAATGGATGTTCTGCACTGTAGCCTGAATGGCTTTTTCCAGATCAACGGTGGTTTCAATGCCTGCAAGACGATGGGCCAGGGCTTCTTCATAGTTGGCAGCTGCAACGGCGGCAGCCTGGGAGGCGGCATTGGCAGCATCCCGGGCAGCATTGTTTTCCGCTTCCAGACGCTCGTGCTGTAGTCTGGTTTGACAGACCAGTTTCTCGGCTTCATCCATTTTTTGCTCAAGAGCTTTCAGCTGGGCTTCGGTAATATGGGCAGAGTGTGGTTCTGCTGGACAGGGGTGCTCCGTGCTGCCACAGACAGGACAGGGCTTTCCGGGACGAAGCTGCCGGGCCAGGGTGCTTCCGATGCTCTCCAAATAGATCGAGTAGGCACTGCGGTATTGTAAATCCCAATGCTCTCTGTTATCTATGGCCTGCTCACACTGGAGCTTTCCGTCTTGCAGCTGTTTCTGCGTTTTGGCGAATATCCTGTCTGCGATTTTAGAAGCACTGACTTTACTGTCAACATCTCGTTTCTTTTCTTCCAGGGTTTCATAAAGGGGAAGGGCGTTTTTCAGCAGGACAAGCTGACGCTGATCGGTTTCATAAGCACTGCGCTTCTCCTCGTGGGCCAGAGCGGCAGCATTGGCGTGCTTTACATCCGCTTCCGCAGAGGCAACGGCAGTTTGTTGGGTGGAAAGCTGTGTGTTTGCCTGGGCTTCTTCTGCCAGTGCATCGGAAAGGGCAGCGTGCCTGGGCGCAATGTCTTCTGCTTTCCGGGCCGCTTCCAGATGATTTTCTTCCTCTTCGTAGTGGGGAAGCTGCTTTTCGTAGGCTTCCAGCTGATCGCTCAGCTTTTTCAGCGTGGTAAACTTCTGATTTTCCAGCAGACCTTTTTCGTGCTCCTTTTCCGCTTCCTTCAGCTGACCGGCGGCTGCTTTGTAATCGGTCTCCAATGCAGCCAATGACTCCTTCTGTCCGGAAAGAGCCTCGGACAGTTCCTCCAGACTCTCACAATGATGTTCCGTGAGCTTGGAACGAATGCTGCCGTATTCCAGCTTCAGGGCGTTATCCCGCTGATTGACGGTTTCTGTCAGCCGTTTGGTGAGGGTATCCCAGCGTCCGGCCCGGAAAAGACTGACCAGGATTTTTTCTTTTTCTTCGGAGTTGGAAACCAAAAGGGTTTCAAATTTTCCCTGAGGCAGCACCATGACCTGCCGAAACTGGTCGTAGGTGAGCCCCAAAAGCTCCTGGGCCTTCTGGTTGACCACAGTCTGCTTGGGATTTTCAAAGATGGGGACGAAGGTATCACCGCTCAGCACCAGACAATTGTGCCGGTCATTCAGATTTTTGTTTCCGTATTTCAGGGAGCGGGTAAATTTATAGCGCCGCTGCTTGCAGTCAAAGACGAATTCTACCAGGGTTTCATCCTTTTTCTGTGCCAGCTTGCAGCGCATGACGCTCATATCCCCCCGAAGTCCGCCGCTGGATTTCCCATAGAGGGCATAGCACATGGCATCCAGAATGGTTGTCTTGCCGGCGCCGGTTTCGCCGCAGATGAGGAACAGACCGTTTTCTTCCAGCTTGGAAAAATCAATAAACTGCTCCTGCATATAGGGGCCGAAGCACTTGAAACGAAGAGATACAGGCTTCATTGGTCATCATCCTCACTTTCCTGAAGAATCTGCTGAAACAGTGCAATTTGATCCGGAGTAGGGGTATAAGAAAAATGCTCAGCCATAAATTTCTTCATAATATCCGTGGCATCCATTTGCTTTAGCTCTTCCACAGAGAGACGGTCTGCCAGCTCCTGGGGATTTAAGCTCATGCCGCTGATTTCCAGCAGATAGGGAAAACGGCGGAAAAATTCAGCCTGCAGGTCAAGACCGGTAAAGCGGTCGGTAAGCTCCAGATGCAGATAATGATTTTTTAAGTCCTCTCTGGCAATCAATTCGTCATAGGTGCCACGCACGCTGATCCGATCCCGAAGGGGAGTCAGAGGGATGAATTCTTGCTCCATGGTGTCGGTGTCCAGAAGAACAACTCCCTTTTGTTGGTGTTCCTCAGAGCCAAAGGAGTATTTAAGCGGGCTTCCGCAGTAGCGGATGTGAGGCGCAATTACCTGAGGCTTATGGATGTGACCCAGGGCCACATAATCAAAGTCGTGAAATACATCCTTTGAGACGGCTGTGGCAAAGCCGATTCTGGCAGAGCGGTCAGATTCGGAAAGCTCTGCATTCACAATGAGGGAGTGACTGACGATGATATTTCTGCGGCTGCGGTCCATCTGCTGCCGAATGTGGTCACAGACCACCTGCATAGCAGTTTCCTGAGAAATGATTTGCTGGGCCTGTTCCGGAAAAAGTGCCAGAACCTCGTCTTTATGAAAAAAGGGAAGGCTGTACACTGCAACATGTCCGTTGTCCAGCAGCACCGGGGAAATATCCCGTTCCAATCGTCCGGTAATATGAAGACCTGCCGGACGGAGCAATTCCCGGCAGGCGGCCAGACGGGGCGCACTGTCATGATTTCCGGCAATGACAATAAACTGCACCCCCAATTCCGCACACAGGGTAGTTGCGGCTTCATTGAACAGGGAAATGGCTTCTGCGTTGGCAACACTGCTGTCATAGACATCGCCGGCACACAGAACGGCCTGCACATGCTCCCTGCGGACAAGGTCATAGAGCTGCTGCAAAAAATGGGCCTGACAGTCCCGGTAGCTGCCGGTCCGTACCGGCATCCCGAAGTGCCAGTCAGAGGTATGAATGATCTTCATGTGGGAACCTCCTGTAGTATCATGGATCTGTTCCTATTTTACCAAAGGAAAAAGAGAAAAGCAACGGCTGCACCGGAAGGTACAGCCGTTGTCATTACTGCGCACTGCGCAGAACAGAATATTCATCAAAACGGGTGTCTCTTGTTGAGGTGACGAAAACCAGTCGTGCTTCCTTATTGGGGATCATAGACCCTTCAAAGGTACTTTGAACCTTGACAGGATCAACATTTTCCAGATACAGACGGCTCTTTCCTGCGGGGAGAGGGAAGTCTGCACCGGAACAGAAGGAAACCACAAATTCACCGGTTGCACAGGCAGAGACCAGTTCACCGGCAGCCTGACGAATGACATCGTCTTTGCTGGTGTCGGCAGGGTAAGAGATATTTCCGCTGTCCGGAATGCTGAAATCCGAAAATACCACTTCATCAAAGCCCTTTTTCCGCAGTTCCTGGCTGATCTGAATTAAATGGGTCAGTACCGTTTCGCTGGAAGGGTCCAGCCAATAACAGTTTTCATCGTCCTGCCACAGGGCACCGGAGCTCATGGCCAGACCGGAGGTGAGGTGGGCTTCTGCAAAAGCAGAGTCCCGGAAGGCAGGAAGTCTGGCAATGAGATACACACCCTGATTGGACAGAGACTGAATCAGCTGGTCCATCTCTTCGGCGTTTACAGCAGAGGACTGATTGGCTCCGTTTATGCTGGTGGTGTAATAAAAGTTGCCGAACATACTCTTTACATCCAGCATGACTGCGGTACCCTCCGGAAGGCCCTTCAGGACTTCCTTTACGGTCTCAAAGTCATTACGCAGCATATCGGTGTCGGCATAGAAACCGGAAAGGGTCTCTTCCTTCTGGGCCTGATCTTCGGCTTCGTCCTGGGTAAGGACCTGAATGTTGATGGGGATAGTCTCTTCCGGCATCACCTGTCCTTCTGCTTTTTCAGGCAGGGAAAGGGTGGAGCGGTCAAAATCGAACACCACACCGTCCCGGGTAAAGACCACATACCGCTGAAGCCAGACCATCCAGCAGGCCCAAATGGTAATGAGGACCAGTAAAACAATTCCAACTATGGTGAGAATTTTCCGCAGGCGCATTTTGGTATGGTAGGAGAGCATGCGCATCTTATACTTCCTCCCAGCGTGCGACCAGACAGCGCCAGTCTTCCTGACTGCGTTCTTCCAGAATGGTGAGACCCTGCGCCATCAGACCGGCCCGCACCTCATCAAGTCGAGTGTCCAGAATACCGGAACAGATCACCAGACCACCGGGACGCACCACCTTGGGGATAACGGGACACAGAGAGAGAATTACATCGGCAACAATATTGATAAGAGCCAGATCAAATTCACCGCCAAGCTGGGCCAAAGCCTGATGATCTCCCGCCACATCTCCGGTAAAGGCCTGAAACCGGCCGGTACCCAGATGGTTGTAGGCGGCGTTTTCACGGGCCATATCTTCGGCCTTGGGGTCAATGTCCACGCCCACGGCAGTTTCAGCACCGAGGCGCAGAGCGGCGATGGACAGAATGCCGCTGCCGGAGCCCAAATCCACCACCCGGCATCCGGGTACCAGATTGTCCTCCAGGGCGCTAAGGCACATCTGCGTGGAGGGATGGGAGCCTGTACCGAAGGTAAGACCGGGGTCCAAAATAATGGGAAGCTTTCCTTCTGCCGCATCCAGAGGCAGCCAGTAGGGAAGCACACAGAGATTTTTTCCCACAAACTGAGGCGGATAGTTTTTCTTCCAGCTGTTGGACCAGTCTTCTTCGTCCAGAGGAGCCGCAGAAACAGTGAGAGGACCCAAATTTTTGCCGGGATGACTGACCTTCAGAGCCTGGAGCCGGTCACGGATTCCATTCAGCTTTTCCTGGGCCTGGGCATCGTTTTCAATGTAGAGCTTGATCTGGGAGAGACCTTCCAGGTGCTTGGCCAGGCTTTCGTCAATATAGTCCCAGCAGGCACGGTTTGCATCCAGAAACTTCATATATTCGGTCTGGTCGTCAATTACCAGACTGTCGTGGCCCATGGTGGTGAGGGCATCCGCAGTCAGCTGAATGCCTTCGGAGGTGGTTTTGATGGTAACTTCTAAATATTGCAAGGATATTCCTCCTTAATAAGTGAAATGGTTTATTTGCCCTTGCGCCTGGGAGCAGACTTCTTTGCAGGGGGAGCGGATTTTTTAGCGGGGGGAGCAGACTTTTTGGCAGGAGCCTTGGGAGCGGGCTTCTTAGGTGCTGCCTTGGCAGTGGATTTTTGGGCAGGCTTCTTGCCGGGGGCCTTGCTCCAGCGATTGGTTGCACTGGGAGGCAGAACCCGGATCAGACACTTGGGGCCGGAACCGATGAGATCCTCTCTGTGGGCCTTTTCCAGTGCTTCCCGAACCAGATAGTAGTTTTTGGGGTTGCGATACTGGATGAGAGCTCTCTGCATGGCCTTTTCGTGGGGATCTGTAGGCACATAGACACGCTCCATGGTTCTGGGGTCCAGACCTGTGTAGTACATGACCGTGGAAAGGGTGGAGGGGGTGGGGTAGAAGTCCTGTACCTGCTCCGGGTTGTAGCCCATATCCCGGATATACTCAGCCAGCTCAATGGCCTCTTTTAAGGTAGAACCGGGGTGACTGGACATGAGATAGGGAACCAGATACTGGTTCATCTGATATTGCTTGTTGAGGGCAAAGTACTTGTCCACAAACCGATTATACACAGCATTTCTGGGCTTTCCCATACGATCCAGCACGGCATCTGCCACATGCTCGGGAGCCACCTTCAGCTGGCCGGAAATGTGGTACTGCACCAACTCCTTGAAAAAGGTGTCCTTCTTATCCGCTAACAAATAGTCAAACCGGATACCGCTGCGAATGAAAACCTTTTTGACGCCGGGAATCTTTCTCAGCTTCCGAAGCAGGGCAATGTAGTCTGTGTGGTCGGCCCGCATGTTCTTGCAGGGGGTAGGATAGAGGCACTGCCGATGGCTACAGGCTCCTTTGGTCAGCTGCTTTTCGCAGGCCGGATGGCGGAAGTTGGCGGTAGGGCCGCCCACATCGTGGATATAGCCCTTAAAGTCTTTGTCTTTCACCATTTGTTCTGCTTCTTCAATAATGGACTCGTGGCTTCTGGTCTGAATGATTCGGCCCTGATGGAATGTAAGGGCACAGAAAGAGCAGGCACCGAAGCAGCCACGATTGCTGACCAGACTGAACTTGACTTCCTCAATGGCAGGGATACCGCCGGCTTTTTCATAGCTGGGATGATAGGTACGGCAGTAGGGAAGGCTGTAAATATCGTCCATTTCCTGGGTTGTCAGGGGCTTCTGGGGCGGATTCTGCACAACAAACTGATTGCCGTAAGGCTCTGCCAGCCGCTTGGCGGTGAAGGGGTCACAGTTGCCGTACTGAATCTTAAAGCTTTCCGCATATTTCCGCTTATTGGACTTCACCTCTTCAAAGGAGGGAAGAACGATTGTGGGAAGAACATCATCCAGCTCATTGGTTTTGAAAACAGTACCGTCTATATAGGTGATGTCCTTGACATCGATTCCGGCGTTCAGGGCGTCGGCCAGCTCTACAATGCTCTTTTCTCCCATGCCGTACATCAGAATGTCAGCCTGGGAATCCAGGAGGACGGAACGCTTCATGCTTTCAGACCAGTAGTCATAGTGTCCCAGACGGCGCAGACTGGCTTCGATGCCGCCGATGAGAATGGGAACATCCCGATAAGTCTGACGGATCAGGTTACAGTAGACCGTAGTGGCGTAATCAGGCCGCTTGCCCATGACACCGCCGGGGGTGTAAGCATCGGTCTTACGGCGGTGCTTTGTGACGGAATAATGGTTTACCATAGAATCCATATTGCCGGCGGAAACCAAAAAGCCCAGTCGGGGCCGACCAAAGACATCAATAGACTTAGGGTTTTTCCAGTTGGGCTGAGAGATAATACCAACACTATAGCCATGCTGCTCCAGAATCCGGCTGAGAATAGCATGACCGAAAGAAGGGTGATCTACATAAGCGTCACCAATTACATATACAAAATCGCACTGCGTCCAACCACGATCCAACATATCCTGTTTGGAAATGGGTAGAAATTCCATGTTCTGCCTCCAAGATGATTTTTATTACCCCTTAGTATATCATTTTTTGCGCCGGAATGGAAGAGGCCAGACCTGTGCCGGGACAATAAATTGCGGACTCAGGCAGATGATTTTACAAAATATGGGTTTATTTTTAAAAATAGGTATTTACTTTTCAATCAATATCATGTAGAATAGGCCGCGAACAGAGTAAGATTCTCTGCGTGAAGTGCTGCCAAAATGGGGAGTTGTCTGGCGGACGAAGGGCGTTGCCTGCGATAGAGAATCTGCACCCGCTGTTGCATATTGGTGAAAGCCTCCTGGTGGAAGCCTCCTGTATGTAGCATCGATACTCGGTTGGGCAATGCGGCCCGGACTGTCCGGTATCTGCCTACCCCACTGGTACGAAATCTTAACATCATTTCTCCCCATCGGCCTCACTGGCTGTATGGGGATTTTTTTGTCAAGATGCCAGGCGGTAAATGCTGGAGATTTGGAGTTGCGCCCGAATCAAAAGGAGGAAAAAACCATGAAAACTCGAATAAAATCAACAACTCTCTACACCACCCCATTCTCTAAAGCATATTGGGTAGATGCCTTTGCAGAGCTAAAGGACACCAAAATGCTTGTTTTTGCGGCCCTGATGATTGCACTCCGTGTGGCAATGAAGAGCCTGGCAATCCCTCTGGCACCCAACCTGAAAATCAATCTTGCATTTTTCGCCAATGCGCTGGGCGCTATGACCTTTGGCCCTGTGGTGGCGGCTCTGGCGGCTATGGTTTCCGATACGCTGGGATGCATTCTCTTTCCCAATGGCCCGTATTTCTTCCCGTTTATCTTAACGGAGGTTGCGGGCAGTGTGATTTTTGCACTGTTTTTGTACCGTGCAAAGGTGAGTGTGCTCCGGCTGACCATGAGCCGTTTTTGCATTGATGTGATTGTAAATATTGTAATGGATATTCCCCTGATGACCCTGTACTATAAGATGGTACTGGGCAAGAGCTACACATGGATGATGCTGCCTAAAATTGCAAAGAATCTGAGTATGTTCCCCATTGAGTCCATCTTCCTGGTGCTGTTCATGTCGGCAATGCTGCCAATCATGTATAAGATGCATCTGGTTTATTATCGGGGAGCAGAGCTGAAGCTGACGAAAAAGATGCTGGCAGGTCTTCTGATCCTGTTTGTTCTGGCGGTGACCTGCACCGGTTCTTATCTTGTATACAACTATAATTCGTCCAATCAGGCCAGCTGGCTGGAAAAGGAAGACAAAGTGGAGCTGAACACGGCTTTGACAGAAACGGCCCTTGCCAAGGGAGAGATTGAAGAGGGCCAGGTCTGTATTATCTCACGAGTCAGCAAAAAACTGATGGAAGATGAGGTCCAGGTAGAGTTCAAGGTCTACGATGTGGCGGACGAGGCAGAGATGGAGAAGATCATGGCCTACCGCTCCAAGGATGCAAAGGGTGATAAGGCATTGACCCAAACCATGGAAGGAAATGCAATGCTTATGAAAGACGATATGGGAAAGGTCCTGGAATTGTCCATAAAGGAACCGGAACAAAAATAAGGAAAATAAAGACAGAAAGCACACCGGAATTCCGGTGTGCTTTTTTGCGCCTTACTGCCGGGACTTGCCAATTTTTTTGGCTGATGGTATACTGTATTTCAGAAAGGAAGATAAAACCCAGACGCTCATAGATGGCCTCTGGATTGAGAATACTGTTAAAAACACGAGAAAAGGAGCTGAATTTATGATTCCATTTGAAAAAATAAACTTTGCAGACCGACAGAAGTTTTACGACTGCTTTAATCGTGCAGGCCGTGAAAGCTGTGTGTATTCCTTTGCCAATCTCTACCTCTGGGGAAAGCAGCGGGTTGCGGAAGTGGAGGGAAGAATCTCTGCATTTTCTCATTATAACGGACACACCATGTATCTGTTTCCTGTAGGCCCCACACCCTTAAAGCCTGCGGTGGATGCGTTACGGCAGGATGCCAAAGAGCGGGGGATTCCTTTCAGGCTGACGGGACTTACCACAGCCGATTGCCGGGAGCTGGAAAGCTGTTATCCCGGAGAATTTGAGTTCCGGGCAGATCGGAATAATTTTGAGTATATTTACGACATCAACCATCTGGCAGACTTAAAGGGAAGAGGGTATCAGTCAAAGCGGAACCATGTGAAGCGGTTTTTAGAATTCTGTCCTGACTGGCATTGGGAAGCCATTACGCCGGAAAAGCTGGCGGCCTGCCGTGGCCTTCTGGAGGAGTGGTTTTTGCTTCGCAAGCGGGAAAGCCCTTATGCGGATTACTGTCTGGAAAAGAAGGCACTGGAGCGGGCCATCTCTTCTTATGAGGAATTGGGACTGGAAGGAATCCTTCTGTATGGACAGGACGATCCCATTGCAATGAGCATTGGCTCCAGACTTTCCGAGCACAGCTTTGATATCCACTTTGAAAAGGCATTCGGAACCATTCCCGGAGATTATGCCATGGTCAACCAGACCTTTTCTTCGCTCATCCGTCAGTGGCACCCGGAGATCCGCTATCTCAACCGGGAGGACGACATGGGCCTGCCGGGACTCAGAACGGCGAAGGAATCGTATCATCCCACCCTGCTGCTGGAACAGTATTGGTGCACCTTACGGGAGGAACTGAATGAAAACTGAGTATCGGCTTTGCAAAAGACAGGAGATACCTGCACTGCGTGTGCTGTGGAAAGAGGCATTTGGAGATACGGATGCATTTTTAGATTCCTTCTATGATTTGGCCTTTTCCACGGACAGATGCTGTGTGGCAGTTCAGGATGATGAGCCGGTATCTGTGGCCTACTGGTTTCCCTGCACCTGCCACGGTATGCAAATGGCCTATGTCTATGCGGTTGCCACCAAGGAATCCTGCCGGGGGCAGGGACTGGGTCACGGCCTCTTGAACTGGCTGAAAGAGACCCTGGAGCAGCAGGGGATTGACGGCCTGCTTTTGGTTCCGGCAAGCAGGGAGCTGGTGCGGTTTTATGCCGGATTGGGGTATCTGCCCTGTTCCAGGCAGGGAAGAATCCGGGCCTGTGCCTCCGGGCCTGCGGTTCCCCTGAAGCCGGTGAGCCCCCGGCGGTACGGGCAGCTGCGGGAGACCATGCTGCCTGCCGGCAGCGTGGAGCAGGAGGGACTCAGTCTGGAATTTCAGGCATCCATGTCCAGACTCTACAGTGGAAAGGACCTGCTTCTGGCGGCCACCATCCAGGAAGACGGTAAAGTCTTTGCCCATGAGCTTTTGTGCAAGGACCCGGTAAAGCTGATTCCCGGTATCTTAAAATCCTTAAAGGCCCAGGAAGGAATTTTCTGCGTTCCCTTTACAAAGGGAAGGCCTGTTGCCATGTATCTGCCCCTGCAGAGCTGGCAGGGACCGGAACCCGGATTTTTTGCTTTCGCATTCGGATAAAGAAGGAATTTATTAAATTTTGTCAAATGGTTGACTTCTAATGGAAATAAATGTACAATAGATGGCACCGTATCCCCTGATTTTTTGGGGGAAATAAACCATCCATTTGGAGGAATTTTGTATGAAAAAACTGTTTGTACTGCTTCTTTCCGTGGTGCTTGTTTGTTCTCTTGCTGCCTGCAGCCATGAGGATGCAAAGACCACCGAAGGAAAGGAAACCACTGGAAACACAACAGAATCTTCTGCATCTGAGCCTACCGGCACCGAAGTTGTAGACGAAACCCAGGGCAATACCGAGGGTGGTAATGCTGCCAGCGGCGGCGATCTGGTTGACTATCCTGCTACCGACGGCGATATCGTTGCGGACGGCGAAGAGTCTGTGCCTTCCAGCAATGGCGATTTGAACGGCTAAGCTGCATTTGCTTCATTAGGTTATAAACGGCTAATTCATTTTGTAAGATTAAGCTAGGAATAAATACCTGAGAGGAGAATCATCTTATGAAAAAATGGATTGCACTGTTACTGGTTGGAATTATGGTTTTGGGCCTCATGGCTGGCTGCGCCAATGGCAGCACGGACGAAACCAAGCAGGAAACTGAGTCCAAACAGGAGACTGAATCCAAGACAACAGAGACAGACAGCGGCGAAAAGCTGACACTGGCTCTGGTTGTGGCAGGAACCTTTGGTGACCGCTCCTTCTACGACTCCTCCCTGGAGGGTGCTACCCGCCTGGAGAAGGAAGGGAAGGTTGCGCTCAAGACCATCGAGTGCAATAATGTAGACCACACGCAGCAGATCCGCAACGCTGCCGATGCAGCAGATATGGTGGTTCTAGTTGGCTGGGAGTTCTACGATGTGGAGACTGTTGCAGTAGAGTATCCCAATGTAAAATTCATCTGGGTTGACAACGCCACTGCAAACCCCGTGGAAAATGTGCTGAATATCACCTATGCTCAGAACGAGGGCTCTTTCCTGGCAGGCTATATTGCCGCTAAGATGTCCAAGACCGGCGTTGTGGGTGCCGTAGGCGGCCAGGATGCCGATACCATCAATGACTTCATTGTGGGCTACAAGCAGGGTGCTATGCAGGCCAATCCCCAGATCAAGGTGGAGACCATCTATGCCGGTACTTATGATGACCCTGCAAAGGGCAAGGAATGTGCATTGGCTCTGAACGAAAAGGGTGCCGATGTGGTGTTCCAGATTGCTTCCAAGACCGGTGACGGCGTGTTCCAGGCTGCTCAGGAGAAGGGCTTCTATGCCATCGGCGTGGACTCCGACCAGAAATACATTGCTGACGATGTAATCATCTGCTCCATGATGAAGCAGGTCGGCGGCTCTGTCTATGCCGCTGTCAGCGAGTATCTGGAGGGTGACACTTCCAAGTGGGGTACCACCTGGATTGCTGATATGGCCACAGGCTACATCGGGATTGGCTATGGTGAAGACGGTGCTACCCAGCAGGTTTCCGACGAAATCAAGGCTGAGGCAGATGCTATGGCCAAGAAGATTGTTTCCGGTGAGATTGTGGTAGAAACCACCCGCTAAGAAAACAATTCGGCAGAGCCCCTGTGCAATGCCCAAACTTTCCGGGGCTGTCTCGTATGAGACAGCCCCTTTTATATTTCACGGCAATGACTACATTAGGAGGTGGTTTTTTGCAGGATCATGTTGTGCAATTCCGGCATATATCCATGCAGTTTCCCGGGGTGCTGGCCAATGACGATGTATCTCTGGAGATTAAAAAAGGTGAGATTTTCTCACTGGTAGGCGAAAACGGTGCGGGTAAAAGTACCCTGATGAATGTGCTCTATGGAATCCATACCCCCACAGGCGGAAGCCTGCTGATTAAGGGCCAGGAGGTGCGGCACTTCAGCCCAAAGAATGCAATCGATCTGGGGGTCGGTATGGTCCACCAGCACTTCATGCTGGTGCCCTCTTTCACGGTGACACAGAACATCGTTCTCAGCAGGGAACCGAGAAAGGCCGGAATTTTTTGTGACAAAAAGAAGGCTCGTCAGCAAGTAGAAGACTTGAGCAGAGAATACGGATTAAAGGTAGATCCTGATGCGGTGGTCAGCGAGATTGGTGTCGGCTTGCAGCAGAGGGTGGAGATTCTCAAGACCCTGTATCGTGGAGCGGACATCCTGATTCTGGATGAGCCCACCGCAGTCCTGACGCCTCAGGAGACCAATGAGCTGTTTGACATTCTCCGGAAAATGGTGCGTGAGAAGGGAATGACGGTCATTCTCATTACCCACAAGCTGGGAGAGGTCATCGCTGTTTCTGACCGGGTCGGTGTTATGCGTCAGGGCAGACTGATCAGTGTGGAAGAGACCAAAAATGTGACAGAACGCAGTCTGGCTGCGAAAATGGTGGGAAGAAATGTCCTGCACGACCCCTTTGAAAAGAAGGGAGAACCGGGAAAAGCCTGTATTCGGGTGGAAAATCTCTCGGTCCTGGACAATCGCGGCCTTCCAGCAGTTAAAAATCTGTCGCTGGAGGTTCATGCCAACGAGGTGGTGGGAATTGCCGCTGTAGAGGGCAACGGACAGAGTGAACTGCTGGAGGCAATCACCGGAATGCGTGGCATTCAAAACGGAAATGTCTACATTATGGATTCTTCCATTCTGGGCAGAACACCGGGCCAGATTCGTGCAATGGGACTGGCCCATGTGCCGGAGGATCGTCTGGCTACGGGTGTTTCCAAGGACGGTACCATTTCGGAAAACCTGATTATGGGCAAGCATCGTCAGGGTGAGTATACCTTCTTTGGAATCCATGTAAAGAAAAAAAGTGTGCGAAGTTATACCAAAAAGCTCTTTGATCGGTTTGATATTCGTGCTGCCGGACTTGATACGCCTGTGGGAAGCCTCTCCGGCGGCAATATGCAGAAGGTGGTCATTGCCCGGGAGTTTTCCTTCGATACACCGGTGCTGGTGATTTCTCAGCCCACCCGTGGCGTGGATATCGGCGCCATTGAGTTCATCCATCAGCGTATTATGGACAAGCGGGAGCAGGGCTGTGCTATTTTGCTCTGCTCTGCGGATTTGGATGAGGTATTTCGCCTGTCAGACCGAATTGTTACCCTTTACGAAGGTGAGATCACAGGTGTTTTTAAAGCGGATTCCATTACCAAGGAAGAGATCGGTTATTACATGACCGGTGCTCGCAGAGAGGAGGAGAGGGCCCATGAAGAAGAAAAAATTTGATTGGGGCTACTTTGGCTCTCTGGCAATTTCTATCCTGCTGGCCCTTGGAGTGGGGGCTGTGATTATGGCAGCTGCCGGCTATAATCCCATCAAAGCCTATGGGGCACTTTTGCAGGGCGCTACGGGCTGCGAAAGCATTGGAGAATTCTTTACCACAGCCTTTACAAAGCGGCAGTTTGGCAATACCCTGGAATACACCATGGTTTTGTGTATGACGGGCCTGGCCTGTGCTTTGGGTGCCAGAGTCGGCATTTTTAATGTAGGCGGCGAAGGTCAGCTGTATCTGGGTGCAATTGTCTCTGCCTATATTGGTGTTCTGCTGGCAGGATGCGCCTGGTGGATTGCCATTCCCGTGGCGGCATTGGGTGCAATGGTTGCCGGTGGACTCTACGCATGGGTCCCCGGTGTGCTGAAGGTCAAGTGCAAGGTCAATGAGGTCATCACCACCATTATGCTCAATTCCATTGCCATTTATTTCTGTACCTTCCTTTCCACCGGTCCCTGGAAGACCAGTCAGGGCAACCGTGTGTCCGGTACAGAGACCCTGGCCCCGGATTTGCAGTTCACCCGGCTCATAAACGGCTCTTCGCTTACAACGGCCGTTTTTGCTGCCGCAGTGATTGCCTTTTTGGTCTGGTATGTTATGAGCAAAACCGCCACGGGCTATGAGATGAAGCTGACAGGCCAGAATCGACGCTTTGCGTTCTTCTCCGGCCTCAAGGTGGATACCATTACCATTGGTGCCATGACCATCTCCGGTGCGATGTGCGGCCTTGTGGGCATGTTTGAGGTATACGGTGTCAAAGGCAGCTATCAGGACGGCATCAGTAAGGAATTTTATTTTGACGGCCTTCTGGTGGCAATGATTATGCGCTATAACCCTGTAGGCATTATCTTTATGAGCCTGCTCTTTGCGGCACTGCGAATCGGAGCCTCCGGCATGGAGCTGAATGCAGGCGTTCCCGGCGAGGTGTACCGGATCATTCAGTCGGTCATCATATTCTTCATGGCGGCAGAAAGCGGTATTTCTGCAAGCCTTAGAGCGAAGCGTGCAGAGAAAAAAGCACGCCGGGAGGCAAGTGCCAGACTGGAGGAGAAAGCAAATGGGTAATATCTTTACAGCCGGACTGTTTCAGCACATGTTCCGCAGTGCGACCCCTGTCGGTCTGGCGGCAATGGGCGGACTAATGACGGAGCACGCCGGCATTATGAACATCGGTATGGATGGCATGATTCTCATGGGGGCGTTTACCTCTGTGGCCGTGAGTTGGCTCTGCGGGTCTGCATGGATGGGCCTGTTGGCGGCGCTTCTGGTGGGAATTCTCGTGGGCCTGTTCTTTGCTCTGTTCGTGGTGAAATTCAAAAGTGATGAATTTATCATTGGTACAGCCCTGAATATCCTGGCAGGTGGCCTGACAGTGTTCCTTCTGCGCTCCATCTTTGAGGTGAAGGGCTCCTTCCGTGGAACACCGGAACAGCCTGTGGTGGGCCTTCCCAAGGTAGACCTGGGATTCCTGGCTAAAATTCCTGTCATCGGCCCTATTTTGAACGGAAGCTCTGTGTTTCTGATTCTGACCTGGGGCCTGGTTGCCATTATGTGGGTCTTCGTTTATCGGACTCCCTATGGCTTCTGGATTCGGGCAGCAGGAGAACGGCCTGCAACCCTTCGGACGGCCGGTGTCAGTCCGGAGAAGATGAAGTGGATCTCTGCTGCGTTAAGCGGTGCATTCTGCGGCGTGGCCGGTGCACAGCTGGCCCTGGGCGATGTCACCATGTTCTCTGAGGGCATGAGCAACAGCCGTGGTTATGTGGCCTTTGCCTGCGTGATTTTTGGCGCGGCCAATCCGGGCAAGGTCTATCTTGCGGCTTTGATGTTCGGCTTCTTTGATGCCCTGGGATATCGGCTTCAGGAGTACGCCAACTCCAATCTGACAGCCATGATTCCTTACGCCATTACGGTCATTATGATGGTCTATGTGGTAGTGCGGAGCCAGAGAAAACGGGCAAAAATGGGAAGAATTGGCGGATAAAGGAATTCTTACGAGAATCGCCACGGGCCCTATTGCATTTTTTCGGCATTTTGTTATAATTGGTGTAGTCTTTCCCGGGGCCTTTGGCCCCGGGGCTGTTTTGAGAGGTGCTTTTGATTGTTGATGAATGTAATCCGAGTGCTTTCCGTGGCGGCTTCTTTGGGCCTGACCTATGGACTGGGCTCCTTTGATAGCCTGCGCTGGCTGTGGCAGGTTCCGGTATTTTTTCTCGCTTTCTGGTGTGGGCAGATTTTGCTGCTTTTAGGTATTCTTTACCTGTGGTGTGCCAGAATTGATCTGGATACGCCCTCAGTGGAGAACGCCCATGACAGAAAAGTGTTGAATCTTTGCGCTGATTTTGCACTGTCCTTTCTGCATGTGAAGGTTCATGCCACCGGTATGGAGAAGCTTCCCAAGGAAGGGCGGTTCATGCTGGTTTGCAATCATTTGAGCCTGCTGGACCCTGTGGTTTTGATTACTCATACAAAAAAGAGCCAGCTGGCCTTCATTTCCAAGCAGGAAAACAAAACCATGCCCTTTGTCAATAAGCTCATGCATCAGACCCAGTGCCAGCTTCTGAACCGGGAAAACGACCGGGAGGCACTGAAAACCATTCTGAACTGTATTTCTCTCGTCAAGGAGGACAAGGCCAGCATTGGCGTGTTCCCGGAGGGATATACCAGTCGTACCGGTCATTTGCAGCCCTTGCGCAATGGTGTTTTTAAGATTGCCCAGCGGGCCAAGGTTCCCATTGTGGTCTGCACAGTTCAGAATACACAAAACGGATTCCGGAATTTTATCCATGGTCGTCGTACCCATGTGAAGCTGGATTTGCTGGAAGTGATTCAGGCGGAGGATCTTCCCGGAACAACCAAGGAAATCGGAGACCGTGTCTATTCGATTATGGCACGCAATTTAGGCGAACCGGAAGTTGACAATGCCCCTTAGATTGTGGTAAAATAAGTATGTAGGCCTTTGGGGTCTGCGTAAAACACATTTTTCAGTTGAATTTGCCGGATAGGGCAGAGAATGAGATGTCCCTGTAGCAAGTTCGGCATAAAATGGTAAAAGCAGGTGTTCCTGTTTTTATAGACTGCGGATCAGGCTGTGTGCCCCGCCTCGGGTTTCCTCCCCGTGTAAAAATAGAGGAATAGCCTTATGTGCGGGCGTGGTGGAATTGGTAGACTCGGTGGATTTAGGTTCCTCTGCCTTCGGCGTGCAGGTTCGAGTCCTGTCGCCCGCACCAGTCCGGAGCCTCGACACGCAATTCGCGTGCGGGGCTCTCTTTTTGTATAGAGAAAACCACAGGCAGTGTTGAAGTTATAAATTAAAGGTAGACACATGGAAAACAACCATGCGTCTACCTTTTCTTTGTACTAAAATGAAAATAGAAGTGATAATTATGGAGGAAGGACAGAAATGGACATTCCTCTTCTGCACGTTACTGCTTATTAAATGGTATCTTCGATGTGCTGTTCATCCTGGCTTGGCAGGGCTGTCATACTATGCAGGCTGATTCCCAAGGTGGACAGATTGTGCAGTGTCGCGGATACCGACGGCATGAGAACACCGGTAACACCCAATGCAATCAGCATACTGTTGAACCATAGTACAAACCGATAGTTTGAGTGAATCCGCTTCATCATTTCTGTAGAAATCTGACGCAGACGGACAAGCTCCCAGAGATTTTCTCCCGCAATGGTGATATCCGCAATTTCCTGTGCAATGGCAGCGCCGTCGCTGATTGCGATTCCTACATCCGATTCTGACAATGCAGGGGAATCATTGATGCCATCGCCAATCATAATCACGGTATGACCGGCCTTTCGCAGTTCAGACACATAATTTGCCTTGTCTTCCGGCAGAACCTCGGCATCAAATTCATCCACGCCTACTTGTGCAGCGATTGAAGCGGCTGTACGCTGGCTGTCACCGGTCAGCATAACTGTTTTCTTAATTCCCATTCTGCGCAGTGCACGCAGGACTCCGGATGCCTCTTTACGCAGGGGGTCTACAATGCAGATCACAGCAGCCAGCTTGTGGTCAATCGCAAGATAGAGGTGGGAATACTCTGCTGGCAGAGAGTTGAATTTTTCTTCTTCGCCTTCCGGAATTACACAATTTTCGTCTTCAAATACAAAGTGTGCACTGCCGATCATAACATTTTCCTGCCCGACTTTGCTTACAATGCCGTGGGCCACAATATACTCCACCTTGGAATGATATTCCTCGTGGTTTAAATTCCGCAGCTTTGCTTCTTCTACAACGGCATTGGCCATAGAGTGGGGGAAGTGCTCCTCCAGACAGGCAGCCAGACGCAGCATTTCTGCTTCATCGTTTCCGCCGAAGGGAATGACCTTGGCAACTCTGGGACAGGCATGAGTCAGCGTACCTGTTTTATCAAAGACGATGGTATCCGCCTGGGCAATGGATTCCAGGAACTTGCCGCCCTTGACGGTAATATGCGCTTTTCCGGCCTCTCTCATGGCAGAAAGAACCGTTAAGGGCATAGCCAGCTTTAATGCACAGGAAAAGTCCACCATCAGCACGGACAGGGCACGGGTTACATTCCGGGTGAAAATGTAACTGAGGATACTTCCGGCAAAGGTATAGGGAACCAGTTTATCTGCCAGATTGGATGCCTTGCTTTCCGATGCGGACTTCATCTGCTCAGACTGTTCAATCATGGTAATGATCTGATCATAGCGGCTCTGACCGGATGCCTGCTTGACCTCAATGACACATTCGCCTTCTTCTACGATGGTGCCGGCATAGACGGGATTGTCCAGACGCTTTGCAATGGGTGCGGATTCTCCGGTCAGGGAAGCCTGGTTTACCATAGCCTCGCCCTCAATCACCACGCCGTCCACGGGAATCACGCCGCCCACACGAACGACCACCTGATCGCCGGCCTGAACCTGAGCAATCGGTACCAGGACATCTCCCTCAGGGGTGCGGAGCCAGACCCGATCCACATTCAGGGACATGCACTGGGCCAGATCCTGAATCGATTTTTTCCTTGTCCATTCCTCCAGCAGCTCTCCCAGCTCCAGCAGGAACATCACCGATCCGGCAGTTGAAAAATCTCTGCGGACCATGGAAATACCAATTGAAATTGCATCCAGCAGTTCAACCTTCATCTTGCGGCCGAACAGGCAATGCAATCCTCGCCTTACAAAGGGAATCGCATGCCATACCACTCTTGCAATTCGAAAAGGAACCGGCAAAAACAGTGTGCTTGCTGCTTTCATTGCAACCTTTGCCACCAGTTTTTCCTGGAACTCCCGATTTAATTCCCGACTGCTGTGAGCAGGAGGCGTGATGCTGCGTTCTGCCTGCTCCCATGAGAATTTCCGCACAGCATCGATGATCGTATTTCGGTCGCCCCGGTACTGTATCACGATGCATCTTGTGCGTTCGTGTACCGTCACCTGAAGGACGCCGCTGGTCTTCTGAAACCAGGCCTCCAGCAGATCAGCCTGATTCAGGCTCATCTGCTTTTGAACAAAACGAAAGCGGATTCGTCCCCGGCTTTCATGTTCAATGATTGCATTCATATAGAACCTCCATAGAAAAAGGAGCCGCATCTGCGACTCCTTTCACTGCTTTATTCTTCCTCACAGTTGCAGTCGCAAACCTGAGCGGCCTCTTTTTCTTCCGCTTCTTTTGCAGCACGCTCTTCATTCATATCCTTTGCCGAGGCCAGAATGTCACCTGCATTTTCCTGAACAGTGGTAACGGTTTCCATAGCGGAATCCTTAATCCGCAGACCGGCAGCAGTAATATGAGTGTAAACCTTCTTGGCATCCTTGCTGGTGAGCAGCTTGATACCCACAGAGCCAAACAAAGCGCCACCTACAAAGCAAGCTAATTTTGTGTACTTATGCATAATAAACGATCCTTTCTTTGACAATATGTAATATTATTTATGTTTATATCCAGTAATCATTACCATAATCATACAGATCACGGCACTCCAGGCCCAAAAACGATGCTGTTTCATGGCAATTCCTCCTTTTGGATTCGAGTCGATTTGTAAAAATTTATTATTTCTACACTATCTCCCATTATATCACAGGGCTCCCGGTTTGACAATCCTTATACAGTTCAATATTCTTAAATTGTGGAAGGATTTTATGGTATGCCATGAGAAAATAAAGTTCAACTTCCGGTTTCCGTTAGCAGATCAAGACACTGGAATTGGAACAGGTCCAGCAGAGAAGAACCCCCTGTACAGGCTGATGCCTGCACAGGGGGACTAAAGATCTGGCTGTAATTCCACTAGATTTGACGGGGAACCATTTTCTCTCCGTTGAATTCATTGATATGGTCAAAGCCCATTTTTTTCAGAAGGGACACAGATTCGTCAAAATAATATGTCAGATGGTTCTTGCTGTGGCTGTCGCTGCTGAGAACGACCTCTCCACCGGATTCCAGCAGAGTTTTCAGAAGGAAGTCCTCCGGATAGGGTGCCGTTCTCCAGCCACGGGACATGGCTCCGGTATTTACCTCCACATAGGGACAGTAGGTTACTACCTGCCGCAGTGCTGCACACGCTGCCCTGCGGTAATCTTCCGATTCCGTGGGCATCAGGCTGAATTTGTTAATCAGGTCAAAATGTCCCACAAATGTGGGCTTTGTGCGCTCCACGGCCTCGGTTACCATATCAAAGTAGTATTTTGCAAAATCAATGGTGTTTCCGGAGAAAAGATCCTGAATGCACTTCCGCTGCATATCCGGAGAATGATCCAGCGGATAGAAGCTGCTGTTTTTCACTATGTAATGTACAGAAGTAATCCAATAATCCAGAGCGGAGGTATCTGCTTCCGAATAATAATCCAGTTCCAGACCGGCATAGACCGGGAGCCGGTCCTGATACCGCTGTTTCATTTCTGCAATACAATTCAGATACGGTATAAAATCTTCCTGACGCATACAGTATTTCAGGTCAAAAGCCGTAAAACTGTGATCGGAAAAGCCCAGGGAGCGCATCCCCAGCGTCAGGGCAGACTGAATGTTTTCCTCCATGGTATGGGCACCGTCGGAAAATACGGTGTGCGTATGAAAATTAGAGAATCTCAAATTGATTCCTCCGGATCTGCAAAAAGATGCTGGATGTCTACAGTTCCGTCGGAGTGAATCTTCAGCAGCGTGCCGCCATTCATGTGCTTGTCATAATAGCCACCCCGTCCGGTTTTCAGGGAATAGGCCAGACGGACGCCTTTGTAGTTGATAACAAAGCAGTTGCTATGGTCGTGACCGCACAGTGTAACTTTTGTGTGATGCAGTCTCTGAATGACATCAAAGGCACCTTCGTCCTCGGGACAGGAGCAGATTTCTTCATGCCGGATACCGAAGGAATCCTTGTATCCTTCATTCCAGCACTCGCCGTGGTAGCCTTCTGCTACAGTGACCTTTTTATAGTCCAAATCCTGACGGAAGGCTGCTTCAAAGGCCTGATGATAGGCATAGATGGGGATATGAGTAATGAGCACAGAGTTTCCACAGCCTGCATCCCGGAGCAGCCCAATCTGCTGCTCGTACCATGCGAGTTGAGGCGGCATCAGCATTGACCAGACATCAAAGGCACTGCCCTCTGCACGGGGCAGGCGATCGTGGGTGTCCATCATCATAATGGCCTCCACAACCTTACCGTTTTCTTCAATGGAAATCACATAGTTGCCGTGTCCCAGTTCCTCGTTGCCTGCTTCATAGAGGAAGTGGGGGCATTCCTGCAACACCTCAGCGGTTTTCTGAATGATTTCATTTCCACCCTGATTATCATGGTTGCCCCAGACAATTGCCCAGGGAATCTGATAGTTCTCCAGAAAATCTCCGAAATAACGACAGGTGGTCAGGTATTCCGGTCTGTCTCCGTAGCCGAAATCACCGCTGATGGTGATGAGATCCGGCTTTGCTTCCGTAATCAGACGGTCGATGGTTTGAAACAGAAACCGACAATCCTTATGGCCCTGCTCCAGATAACCCTTATCTAAATGGGGGTCGGAGAGATTCAGCACGATAAAATCCCGTTCAGGATTCTTTTGCAAAGAGATCATTGGAAACACTCCTTCAATGCTTGTTTTCATTTCCTGTCTATGATACCATAATCCGACAGTGAGAAGTAGCACAAAATTTTCCAATATTAGCATTATATGCAGCTGATCTCCTTTGCCCACAGCCGGGAAAGAGCTGAATCAGATCATCGGGGCACGGTTCACAGGAGAAGCACCGGATGTTTTGCGGGAACGGGACACCGTATTACAGGGCTTCCATCAATTCCAGAATAATGCCGTCCGGGTCTCTGAAATACACGGCTCTGCTTTTTCCAAAACCGGCTGCCGTGAAATCAAAGTCCTGAGGTTCGGACAGGAACTCCACCCCAAGCGCACAAAGCCGACGATACTCCCGCCACAGATCGTCCGTCAGAAAGCAGATTTCAGAAATTGAGGTGGAAAAGAGGTCGGACTTTTTTGCAGCTGCAGTCTCAGAAGTAAACTGGATCAGTTCCACGGGAGGAACTTCCAGGTGACTGCTGCCGTTCAGGTAGGCGACTCGTGCCCGGCAGCCCGGTCTTCCGAAGAGTTTCTCGGTGGTTTCTTTTTCCATGGTCAGTTCGCCCTTGAAGGTGAGCCCCAGAATATCCCGATAAAAGCCAATGGAACGGTCCAAATCGGAAACAGTGACACCTACATGTAAAATCGATGAAATCATGTGTGTAAGCCTCCTTATTGAAATGAATGTTTTTTGATTGCGCCGGAAGAGAAACAGAAAAAGCAGGACAGTTTCTTCTGTACACCAGGTATCATGGGCTGCTTTCCGGTGAAATAAACCTGCTGCCGATCCGAAGATCAGGGAAGCGGCAGAAGTAGGGGTTCTTTGTTCGCTCAGTATAGCACACTTTGATAACCGTGACTAGTAGACACCTTTTGGTAGGATAGATACCAAAATTTCCATAAAAACAGACATGGCCTGTCCGGCTCCGGCGGAATGAAGGACAGCATTCCGGGGAAAAGACAAACCATGTCTAATCGACACTGGATTACATATTCATACTGACAGATCAGAAGATTCCTGACAACGCTCAATCATTGTTTCCAGGTCGCCCTGCTTCAGCTTGCAGATTCTGTGGGCAAAGGCATGAATGTCATCATTCATGCCTTTTTCAAGCCAACTGATGACAAGGCCGAAGCACACACATTTGACGTACTCAATCAGAACCTTTCGGTCAAACTCTGAAACGGTTTTTCCAATGAGGATTTCATCAATATAGGTGGTGACTGCATGCTCGCAGACACGCCACTGATACTGCTCATAGATATCCCGGTTCACAGACCGATAAATATGGAGCACTGCTTTTCGGTTCATGAGTGCGAACCCGATGATTGCATCCAGACAGTCCTCAATGGAAGCAATTTTGGGATGCTCCATAATGATCTTATCGGCATCGTCCTTGATGATTGTTTCCACCAGATGGGGGATATCCTGAAAGTAATAGTAAAAGGTATTCCGGTTCACACCGCAATCGTCCACAATATCACGAACAGAAATTTGTTTCAGAGGTTTCTCATTAAGTAGCTTTACAAATGAATTGCGAATGGCTTTCTTTGTAAAATCTGCCATAATACGGAACTCCTTTCGCTTGCTCACTATAGTGTCTACCATTATACCATATAAGTGAGCCAGAACGCAAGCACAGACAACAAAGGGAAAAAACACCGCAGATTGGATGTTACACACAATCTGCGGTGTTTGCTTAGCCTTCCATTCGGACAGCCTCAATGGGGCTGTCTTTTTTCAGCTTGGATACGGCATAGAACATGGTAATAAACACAACAAAGAAAATGCAGGCTGCTGCAATGATAAGGGGAACAAAAGGAATCTCATAAGAACCAATGTTGGATTCCGCATGAATTCCATAACTGACCAAAAGGCTGAGGGGCAGGCCGTAGAGCAGTGCCTTCAGGCCATACTGTAAGCATTCAAAAGCCATCATTCGATACAGCTCACGGGATTTCATACCCACACTGCGCAGCATACCGAAGTCTTTCCGGCGCAGGGAAATGTTGGTAGAGATGGTGTTGAATACATTGCAAATGCAAATCAGAGAAATCAGAACGATAAATCCAAAGGTAAAGGTGTTGACCATGGAAATCAGATTGCGGCTCCGAATCTGCTCTGCCAGATAGTCAGAGTACTGATATTCCTCAGAATCCAGGAAGGAAACGGCGGCATTATAATCTGCAACACGGACAGCCAGACTACTGAACGCCTTATCAGCCATGGACAGCGGCAAAACCAGCACAAAGGAATGGGCATCAAAAGAAGCGGCAATGCCGAAGGGAAGCGTATCAATCTGTGCACCCAGATGGAGATTCTGAATTGCCTTGGGGACGGGAGCAGTGAACAGCGGTTCGGTGCTCATTTTCCCGGTCGCAGGATTCAGAAGATAATAGCAGTCAGTTGCAGCTCCGTCCCGGGTCTCCTGCCGCAGGACCACATTGATGCTGTTGTCTTCCGTGATGAAATCACTGGGAGCATTCACGGGAAGAGGCTGGTCGGAGTCGGATGTATAGAGAAAGGCGGGCATATCTTCATAAATAAATTGGCCGGAGTAACAAAAATCTTCTGAGATGGAGGCAATATACTGATGCACCTGCTGAGGCGGATTGAGGCTGTACAAGGGGATGGATTCTGTGGTTTCCTCGAATATATGTTCCTTGCAGACAACCCTTTGGAAGTCTCCTGTTGCCTCATCATACTCATATATGACGATCTCGGAATCGGATACCAGAGCAGTGGGGGAGTCGGGGTTGAAATAAGGGGCGGGGTCAATATGATGTTCCTTGAGGTAGGCCCGGAATACATCATCCTCCAGATAGAAAAGCTTGGCGGTTTGTTCACTGATCCCTTGGCTGGGATTGTGGGACTCCTGGTAGCGGTTCCAGATATCCCGATAGCCTTGAGAGAAGCGATTCTCCGGAATCACGGCAGTAAAGTATTCACTGGTCAATAGCGCACTGTCGCCAAAGGCGGGATTGGAGCGGATTTCTTTCAGCTCTTCCTGGGAGGAAACATCGATCATGAGATCGAAGTTGGTAATGGTCAGATTATCCTCTGTGGTATTTTGCAGTTCGTGGGAGAAGCTGGAAGCTGCAATGAAGAGAATCAGGCTAATGGTAAGGGAGACCACTGTGGCCCGGTACTTTCGTTTGTTTACCGTGTAATATTTCTTTGCCAGGGTTCCCGGTAAGCCGAAAAGCTTTGAAGTGCGTCTGCTGAGACTGGTTCCTTTCACGGGAATCTGATATTCCTGGGTCTGACGGATGGCAGAAATGGGCGCAATTTTCGTTGCACGCTTGGCGGGAATCCAGGCAGAAATGAGCACGGTCAGAAGGGCAATCAAGCCTGCTGCCAGAAAAGCGGAGAGAGAAGGAATGGCTCTGAGATAGATTCCGTTCCCCGCAACCCCGCCGAACAAATCAAATATGGCATCCTTACAGAAATACAGCACAACTGCAATTCCCAAATAGCCGAACAGGATTCCCAATGGAATTCCGATGCCACACAGAGAAAGAGCCTCAAAAAACACACTGCGCCGCAGCTGCTTTTTAGTTGCGCCAATACTGGACAGAAGGCCGAATTGTTTGGTCCGTTCGGAAATAGAAATGGAAAATGCGTTGTAAATCAGACTGATGGAGCCGACCATGATAATGATAATCAGGGTAATGGAGAGGGAGCGAATGACCGAATTGATATTGCCGTATCGGCTGGTTCCGTAGAGGTCCAGAAGGGAACTGTTGACGCTGCAGGTCTGACCGTAAAACCGCTCACTCAGGTCATAGGCTTCTTTGGGCGTGTTGGTTTTAACAAAAAAATGCTGCCATGCAGGAGGCTCTTCCAGTCCGTCAGCGTAGGTCAGCAAGCTGTTATAATAATAAGTCTGGTCGTATGTGGAATCATACCGGGAGGAAATGCCGACAATTTCATATTGCTTTGTAAAGGCTTTGGCATCGGATACGGGAAACTCTATATCCGTATCCTGAATGTGCTCATCCGTATATTCCGGTACCACCTGCAGCTCCAGGTGCTCCCCCACAGAGCAGGGAATACCGGCATGCTGCAATGTTATATACAGATCCTGTGTCAGCAGGATTTCGTTGCTGGCCTGAGGCAGGCGGCCTTTTATAAGCGGAAAGCGCATCATATCAAAAAAGGTCTCGTCACCGGCACTCATAATAAAGGTCTGACTGCCGACATCGTTGGTTTTAAAAGTGACGAAACCAAGGTTTTTCAGATTGCCGATTTCACTGACGGATTCTTCTTGTCTGAGGCCCTCCAGGTCTTCATCGGTTGCGTAATCATATTCCAGAAAATAGTCACCGGAATAGGCGATCTGCTGCTGGATCATGTAACTTAACAGACTGGCACCCAGGGTGACCACGGCGGTAAACATGGCGGCAGAGACAATAATGCCTGCAATGGTCACCAAGGTTCTGGTGCGGTTCTTCCACATGGAACGCCAGGTGAAGTGATTCATAATCTTCATCGAATCACCTCATCTCTTACGATGCGGCCGTCTTCAATGGCGATAATCCGATCTGCCTGCAGAGCGATGGATTCGTCATGGGTAATGACAATCAGAGTCTGTCCATACTGCTTGTTGCTCAGCTTCAGAAGTTCCACAATTTCCTGAGAGTTTTTGGAATCCAGATTGCCGGTGGGCTCGTCTGCCAGAACCACAGCGGGGGAGTTCATGAGCGCACGACCGATGGAGACTCGCTGCTGCTGACCGCCGGAAAGCTGATTGGGAAGGTGCTTTTCCCGGCCGTTTAGCTTCAAGATATTCACAAGCTCCTCCAGCCGCTCCTGGTTGACCTTCCTGCCGTCCATGAGAACCGGAAGAGTCATGTTTTCTGTCACATTGAGGACCGGAATCAGATTGTAGAACTGGTAGATGAGGCCCACCTGACGGCGTCTGAAAATGGCAAGCTGATCTTCGTTCTGTGCAAATACATCCTGACCCTCCAGATACACCTTTCCGGAGGTGGGACGGTCCACACCGCCGAGAATGTGCAGAAGAGTAGATTTTCCGGAGCCGGAAGGACCGATAATGGCTACAAACTGCCCTTTCTCCACGGAAAAGGACACATTTTCCAAAGCACTTACCTGATTTTCTCCCTTGCCGTAGGTTTTAGAAAGGTTTTCAACCCGTAAAATTTCCATACATATAACCTCCTGATGGTTGATGCTCACAGTATACAGGGGCAAAGTGACAGGCAGGTGACTTCCCGGTGACACATTTGTCACAATGGCCGGGTCATATAATTTGCTTGTAAAACTTTATAACGAACATGGCACCGGTATTGCTGTTAAGCGCCTGTACTGTTCCGCTCTGAGAGGTGATAATGGAGCGGGCCAGGGCCAAACCGATGCCATAGCTGTTTCCGGAAGCGTTGCTGCCTTTATAAAATCGCTCGAACAGGTGGGGAATGTCCGCAGGGTCAAACCCGGAGCCGGTATCCTCCACGGTGATTTTTGTAAACAGCGGTGTCTCCTGGGCTGTTACGGTAATGGAACCGCCATCCGGCGTGTGTTCCATACAGTTTTTCAATATATTTCCCAGAGCCTCCGCCGTCCAGGTGAGATCTCCCAGGAATGTTTCCTCTTTACAATGCACAATCAGCGACTGGTTCCGCAGGTCCATTCCAATTGCAAGCGGTGCGGCAGCCTGAGAAATCAGTTGACCAACGGCAATGGAATCCTGAGCCATTTGGATGGTGCCTGCATCCAGCTTGCTCAATTTCAAAAGCGTTTCCACCATCCAGTCCATTCGGGAAAGGAGGGTGCTTAGTTCTCTGGAAAGCTCCAGACGCCTCTGGTTGGACAGGTCGGGAGATCGCAGCATAGTGACCGCCAGATTCATGGCAGTCAAGGGAGTCCGCAGCTGATGGGAGATGTCCGCCAGAGAGTCGGCCAGATATACCTTGTCGGCTTTGCTTACCGCTGCGGATTCTGTCAGCCGAAGTGTCATTTTTTGAATCTGACTGGCGAGAATGGACAATTCCCCTTCATTGTATTTCTGAATGGGCAGGGGAGTGCCCCGCACCAGGAGATTCTCCAAATTTTCACTGAGTGTCTGAAGGGACTTGTAACGAAAATATTCTGTTGCAAGATAGATTCCCAGAATGAGCACGCAGGCGGTCAATACCAGAAGTCCGCAGGCAGAAGAAATCATGAAGCCGGCTCCGGAGGCGGCGGCCGTAATCAACACCGCAAGCCACAACCCCCGGTGCAGTTCCTTGTTGTCTGAGAACATGGTCAGCCCTCCAGTTTATAGCCCATGCCCCGGACGGTATGAATATATCTGGGATTTTTGGGGTCTGGTTCGATTTTTTCCCGGAGCCGCTTGATATACACCGTCAGGGTGTTATCCCCCACGAAATCACCGGCACAGTCCCAGATTTCCTCCAGCAAAATCTCCCGGGACAGTACCTGCCCACGCCGATTGAGAAACAGCAGAAGCAGCTTATATTCCAGAGCGGAGAGATAAAGGTCCTGCCCGTTTCTCGTTACGGTGCCTTTGTCCATGTCTACGACCATATCTCCCAGAGAGACGGTCCGCTGACGCTTTCCGGCCCTTCTCAGGACACTGCGAATCCGGGAAACCAGTTCTCTGGGCCGAAAGGGTTTGGCAATATAGTCGTCCGCTCCCATATCCAGACCTGTGACCACGCTGTACTCATCCCCGGAGGCGGTTAGAAAGATAACAGGGATTCCCAGCCTCTTGGCGTGTGCACAGACTGCAAAGCCGTTGCCTTCTGCAAGGGAAATATCAACGAGAGTCAGATCGGGATGCTGTGCTTCCAGCATTGCAATGGCATCACTTTGGCCCGTAACCGAGGAAACCTGAAAATTTTCAGTGGAAAGGAAGCTGCTGAGTGTGCGAATGATTGCAGGGTCATCTTCCACGAGCAATAGTCTATCCATGATAACACCTCCGTTTCTTTCTATGATAGCATTTTTGCACCCACATTTCCATTACAGTTTTGTCACTTTCCCGGCATCGTGCCATTGGACAGGCTCGTGTGGTTCTTGCATCCGGAGGAAAGATTGAGTATAATATACAGATGAAAGCGGGTGGATATATGTCATATCGCATTGCTATTTGTGATGACAGTGTAACAGATGCCATGTATGTGAAGGAAATTCTGACTTCATGGGCAGCAGATCGGCAGCTTGAGATTCAGACAGAGGTATTTCCCAGTGCGGAAACCTTCTTATTTCATTATGCGGAGAACAAAGCCTATGACATTCTCCTGCTTGATATCGAAATGGGGGCCATGGACGGTGTCACCATGGCGAAACGGGTACGGCAGGATAATGAGGCCGTGCAGATTGTATTTATTACCGGATATTCGGATTATATTGCAGAAGGATATGAAGTGGCGGCCCTTCATTATCTGATGAAGCCGGTGAACAGAGAAAAGCTGCTTACGGTGCTGGACCGGGCTCTGGAAAAGCGGAAACAGGACGAGTGCTGCCTGTATCTGGAATTGTCCGGGGAAATGGTGCGGCTGCCGTTTTATGAGATTCGCTATCTGGATGTCCACCAGAACTATGTTACCATCCATGGAAAAGAGGATTACACGGTGAAACGAACTCTGGGAGACTTTGAAAAGGAACTGGACGACCGATTCAGCCGGGTCGGCCGGGGAATGATACTGAATCTCAAATGCATTCGGCGGGTTACAAAAACGGAGGTGCATCTGTCAGACGGTACGGTTCTTCCGCTGCCCAGAGGTGCCTATGAGCCTCTGAACCGGGCAATTATTGCACATACATAAGGAGAAACCTATGAACGAATATCGAGACTTAACGGCAGAGGAATTTGCAGAAATTGCACCGGTGCTGGAAAAATGCAATATTTTCAGCCCGGATATGGTTTCACGCTTTGTGGATACCAGGCTGGATAAGATTTACAATGTCTATCTTCTGAAGGACGGAACAAAGACCATTCTCAAAAACGGCGGCAAAGCCAACCGGGATGCCATGAAATATGAAACCTATTTTGCAGGGCATCATTTTGCAGTTCCCCGAATTCTGAGCAGCTTCACCGTGGGAGAAGAGAACTTTGTGCGGATGGAGTTTGCAGAAGGGACAGATGCCAGAGGATGCACCGAAGAGGAAGGACAGAGAATTGGCAAGGCACTGGCACAGATTCAAAGTCACTATCTGACTTCAGGCGGACACACAGAAAAGGCAGGCTCCTATTTTACACGGTGTGTTTTCGACCGCTTCCAAAAAATCAAGGAGTATTACCCGGATTCTGAGGCAGTCGTTTCTTATGTGGAGCACAGATTTTTTGAAGCACCTCAGACCTTGATTCACGACGATCTGCTCCCCATCAATGTGCTTTTGAATGCCGAAGCCCTCTGGTTCATTGATTGGGAATACGCTGAGATACTGCCTTATTTTCTGGATCTTGGGCGATTTGCTTTTGTTTACGACCAGAGCGGAGACTTTTTCATTCCGCAGGAGTCAGCCAGGGCATTTCTGCAAAGCTATTATGAAAAGATGCAGGAAAATTCCGGCTTTACAATCAGCCGGAAGCAGTTTAATCTGGATACTGCGGTTTCTGCTTTTTGCCAGTATGCGCTGTTCCTGTCCTATAACGAGGATAAAGACAAACTGCGTACATCCGCAGACTATCGCTATCTCAGCGGGATCATTGACTACATCAAAGCAGAAGGACTTTCCAGTACACAGAGAAGCCGGATAGGAGGGGAAGATGTCCCTGTTTTCCAAACAAATTGACAAGCGAATTGCCACTTATCAGCGGGAACTGATTGAAACCCACTACCAGGAAGTGGAAAATATGTACCGCCAAATTCGTGGCTGGCGGCATGATTACCGGAACCACATTCAGACTATGAAGGTATTGGCTGCCAACGGCGATATGGAGGGAATCAAGTCCTATCTGGAGGAACTGGACACCGATCTCAACACAGTGGATACGGTGGTCAAGACCGGAAACAGTATGGCCGATGCCATTTTGAACAGTAAAATCTCCCTTGCAAAGTCAAGAAACATTACGGTTCAGGTAGATGCACATATCCCGGTGAAGCTCAAAATGTCAGAGCTGGATTTGTGCTGTATCATTGGCAATCTCTTTGACAATGCCATTGATGCAAGCCTGTCTCTTCCGGAGGCGGAACGGCTGATTCGGGTGTACATGGACATGAAAAATACCCAGCTGTATATCTCCTTCACCAATTTTACGGCAAAAAAGAAGATGGTGAAATCCGGCAATCTGTTCCGTACCACCAAGGGAGAGGGACACGGCTTCGGCCTTGTCAGAATCGATGCCATCATTGAGCGTCTGGATGGATATTTAAGCCGCAACAGTGAGGACGGAGCATTCACCACAGAAATTCTGATCCCACAGACCTGAATGATGCAGTTCGTCCCCGAATAATAACGATTCGTCCCCGGAATACACCGGGGACATTTTTTTGAGGTATAGTAATGTCACGAGGTGATGGTATGAAACATAACGAAAAGCCAAAGTACACCGTCTGGCAGAACCTGGGCTTCATGCTGAAAAGAGCCTGGACTCAGCAAAAAAGTGTTTTAGGTATTATCCTGCTTTTGGTTCTCGCCGAAGTGGGAGTCAATCTGGCGGAGCTATTTGTGACCCCAGTGGTCCTTGGGAAGGTAGAGGCACCGGCTCCTCTGCAGGAGCTGCTGGTGACCATCGGAGGATTTGCTCTCCTGCTGATTCTTCTCAACGGCTTCAAGGGTTATCTCAATGAAAACGCACTCTACGGTCGCATCGCCATCCGGTTGAATATTCTGATGGATCTGAACGACAAGAGCTGCACGACCTCCTATCCCAATAGCCAGAGTGTAGAGGCCCTGCAGAAGTACACCGATGCCGAGCGTCAGGGAATGGGCAACAGCCAGGCTACGGAGCACATCTGGACCACCCTCCAGCTGTTCCTAACGAATGTGCTGGGCTTTGTGACCTATCTCTTTATTATGTCAGATCTCCAACCCCTGCTGCTCTTTCTTGTAGCGGGTACTGCTATCCTTGGATTCTTCGTGAGTCAATACTTGGAGGGCTGGCAGCACCGCCATCGGGATGAACTCCAGCCCCATGAGCACCGGGAGAGCTACTGCATCCAGGTCATGGAGTCCCGGGAGATGGGGAAGGACATCCGCCTCTTCGGTCTGGCCCCCTGGATTCGGGAAATTCGGGAGAAGAGCCTCCGGGCCTGCGACATATTCTATGTGAAAAAGGAGAAGCGGGCCTTCTGCGCCGCCCTGGTGGATGTTGCCTTGGCTTTTCTCCGCAACGGCGTGGCCTACTGGTACCTCATTGGTCTTGCCCTGGAGGGGAATATCACTGTAGCAGAATTTCTCCTGTACTTTTCTGCCTTCGGCGGGTTCTCCACATGGGTTACTGGTATCCTGGACGGCATCCGAGACATCCTGAAGGAGACCCGGAATATTGGAGAGGTCCAGACTTATCTGGATCTGCCGGAGCCCTTCCAATTTGAAGGCGGGGAGTCTGTTCCCCAGGCCAATACATATCTTCTTGAAATGGACCATGTATCCTTCCGGTACCCCGGAGCAGAAAAGGATACGCTCCACGATTTCTGCCTTACCCTTCACTCCGGAGAAAAGCTGGCGGTGGTGGGCCTCAACGGAGCAGGAAAGACCACTATGGTGAAGCTCCTCTGCGGCCTCTACGATCCCACTGAGGGCCGAGTGCTTCTGAACGGAAAGGACATCCGGGGCTTTGACCGACGGCAGTATTACCGGCTATTTTCTGCTGTGTTCCAGGATTTTTCTCTCCTGGACCTTACTGTATCTGAGGTGGTGGCCCAGACCTGGGAGCATATCGATATGGACAAGGTAAAAGCGGCGATCCAGAAGGCGGGACTGACAGAAAAAATCAAGAGTCTTCCCCAGCAGTTTAACACCCACATCGGCAAGCAGGCCTATCTGGACGGGGTGGAGCTCTCCGGCGGTGAGACCCAGCGGCTTATGCTGGCAAGGGCTCTTTATAAAGACGGCCCCTTCCTCATTCTGGATGAGCCCACCGCTGCCCTGGACCCCATTGCCGAGAGTGATATTTACCAGAAGTACAACGAGATGACCCAGGGAAAAACCTCCCTGTTTATCTCCCACCGCCTGGCCTCCACCCGATTCTGTGACCGCATTCTCTTTTTCAAGGACGGTCAGATCCTGGAGGAGGGCACCCATGAGGAGCTTCTCAAAAAGGGTGGCGGGTACGCCCAGTTGTATGATGTTCAGGCCAGATATTACCAGGAAGGGAGGGAGTTCCGTGAGTAAGCAGAAAACAGACTGGAAGCGGGCCTTTGCCCTCTATCGCCGGGGCCTTGCGGAGATCCACAAGATCTGTCCCCATTGGCTCAGTATGATGACCCTGCGGCGTGGGGTAGAGACATTGACACGCTATGTGGGAATCTACCTCTCCGCCAGGATCATCAACGAGCTGGCGGGACTGCGGCGGCCCGATGTGCTGTGGCCCCTGGTGCTGACAGCCCTTGTGACATCAGCCGTTTTAGGACTCCTTATCGCCGGACTGAAGCACTGGGACTTTGTGCAGCAGGACAGGATTTTTTTAAGACAGCAGGGCGTTTTTTCAGAAAAGCTCCTCTCCATGGACTATGACGACACGGACAGCGCTGAGATTCGCTCCAAGTTACGGCAGATCGATGAGAACCGAAACTGGAATAACTGGGGACTCGGCACCGTCCTGAACGCTACTTACTACCTTAGCTCCGGCATCTTCAGTATCCTGGGGGCCGTGGCCTTGACGGTGAGCCTCTTCACAAGCTCCGTACCGGAGGGGCCTCTCACTGCACTGAACCATCCGGTGTTTGTGGCCTTGTTTATTGCTGTGCTGGCACTGGTGACCTATCTGGGCCCTGCCTGTCGGACCAGGGCAGAGACCATAATGGCCTCCTATTCCCAGGAAGCCACAGACGGAAACCGTCTTGGAGTTGTGTTTGCTGGCATGGGCCACGGGGTGAGCCGTGCCGCTGATATCCGGATGTATGAGCAGCAGAAGCTGGCCAGACACTATATTGAGCAGGAGAAAACTTATAAGCCCGGTGGAAAGCTTGCCAGAGCCGCTAAGGGTTCCATGGGCCTCTGGGCGGGGGCGGGTTCCTGCATTGGCGGTGTCCTCACCGGCCTTGTGTACCTTTTTGTGTGCCTGAAGGCCTGGGGCGGTGCCTTTGGAGTAGGCTCTGTGACCCAGTATGTGGGTGCCGTCACTGCTCTGGCTGGTAATGTGGGCCTTTTGGTAGCGGGACTGGGCCAGATAAAGAACAATGCCCCCTTCATGGAGACTGTGGTGGACTTCCTGGATACTCCCAACAAGATGTATCAAGGCTCTCTCACCACTGAGAAGCGATCCGACCGGCAATATCAGGTGGAATTTCAGAATGTCTCCTTCAAATATCCCGGCAGCGATTCCTGGTCCCTCCGTCATGTAAGCATGAAGTTTGACATTGGTAAGCGCCTGGCTATTGTGGGCGAAAACGGCAGCGGCAAAACCACATTCATTAAGCTCCTGTGCCGCCTCTATGACCCCCAGGAGGGACAGATTCTGCTCAACGGCATTGATATTCGGAAATATAACTACCGGGATTATATGGATATTTTTTCCGTGGTGTTCCAGGATTTTCAGCTGCTTTCTCAGCCATTGGGCGCCAATGTGGCGGGCAGCCTGCACTATGACAGGGAACGGGCCCGGAAGGCTCTGATCGATGCAGGCTTTGGTGAACGGCTTGACACCATGCCCCAGGGACTGGATACCTACCTGTATAAGGATCTGGAAGAGTCCGGGGTGGAGGTGTCCGGGGGCGAGGCGCAGAAGATTGCCATTGCCCGGGCACTCTACAAAGATGCGCCCTTTATCATTCTGGATGAACCCACCGCAGCTCTGGACCCCATTGCAGAAGCAGAAATCTACAGTAAGTTCAATGAGATTGCCGGAGATAAGACCGCTATTTACATCAGCCACCGCCTGTCCTCCTGCAAGTTCTGTGATGAAATTGCCGTGTTCCACGAAGGAGCTGTCATTCAGCAGGGCACCCATGAACAGCTGCTTGCAGACGAATCCGGAAAATATTGCGAGCTGTGGAATGCTCAGGCTCAGTATTACACCAATAAAGCAGTATAAAAACAGCACCGATGTTCGGAACTGAAAATCCGGACATCGGTGTTTTATTTCTATGGGGAATTGGAAATAAAATACATACAGGAGCGACAACCTGCGTTATTTTGGCCTTGGAAAGGTCCTGTTATTTGGGCACAGAGGGAGAATTGTCCATTGCATATGACCTTCATAATGGTATACTTGACCCTATAAAGAAGCTCATATCTGTGGCGAATCGTATGGAGGAATCGAAATTATGAAAATCGGTGTGGTTGATGTAGGCGGCGGTTACCGTGGCATCTATGCAGCAGGAGTGCTGGATTATTGCCTGGATCAGAACATTCATTTTGACCTTGGCATTGGCGTTTCCGCAGGCAGTGCCAACCTGATTTCCTATGTCGCAGGACAGGTGCGGCGAAACTATCAGTTCTATACGGAGTATGGACTCCGCAAAGAGTACGCAGGTGCTAAAAACTTCATTACAAAGGGAACATTCATCGATTTGGATTATGCAGGCAGTACCCTCAGCAATTCCGACGGAGAATACCCCATTGATTATCCCGCTATGGTAAGGAATCCCATGGAGCTGTATGTGGTGGCAACGGAGGCAGAGACGGGAAAGCCCCGGTACTTTAACAAGGGGGACATTTCTCAGGATCATTATGATGTAATGAAAGCATCCTGTGCCATTCCATTTGTGTGCCATCCCTATCCGGTAGGGGAGACCCTCTATTTTGACGGTGCACTGTCTGACCCCGTTCCGGTGCAGAAGGCCTTTGATTTAGGCTGTGACAAGGTGATTGTTTTGCTGACAAAGCCGGAAAGTGAGATTCGGACCTCTGAGAAGGACGAAAAAATGGCGCACCTGATTCGTCGGCATTACCCCGAAGCGGCCCAGCAGCTGTGCCAGCGTGCCAATCTGTACAATACAGGCGTTGCAGCCGCACAGCAATATGCCGCAAAGGGAAAAGCCCTGATTGTGGCCCCGGATGATACCTGCGGGGTACGGACATTGACCAGAGACAAAACCGTACTGGACCGTCTGTATCAGAAGGGCTATGGAGACGGGCAGAAGATCAAGGCCTTTCTGGAGGGCTGAAACAGCAGAAAAGGGATATCGTTAAATTTAGCACTCTTTGCCGAAGAGTGCTAAATTTAACATCTTGTTCATAGTAAGATCACAAAAAATACACGATTGAGAAGTATAACAATAATTGAAAAGAAAAAGGAGTTGAGACCCGATGGGCTAGACGGAATTCCGACGAACAGCGACCTTGTCGGATGGAATTGAAAAGGGCGGCATAATTGATATGACAAATGAGACAATGAAATTTGGAGGTATTTATTATGTTTGAACTTACACGCAAAAATAACAATCATCAGGTAAACACTTACAATCCTTTCCGTGAGATGGAGGATTTTGAACGGAGCTTCTTCGGTGATCCCTTTTCAAACTTCTTCGGTCTTCAGGATTTGGCAGAATTTAAGACTGATGTAACCGACGAAGGCGACCACTACCTGCTGGAAGCAGACCTTCCCGGTTTTGATAAGAAGGATATCCACCTGAACCTCAGCGGCGATACCCTGACCGTTCAGGCCGAGCGTCACTCCAAGAATGAGGAGGAGGACAAGAAGGGCCGGATTGTCCGGATGGAGCGTTCTTACGGTTCCTACAGCCGTCAGTTTAATGTATCTGAGATTGACACCGACAATATCAGAGCGGCATATGAAAATGGCGTTCTGAAGCTGACTCTGCCCAAGCGGAATGCAACCCTGCCGGAGTCCAGAACTTTGGAAATTGAATAAGCCGGAGAAGGGGCTTTGCCCTTTCTCTTCGCTCAAAGGAATAGATGAAAAGACGGTCCCGGACCATGAATGCTGCAAAGCATCGGTCCGGGACCGTCTTTTTCTGCGAATTAAAGATTGCTTTCCTTTCGGTTTACATTCTTTCGCAGGTAATTACCGATATTCGTAACACACAGGAGCGATACCACCAGGAAAATGCCGGGAATCAAAATGATCCACCAGGAATCGGAGAACAGCGCTTTTTCAGAAAGAGAAAGCATACTGCCCCAGGAGATAATCTCCAGCGGCAGACCGATGCCCATAAAGCTCAGGGTGGATTCTGCTCCAATGGCACTCCGAATGTTCATCACGACCATAAACATAATGCTGGAGACAAAATTGGGCGTCAAATGCTTCCAAAGAATCCGAAAGAATCCTGCACCCATACATCTGGCGGCTACCACATATTCGCTGTTGCGAATCTGCCGTACTTCGGTACGCACCACTTTGGCAATGCTGGTCCAGCTGGTGATACCGATGACCAGAGAAATGGTCTGGGCATTGGCTTTTCCCAGAATGGCCTGAATCAGGATAATCAGCAGGAGGTTTGGAATGCTGAGGAAGATTTCCGTCAGCCGCATCAGTGCATCATCCAGCCATTTGGGAGCCAGACCGCTGACAGCTCCGAAGAGAATGGCAATGGCGGTAGAAATCAGGGTTGCAAAGAAGCCGATAAACAGAGAAATGCGCCCGCCGTACCAGATCATGGAAAAGATATCACGCCCCATGGTATCAGTACCAAACCAGAATTCGGAATTGGGAGCCATATTTGCGTGGTACAGGTCCATATAGGTGGGGTCTTTGGGGATGAACAGCTCACAGAACAGACAGCCTAAAATAATCACGGAGAGCAGGATTATGGAAATAACAGGCTTTCCTTTATACCATTTCTGCTGCTTGAGTCGAGGCTCCGGAATGCTCTGGATACCGACCTGAACAAAAAGATTATCCAACTTCCGTCACCTCCGTGCTTTCTACAATCTCATTTTCCCGCATACGGGGGTCAATTCGTTCATTGATGATCTGTGCAATGATGTTAAACAGAATCACCAGGGCACCGGAGAAGATACACAAAATCATCAGCAGATTGTAGTCCTGATATCTGGCGCTTTCATAGGAGAGCGTGCCGAGGCCGGGATAGGAGAATACTGTCTCCACAATATAGGTACCGCCCAAAATGTGGGGCACAGAAATGGCCATGATGCTCAGGTACGAGGGGATAATATTTCTCAGGCAGTGCTTAAAGAGAATGCTTTTTTTGCTGAGTCCTTTGGATTTGGCTAGCAGTACATAGTCTGCACGAACTTCTTCCAGCAGCTTATTTCGGATCATATAGGCATAGTACCACAGATGATTCAGCACGGTAACAACCAGGGGCAGAATCAGATGTACCGCCCGATCAGCCAGATCGTTTTTGTTTCCGATGCTGTAGGCACCGGAGCTGGGAAGCCATCGCAGGTGAATGGCGAAAACCAGAATTAGCACCAGAGATAACCAGAATTCCGGAATGCAGGTGATGATGGTACCCACCTTGCACAGGGCCCGATCCAGCCAGCTGTCTTCCCGCCATGCACAGAGAATACCCAGTCCCATGGCACCGGCGAAGATCAGCAGAAAGCCGATGCCGCCGAGAATCAGCGTGTTTCCCAGACGACCGCCGATAACTTGCAGCACATCCTGCTTATATTTAAAGGAAATACCGAAATTTCCCTGCATGGCATTTTGAAACCAGCGGATGTATTGTACATAAATGGGGTCGTTCAGCCCCAGCTTTTCTTCTGCCCACTGCCGTTCCTCCGGTGTCATTCTCTCAACCCGTTCTCCGTAGTAGGAGACGAGGGGATCGCCGGGGGCCAGCCGTGCGATATAAAATACCGCCACGGAAAGAATTAGAATGCTCAGAAAGAAAATCAAAATCTTTTTGCCGTAATAAATATAAGGATTTTTCCGAATCATTTCACACCGCCTTTCAGCACCAAATGGTCAGCGGATACTGCAACCAGCTGTCCATTGCGGTCAAATAAGCGTTCGTCAAACTCCTGCAGCACTCTGGCCCGCTCCAGCCGGGGGTCCGGAATGGGAATGGCCGACAGCAGCGATTTGGTATAGGGATGCATGGGGGAGTCAAACAGTTCTTTGGTGGGGGCAACCTCTACAAGCTTACCGTGATACATGACTCCAACCCGGTCACAGAGATACTTTACAACCGCTAAATCGTGGGCAATGAACAGCACAGAGCATCCATGTTCCAGATTGCAGTGCTTTAACAGATTGATAATCTGGGCCTGAATGGACACATCCAGAGATGCGATAGGCTCATCCGCAACCAGCAGCGCCGGCTCCATAGACAGCGCTCTGGCAATGGCCACGCGCTGCCGCATACCGCCGGAAAGCTCAGAAGGGTATTTATCCAGATAGCTGGCATCCAGTCCCACATAGTGCAGCTGAAACTCGGCCTCTTTCCGCAGAGAGCCTCTGGGCGGCTTAATGTGGTGGATTTTCATAGGCTCAGAGATGACATCGCCAATTTTCATGCGTTGGTCCAGACTGGAGGTGGAGTCCTGAAATATGATCTGCCGGGTTGTTTGCAGTAGCTTTCGGTTCTTCCGATATTGCTTTGCATCGCATACATCGATACCCTGATAATAAATGTTTCCGGAGGTAGGAGGGTAGATGTTCATAACGCACCGGGCCACCGTGGATTTTCCGGAACCGGATTCTCCCACCAGACCGAAAATTTCACCCCTGCGAATCTGAAACGATACATCGTCCACCGCTCTTACAATTGCGGTCTTACTAAGGTGAAATTGGTGGGTCAGATGCTGTACATCCAGCAAAATCTCAGACATGGGGCAATCCTCCAATCGGCGGTGTGATTTGGGGGGCACGGGGGTCCAACAGCCAGGTGGCGGCATAGTGAGTATCCGTAATCCGGAACATGGGGGGCTCCTGCTGATAATCGATTGCAAGAGCATAGGGATTGCGGCAGGCAAAGGCATCCCCCTTGGGGGGATCAATGAGAACCGGTGGCATACCGGGGATGGTATGCAGTTTTTCCCCCACCTTTGCATAGGAGGGGAGGGCCTGCATCAGACCCCAGGTGTAAGGGTGTCTGGGGTCATAGAAGATTTCTTCTGCGGTTCCGATCTCGACGATTTTTCCCGCATACATTACAGCAACCCGGTCAGCGACTCGGGCAACCACACCCAAATCGTGGGAAACCAGAATGGTAGCAGTGCCCAGCTTTTGCTGAATCTCTCTCAGAAGGTCCAGAATCTGGGCCTGGATGGTGACATCCAGAGCGGTGGTTGGCTCATCTGCAAACAGGATTTTGGGGTTGGAGGCCAAGGCAATGGCCATCACACTGCGCTGCCGCATACCGCCGGAAAAATTGTAAGGATACAGCTGATACCGCTGCTTTGGTTCCTCAATGCCCACCAGCTCCATCAATTCAATCACTCTTTGGAAAACATCTTCCCGGGACATTCTGGGATTGTGGATCCGAATGGCCTCTGCAATCTGCTCGCCAATGGAGATGGTTGGATTCAGGGAGGTCATAGGGTCCTGAAAGACCATGGAAAACAGTTTTCCACGGAGCTTTTCCATATCTCTTTGGGTATATCCGGTGATATCTGCACCGTTTGCAAGAATGGTTCCGCTTTTGATCTCAGCCTCCTGGGTCAGCAGCTTCATAATGGCCTTGCAGAGCACACTTTTGCCACAGCCGGATTCTCCCACGATTGCCAGAACTTCTCCTTCCCGGAGAGAAAAAGATACATCCCGTACAGCTTGCAGTTCCCCCTGGGGGGTGTGAAAGCTGACGGAAAGGTTTTTTACTTCTAAGAGGTTTTCCATAGTTCAATCACCATAAGCGCAGGATAAGGGGCTGGTTTCCAGCCCCTTTCCTTATATCTGTGTTGTTGTTATCAGCCTTCCATGGTCCAGTCGGCCACATTCCAGAAAATGCCGACACCATGGTGTCCCATGACGGTATCGGGATCGATTCCCTTGATTTTGGAGGAAGCCACATAGTCTGCATCGATGTAGCAAATGAAGGCATAGGCAGGGTCGTTGGCAAGCTCCACCTGGAAGTTATTGTAAGCCTCTGCTCGCTTTGCCGGATCGTCGGTCTGGCGGGCTTCGGTCAGGTACTGGTCCACCTTGGGGTTGGAGTAGCCGGAGTAGTTGGCCCCCTTGCCGGTACCGAAGACCTTGTAGGTGTGATCGTCAGCATCGAAGGGACTGCCCCAGCCGATGAGGAATGCCATCTGTCCGGCCCAGTCTACCTTTTCGGGAACCTCCACGGTGCAGTTAATGCCAATCTGGCGCAGCTGCTGTGCGGCAGCCTGAGCAATGTCGATTCTCACCTGATCGCCGGCACTGACACTGATGACAAAGCCGATTTCCTTGCCGCTGCGCTCATAGAACCCATTGGCACCCATGGTGCAGCCTGCATCTTCCAGAATCTGCTTGGCTTTCTCGGGATTATAAGTGTACTGCTCTACATCCTCATTGTTATAGACATTGCGCTGCAGGGGACCATAGGCGAGAATACCATGTCCCAGAACCACGGTGTCCAGAATGGCCTGACGGTCCAGACCATAACAAACTGCGGGGATAATGTCCTTGTTCTCGGCCCAGTAGGGATTCTGGAAGTTAAACATAATGCCGCGGTAGTCGGAGGTCTTCATGTTATAGACGGTGTAGCCCTCCTGATTTGCAAATTTTTCGGAATCCTTAGGGGTCAGATGCACCAGGTCAAGCTCTCCGGACTGCATCTGCATTGCCTTGGCGTTGTCGTCGGGCACAATCTTAAAGATGATCTTGTCAATGTGAGCGGCACCTTTAAAGTAATCCTCATTTTTGGTCAGGACAATGGCCTGGCCCTCATCCCAGCTGTCCAGCTTGTAAGGACCGGTGCCGATGGGCTTGCGGAAGAACTCAGAGGTCTGGAAATCCTGCCCCTCCAGCAGGTGCTTGGGAAGAATGCCCATGGTCATGTAGTCCAGAAATGCGACATTGGGGGCATCCAGCTGGAAGGAGATGGTGTGATTGTCCAGAACGGTGATGGCCGTTACATCTTCATAGTTGGGGGCGTTTTCAGAACCATTTTCCGGGTCCATAATGGCCTCAATGGTGAACTTCACATCCTCGGCGGTGAAGGGTTCTCCATCGTGCCATTTTACATTTTCTTCCAGATGGAAGGTGTAAGTGCAGGTGGCCTCATCAAATTCCCAGCTCTTGGCCAGACCGGGAACCACCTGATTTTTTCCGTCATGGGCGGTAAGACCGTTGAAAATCAGAACATTGATTTCTCCGTGCTCGTCCATGGCCGGATTGATTCTGGTATAGTCACCGGAACCGTAAACCAGAGTGTTTTCCTTACCGCTGTCCTGTCCGCAGGCTGCCAGCGAAAGCAGCAGGATCACAGACAGAAGCAAACATAAAAGCTTTTTCATGAAATTACCTCCTGTATGTAAGTTCTTATGGCATTTTAACAAACAAAGAACCATGATACAAGCGGGGTAGGGGGATATTTCGCTGATTATTTCTGCACTATTATAGAATATTTGCGGAAATAAGACAATAGGCGTCGCCAAAAAATCTGTGCACAGAGGTTTTATTTTTGATTCTTTAGGCAAACATACCCCATATGCCTAAATTACAGACACATGAGAGCCATTATCTGTATGAACTTTGGGCAGCAGCTGATACAATACAGACACAATGAATCAAGGAGGAACCCAAGATGTACTATACAAGTGGTAATTATGAAGCATTTGCCCGTCCTCAGAAGCCTGAGGGCGTTGACAAGAAATCGGCGTATATCATTGGTACCGGCCTGGCAGCTCTGACCGCAGCCTGCTACCTGGTTCGAGATGGTCAGATGAAGGGCTCCAATGTCCACATTTTTGAAAAGGACCCCATTCCCGGCGGTGCCTGCGATGGCTGGGAATATCCTCAGCTGGGCTATGTGATGCGTGGCGGCCGTGAAATGGATAACCATTTTGAGGTCATGTGGGATCTGTTCCATTCCATCCCCTCCATTGAAACAGAGGGGGTCAGCGTACTGGATGAGTACTACTGGCTGAACAAGAAGGACCCCAATTATTCTCTCTGCCGTGCAACGGAGCACTGCGGTGAGGATGCCCACACCGATGGAAAGTTTGCTCTTTCTGATAAGGCCTCTATGGAAATCATGCGGCTGTTCTTTACTCCGGATGAGGAGCTGTACAACAAGCGCATTACAGAGTTCTTTGACGATGAGGTGCTGAACAGCAATTTCTGGCTGTATTGGCGCACCATGTTTGCCTTTGAGAACTGGCACAGCGCCCTGGAGATGAAGCGATATATTAAGAGATATATCCACCATGTAGGCGGCCTGCCCGACTTCAAGGCCCTGCGCTTCACCCGGTACAACCAGTATGAATCCATGATTCTGCCTATGGTCAAGTATCTGGAATCCTTTGGCGTGGATTTCCAGTATAATACCAAGGTGGTCAATGTGGAGTTTGACATTCAGCCCGCCAGAAAGCAGGCTAAGCGTATTGAACTGCTGGTAAACGGTGAGACACGGTTTGTGGATCTTACAGAGAACGATCTGGTGTTCATTACAAACGGCGGCTGCGTTGAAAATTCCACTCTGGGCTCTCAGACCACACCCGCCGAGTACAAGCCGGAAATCCGTGCAGGCGGCGGCTGGGATATGTGGAAGCGGATTGCAGCCCAGAGCCCCGACTTCGGCCATCCGGAGAAGTTTTGCAGTAACCCGGAGCAGACCAACTGGATGAGCGCAACCGTCACCACACTGGACCAGAAAATCGTTCCCTATATTCAGAAGATCTGCAAGCGGGACCCCTTCAGCGGTGGTGTGGTCACAGGCGGTATCGTCACCGTCAAGGATTCCAATTGGCTTCTCAGCTGGACCTTTAACCGGCAGCCTCAGTTTCGTTCTCAGCCCAAGGGTCAGCTGGTAGGCTGGATTTACGGCCTGTTTACCGACAAGCCCGGCAACTATATTAAAAAGCCTATGCGGGACTGCACCGGTGAGGAGATCTGCATGGAGTGGCTGTATCATCTGGGAGTACCGGAAGGGAAGATTCGGGACCTTGCACAGAACAGTGCCAATACCATTCCCTGCATGATGCCCTATATCACAGCATTCTTCATGCCCCGTGAGGCAGGCGACCGCCCCGATGTGGTGCCCAGCGGTGCCGTGAACTTCGCTTTCATCGGTCAGTTTGCCGAAACAGAACGGGACACCATCTTTACAACGGAATACTCCATGCGAACCGGTATGGAGGCCGTGTACACCCTGCTGAATGTGGACCGTGGTGTTCCTGAGGTTTGGGGCAGCACCTACGACATTCGGGATTTGCTCAATGCTTCGGTCCAGATGCGGGACGGTAAGCCCCTGACGGAACTTCACCTCAATCTGGCAGAGAGAATTGCAGTAAAGAAGGTACTGGAAAAGATTCATGGAACAGATATCGAAAAACTGCTGAAAGAGTATCATGTGATCTGATAAAACCGGGATACTCCCACGCCGCTATGGCTGTGGGAGTATCGTCCGGAGAACTGCACTGGCTTCGTGAAAAAGAGAAAGGAGGGGTTGTCTGTGGGTTCAACCAAGGGGCTGCATATGGCAAAGTACGGCTATATCATTCTTTCGGCCCTGCTTTGCGTGCTGGGAATCATGCTGATTGCCGTTCCTGGATTTTCCGTATCTCTTCTGTGCTGGATGGGCGGAATTTTGCTGATTCTGTTCGGATGTGTGAAAATCGTGGGATATATTTCAAAGGATTTGTACAGGCTTGCGTTTCAGTTTGATCTGGCGTTTGGAATTCTGCTGATTGCATTGGGTGCCGTTCTGATTCTGCGTACCGATGCAATGGTACACATCATTTGCTCGCTTTTGGGTATCTGTATTCTGGCAGATGCACTGCTTAAAATACAGATTGCCATTGATTCCAAGGAGTTTGGAATTCAAAAGTGGTGGCTCATTCTCAGTGCAGCCATTATTACCGGTGTGTTTGGCTTTTTAATGCTGTTTCGGCCCAATGAAAGCGCACAGGCCGTAATGATCCTGACGGGAATTTCTCTTCTGGCAGAAGGAATCCTGAATCTCATTACGGTGCTGACAGCGGTAAAGATTTACAGACGGACAGAAATAGAAATAGACAGTGACGAAAGCTGAAAAAAGCAATAAAAACGGCCTGATGAATGGAATGGGCCGGGACAAGAAAGGGTAGTGAAAACTTATGCATTTTTCAAAAGCGGTAGTTAAGTGCCGTATACCGATTTTGATTCTCGCAATTTTGCTGATGATTCCGTCCGTTATGGGCATGGCAGCCACAAGAATCAACTATGATATGCTGGACTACCTGCCGGATGGTATGGATACGGTCATCGGACAGAATGTACTTATGGAGGATTTCGGAAAGGGTGCATTTTCCTTCATTATTGTGGAGGATATGCCAAACAAAGATGTTGCCAAGCTGAAAACGCAGATCGAGCAGGTGGAACATGTAGATACCGTGGTTTGGTACGACTCTTTGTTTGATCTCTCCATTCCTATGGAGCTTCTGCCGGACAGCATCCTGCAGAAATTCAACACAGAGAATTGTACCATGATGGCAGTTTTCTTTGACAGCGCCACTTCCGAGGATGTGACCATGGATGCCATCCGGGATATCCGTGCTGTCTGCGGAAAGCAGTGCTATGTCTCCGGTATGTCTGCTCTGGTTACGGACCTCAAGGACCTGTGTGAAGAGGAAGAGCCGATCTATGTGGGCATTGCCGTGCTGCTGGCCTGTGTGGCAATGCTCCTGCTGCTGGATAACTGGCTGATTCCCTTTGTGTTCCTGGCATCCATCGGCATGATGATCCTGCTGAACATGGGTACCAACTATTTCATGGGTGAGATTTCCTACATCACAAAGGCTCTGTCTGCTGTGTTGCAGCTGGCCGTTACCATGGACTATTCCATTTTCCTCTGGCACAGCTACAGCGAGCAGAGAGAAAAGTATCAGGATCACAGAGAGGCAATGGCGGTTGCAGTACAGCACACGCTGACCAGTGTGATCGGAAGCTCTATTACAACGGTGGCAGGCTTTATTGCTCTGTGCTTTATGACCTTTACCATGGGCAGAGACCTGGGCATTGTAATGGCCAAGGGCGTTCTGCTGGGTGTTCTGGGCTGTGTTACTGTTCTTCCTTCCATGATTCTGCTGCTGGATAAACCCTTGCAGAAGACCATGCACAAGGCTCTGATTCCCAAGATGCACCGGTTCGGAAATGGCGTTGTGAAGCGCTTTGCAGTATTCCTTGTTATTTTCGTTCTGATTATTGGCCCGGCCTATTATGGCTACAGCAAAACCAATGACGAGGTCTATTATGACATGGGACAGTGCCTGCCTGAGGACATGGCCTATGTGATTGCCAACAGCAAGCTGGCAGACGAATTCGACATTGCATCCACCCACATGCTTTTGGTGGACCGGGATGTTCCCACACCGGACCTCCGCAAGATGATTCAGGAAATGGAACATGTGGATGGCATCCAGTATGTTCTGAGTCTGGAATCTGTGGTGGGCTGCAGAGTCCCGGAAGAAATCCTGCCGGAATCCATTGTGAGTATTTTGAAAAGCGACAGATGGGAACTGATGCTCATTAACTCTCAGTACAAGGTGGCCAGCGATGAGGTCAACGAACAGGTGGATGCGCTCAATACCATCCTGAAGAAATATGACAAGGGCGGTATGCTCATCGGTGAAGCACCCTGTATGAAGGACATGATCGAAACCACTGCCCATGACTTCAAGGTGGTCAATGCAATCTCCATCCTTGCAATTTTTGTCATCATCGGATTGGTTGAAAAGAGCATTACGCTGCCCTTTATCCTGATTGCAGTCATTGAAACCGCTATTTTCATCAACCTGGGCCTGCCCCATTATCTGGGCCAGAGCCTGCCGTTTATCGCACCTATTTGTATCAGTACCATTCAGTTGGGTGCAACGGTTGACTATGCAATTCTTATGACCACTCGCTATAAAACCGAGCGAATCCTGGGACAGGAGAAAAAGGATGCTGTCAGAACTTCACTGATCTCCTCCATTCCGTCTGTCATCGTCTCCGGAATGGGCCTGTTTGCTGCAACATTTGGTGTTGCCCTGTATTCCAACATTGACATCATTCGTTCCATGTGTATGCTGATGGCAAGAGGCGCCGTGGTCAGTATGATTTCTGTTATCTTGATTCTGCCTGCACTGCTTCTTCTGTGCGACAGACCTGTTTGTGCAACAACACTTGATATGAGATGCATTCGACACGCAAAACATAAGGAGGTTACTCAAAAATGAAAACAAAGGCCACAAAAGTAACTGCTGTTGCAATCTGTGCAGCTATGATGCTGGGAACGGCTACCACAGTAGTACATGCACTGAACACCAGCCACCAGGGACCTGCTCACAAGAGCGCCACTTCCGCCGTTGTAAGTCAGGAGGAAAAGAGCAATATCATTACCAAGGATGAAACCGTCTATGTTCTGTCCGGTGCAGACGGCTCTGTCCGGAAGGTTCTGGTAAACGATTGGCTCAAGAACTCCAAGAAGGCAGATGTGATCGACGATAAATCCACCCTTTCCGATATCATGAACGTAAAGGGAGACGAGACCTACACCTCCGGCAAGCATGACAGCATTGCCTGGGAAGCAAATGGCCAGGATATCTACTATCAGGGTACCACCACCCAGGATGTTCCGGTCAAGATGACCATTAAGTACACCCTGGACGGCAAGGAAATTTCTCCTGCTGAGCTGGCAGGAAAGAGCGGTAAAGTTACCATCCGCTTTGACTATGAAAATACAAAGTACGAGGAAGTTCAGGTAGACGGGAAGAAGGAAAAGATCTATGTTCCCTTTACCATGGTGACCGGTGTGATGCTGGATACAGACGTGTTTCGTAATGTGACGGTCTCCAGCGGCAAGGCAGAAAACCTTGGCAATCAGATTGCAGTGGTCGGCATTGCATTCCCCGGTATGCAGGACAATTTGGCTGTAGAGAAAAAGGACATTGACATTCCTGATTATGTAGAAATTACAGCAGATGTAGAAGAGTTTGAAATGGGTACCACAATGACCCTTGCCACCACAGCACTGTTCAACGAGCTGGATTCTAAGGACTTTGATTTCCAGGAGCTGACAAAGTCCGTTGGTAAGCTGGCAGACGGCATGACAAAGCTGATGGATGGTTCCGACCAGCTTTATGAGGGCCTCAATACGCTGCTGGAGCAGTCTCAGGTCCTGGTTTCCGGTGTGGATCAGCTTGCAACCGGTGCTACCAGACTGCAGGCTGGTGCCGATGCATTGAATAGCGGTGCTGCTCAGCTCCAGTCCGGTGCAACTCAGCTTTACGACGGCCTCAGCACCCTGAATTCCAACAGCGAGGCGCTCAATGGCGGCGCACAGCAGGTATTCAGCACCCTGCTTTCCACAGCGAATGCTCAGCTGTCTGCTGCCGGCCTGTCTGTCCCTGAGCTGACCATTGGCAACTATGCCGATGTTTTGAATGGTGTGATTGCTTCTCTGGACGAAACAGCCGTATATGAGGCAGCACTCCAGCAGGTTACCGCCGCAGTCAATGGCCGCCGTGGTGAGATTGAGACCATGGTTACTGAGGCTGTCCGCCAGCAGGTTGTGGCAGAAGTGACTGCTCAGGTGAATGCAGGCGTGCGGGAGAATGTCTCTCAGAAGGTTCGTGAAAATGAAATCCAGTTCCGGACAGCAGTGCTGGCTCAGGCTCTGGGTATGACGGTCGAGGAATATAATGCCGCAGTCGAGGCCGGTCTGATTACCCAGGAACAGCAGGATGCCATTAACGCCGCAGTCGAGGCTGCAATGCTGGCAGAGATTGATGCCCAGATGCAGACAGAAGAGGTTCAGGCACAGATTGCTGCTCTGATTGAGAAGACCACCACAGAGCAGATGGCAAGCGGCGAGATCCAGGAACTGATTGCTTCCAATGTAGAGGTACAGGTTGAAAAGGCCATTTCCGATGCAATGGCTTCTGATGAGGTTCAGGCAAAGCTGCAGGCAGCTGCTGAGGGCGCAAAGTCTGTCATTGCGCTCAAGTCCTCTCTGGACAGCTACAATGGATTCTACCTGGGACTGCTGGCCTACACTTCCGGCGTTTCCAGTGCGACTGCCGGAGCTGGTGAGCTGATTTCCGGCGCCAATGCCCTGAAGGGCGGTACATCCGAGCTTTATACCGGTACTGACACCCTGGCCAACGGCATCCAGACCATGAGAGCAAAGACACCCGAACTGATTGACGGTGTTACCAAGCTGAGAGACGGAGCCAAGAGCCTCCAGGAGGGCCTGAAGAAGTTCATGAATGAGGGCGTACAGAAGCTGGTAGACCTGGCAACTGAGGATCTGAAGGGCGTGACCGATCGTGTTTCTGCCACCATTGATGTGGCACAGGGTTACACCTCCTTCTCTGGAATCGATGAGAAAGCCGAGGGAACTGTTAAGTTCATCTACAAGACTGATGGTATTTCTATCAATAACTGAGAATAGAATGATCCCATAATGAAAAGTGCGGTGGAATTCCACCGCACTTTTTCTGCATATTACAGAGAAAATTTTAGGAAAATTGCAATAACAAATTGAACACTTCAGCAGAATAAAGTTCTTCAAAGCTCTACCCGGTAGATTCGGTTGAACTGCTCTTCAAACAGCTTATCGAGAGTCAGATGTCCCAGACGCTTAGCAAACATTAAAATCCGCTCATCACTGTAATCGTCAATGAATCTGCCCTTCGGAATAAATCTTCGTAACAGTCGGTTCGTACGCTCGTTTACCGGGCGCTCCCAAGCTGAGTAGGGGTGAGCGAAATAGATCAAGAACCGTACCACTCAGCGGCTGAGAAGTCCGCAAATTCGCTGCCATGCTCTCTGGTGACATGCAGAACCCCTCAGAGAAACGCTCACCATACTGCTCATTTCCGCCGTGTTAGGTTACACCACTCAGTCTGCAAGGGATTTTGAAAAATACAAAACCAGTCCGTCTCCGTTGATACAGGGACCGTATGGAACGGCAGGTTTGCCTTCATACCAGACACCACTTCCGTCGGGAATATAGCCTCTTTTTACATACAGCCGCTGTGCTGCTCCATAGCCTGCGTGCAAACCAACACCCAATGTCACTGTCGGAGAAAAAGCCTGGGCCGCTTTCTCTGCTGCATCCAGCAATGCAGAACCAATTCCATGCTTTTGATATTTTTCCAGCACATTGAAATCAGAATTTAGTAATATGTAAACGAGGAAACTTTAAAGACTTTATAAGCATATTATGAAAACTCTTATAAATGCTGTTGACAAAAAATGAATGATATGATATCTTGGTAATTAGATAAATTGATATGAACTATGATAAAGGTTGAGGTGATTCCGATGGAGCACAATTGCATTTGCTGCTGACAAGAAACTGCAAGCGGAGTGATTTTAATACCTGTGCGTATTCAAACTATGCTGAAATAATAACAGTTTGTTCCTACAATTCAATAATAAACTTTAATAATGGGAGGAAACATTTAAAGTCTGTGCTGCTGATTACAATTGCAGCTGTTCTTGTGGGAATGTATGGATGTACTACCCAGAAAGATCCGGATACCACGGAGAACAGCGAAGTGAAAGCGACTGAATCTACAACAGTGCTTACAGAGGAAACAGAGGTTATAGAAACTACAGAGACTACCGAGACTACCGAGAAGGCAGCATTTGATGGTGAAA